>Ga0105162_1001434_pt1 | contig 13728 bp, 8 predicted proteins | sample JNZ201metaG_FD_81532 | JGI IMG/M metagenome (GOLD analysis project Ga0105162, IMG submission 81532) | Hot spring microbial communities from Jinze hot spring, China to study Microbial Dark Matter (Phase II) - JNZ 20120812A | ecosystem: Environmental > Aquatic > Thermal springs > Hot (42-90C) >...
GATTTGGACCCTAAAGGCTGGCGCCGGGTGCGGGATTTGAACCCGCGCGGCGCAAAAGCGCCACAGGCTTAGCAGGCCTGCCCCCTACCAGGCTAGGGTAACCCGGCAATTACGCTCTTATTAACTACTCTCATATTATATTGGGTATTGCTATTAAATGTTACGTAATGCAGAATCTCATGGTTGAAAAGTGGTATAATCAATTTCTCACGCACTCAAACGTTGCTGTTCTTAAGAAGCCTAACAATCCCTGAAATCCGCAAAAATTATAATTGTATTCACTTTTATAGAGTGAATTAGTTATGGATAAAATTAAACTTTTAGTTGCTGGACTAGGTAAAATAGGAAAGGTACATGCTGAAAATATAAAATTTAGGATTAAGCAGGCTGAGCTTTCGGCTGTTGTAGATATAGATGAAAATGTTGCTAGAAGTCTCGGAGAAAAACTTGGAGTGAATTGGTATACAAATTATATTAAAGCTTTAGAGATAGAAAAACCTGATGCCGTAATCATAGCAACGCCCACCCATCTTCACAAAGATTGTATTATTGAGGCGGCTAAACGCGGCATTAACATTTTTACGGAAAAACCTCTCACGCCTAATCTTAATGAATCAAAAGAAGTAGTTAGGATAGTAAGAAAATGTGGTGTTAAATTGCAAATAGGTTTTCAAAGGAGATTTGACCCCATATATAGGCAGGCCAAGAGATTCATAGAGGAAGGTGGCATAGGTAAGCCCATAGCCTTCATATCTATTGTTAGAGATCCGGAAGCGCCACCAGCGTGGGCTAGAGACCCGCGAAAAAGTGGTGGTATGTTTGCTGATCAGCTCTCCCATGATTTTGATATAGCACGTTTTCTCTTAAATGATGAAATAATTGAGGTTTATGTTATCGGAGATATCTATATCTATGAAGACATGAGAGCTCTAGGGGATCCTGACGCATCTGCGATAATATTTAAGACATTTAGGGGATTGCATGGAGTTATACATGCAACAAGAAAGTTTCCTTATGGCTATGAGTTGAGAAACGAGGTCTACGGGACGGATGGTGTAGTATACATTGGGACAAATAAGGATGAAAGATTGGCGTTTGGGGTGAATCAAGGATTAATATATAAGGGGGCGCCTTGGTTTGAGAAAAGATGGAGTGAAGCGTACTTAAATGAATTAGAAGAGTTCGTTATGGCCTTACTAGAAAATGAGGAACCGTCAGTAAATTTGATCGATGGATTAAGAACTTCGCAAATAGCTGAAGCTTGTTGGCAGAGTTATAGGGAAGGAAAACCAGCAAAAGTTCCTCTTGACTAATATAAGACTTAAGTAGCAGTAAGTATTATCTTCGAATTATGCTAATCCTAAGCAGGGAGCGGAGAAAGAAATGTTAGCTGGAGTTTTATATGGTGAATGGGCTCCTCGAAATGGCTATAAAGTATCTTCAGTAGAAGAGAAGACAAAGAAGGCTATGTGTGGTAGTAAAGTTTGGAGAAGACCTGAGTTAAGACTCGAGGAAAGAGAGAAGCCCAAAGTGGGTTCACGGCAAGTGTTAGTAAAGGTGGAATCTTGTGGTATCTGCGGTAGCGACGTACATATGTATGAGATGGATGATGAAAAATATATGCTATATCCTGGTATGGTGAAGCTTCCAGTAATTATCGGTCATGAAATTTCTGGAGTCATCGAGAAAGTTGGCAAAAATGTAACAGAATTTAAGCCTGGAGATGCTGTTACAGTTGTTGAGATGTGGTATTGCGGTGAATGTAATGCTTGTAGGAGAGGTTATTTTGATCATTGCATTAATCTGGAAGAAATGGGTTTCACAAAGGATGGGGGTTTCGCAGAATACTTAGTTGTGGATGCTAAGTACGTGTGGAATATTAATGCCTTCAGAGAAGTTTATAGTAGTGACGAAAAAGTTTTTGAAGCAGGGGCCCTCGTGGAACCCTTTAGTGTTGCATATAAATCCATGTTTATTAGAGCTGGTGGTTTTATGCCAGGAAGCCACGTTGTTGTTTATGGTGCTGGTCCGATAGGATTGGCATCAATAATGCTGGCTAAGATCGCTGGCGCTGGTAAAATCATTTCCTTCGAAACAATTCCAGAAAGAATGGAAATGGCGAAAAAAGTCGGGGCAGATTATGTATTTAATCCGGTGGAACTTGAGAAAAAAGGTTTTTCAATACATGAAAAGATAATGGAGATAACAAACGGAGAGGGAGCTGACTTGCAAATAGAGGCGGCAGGGCATCCAAGTTTAATGAGAGAGATGCAAAAGAGTTTAGCCATAGGTGGAAAGATAACATGGATTGGCAGAGCAGATAAAGAAGCACCAACATGGCTTGAATATTTTCAAACTCATAGTGCCCAGATATATGGTTCACAAGGCCATGTTGATTACGCTCCCTTTATGTGGGTTATAAGACTTATTGCCTCCGGAAAGATTGACCCAACAAAAATTGTCACATCCAGGTATAGATTATCTCAGGTTATAGAGGCTATGGACAAAGCGAAGCTTCGAAAAGACTCTAAAATAATTATAAAACCTTAATGATTTTTTAGGGGTGAAATCTCTGTGAAACCCTTAAGTGAAAGATGGTGTCGAGTAATAACAAATAAATGGGGTCAAAAAATCTATCTAGATCAAATGACAATGAAAGACCTCGAAAAGAGAATTAAAGAAAATGATATAGTGTTCTTGCCCATTGGTTCGACGGAGGCGCATGGTCCCTTTGCACCGCTTGGGGAAGATACATTAATAGGCGTTAGTATAGCAGAAAGAATATGTTATGAGACGGGATGCACACTAGCTCCACCCATAGTCTACGGGAGCCATCCCAGCCATCATTATGGTTTACCAGGAACTATTCCAGTAAAAGCAGCTACGCTAATAGAATATGTGTCAGATGCGATAAAATGGCTTTCTAATGCTGGCTTTAAAAAAATAATTTTATGGAATAGTCATGGACAAGAGTATGTGCTTCCGGTTGCCAAAGATTTGGCCATAATTGAGAAGAAAGTTCACGCTTTAATATTAGTCACAAGCTGGTGGGCATGGGTTCAAGATATTCTTAGGAAAGCCGGAACCGGCGAAGAAATAGCGCCAGGAATTAAAATAGAAACTCCTTTCGTCCATGCGGATGAGGTTGAAACTAGCGTGACATGGTATGTCGCCCCAGACCTCATAGATGTAGAAGTGCTAAAGAAAGAAGGAGAATGGAAAATAAGGAGACCGCTGCCAAAAGAATACGTTAATACTGCAGGTAACGTATTTATAGACAAACCCTTTGGATGGTACGATATTAGCGCTCTCCCAGAATTTCACTATTATCCGAAGGGATTTGTCGGAATGCCAAAGTACGCTGATCCTAGAAAGGGAGAGATAATAGTGAATAAGGTAATAGAAAGAGCTGTAGCTTTTATAAATAAACTAAAAAGTCTGTATCCGCCGGGGGTTATACCAAGAACATGGTTAGAGGAGGAGGAAATGTACTTCAATAAGCCAAAAGAGTGCTCAGAACCTAAGGGAGACGAAAACCACCAGATTAATTTTTAGGAGATTCAAATCGTCATGAAGATTTCAGCTGTTTACGCTCTAGAGAATAATATTAGGTTCAGGATTGGAATTCAAGTTCCTTTACGGGAAGCTTTAGGTGCTCTAGTAACATTAGGGTATGAGGGTGTGGAGCTACACATATCTGATCCCTTCGCTTTAAACTGCAACTTTTTAATGGATAATTTAAATGAATTCGGCTTAGAAGTTTCCGCGATATCCACGGGGCTGTCATATATAAAATATGGATATAGTTTATGTAATATTGATGATGCGAGCCGTGAAATGGCACTAAAATTCTTTAGAAAATACATAGAAGTAGCTCGCATATTAAATGGTGGAATCGTCGTCATAGGACTAGCTAGAGGAAGAAGTGATTCGATGCATCATGATAAAGCTAAGAAAAAGTTGATGGATTCTTTACAAGTGCTCAATGATTATAGTAAGAATATGGGGGTGTCACTGGTTCTCGAGCCACTAAATAAAAATGAAACAAATCTAATAAATAAAGTAAGTGAAGCTATCGACATCATAAAAACTCTAGATAACGTACATCTTCTTTTAGACACATATCATATATGGCTTGAAGAAGATATTTATGTAGCGCTTTCTCAATATGGAAAATATGCTAGACATATACACGTTGCAGACACGGATAGACTTCCTCCTGGATTAGGAAAATTGAAATGGAGCGAGATCATTAAAATATTGAATAGCGTTGGATATAATGGCTATTTGAGCGTGGAAGCGCTGATGGAGCCCAATTACTTTGAATCTTTGAAAATTGCTATAAAAACACTGAAATCATGTCTCTAAAAGTGCGATTTTCACTTTTATCGAAAGTTTTATATATCTTTTTCTTCTTCTAATCTTTAGAGGAAAGATGTGAGCACCGTATCTGAGATTAGAAAGGCTTTTACTCTGGGGGGAAAGATGTGAGCACCGTATCTGAGATTAGAAAGGCTTTTACTCTAAAGTCAATACTTATCGGATGCGTTGCTGTCTTCGTCATGTCATTTCTACTAAGACCTCAGGCTGACAACACTTTTCTTTGGAGAGATTGGGGAGGTTGGGGAGGAGCCTACGACATTCCTAAAATAGCTGGTGCCCATCGGCTCTATCTTGAATGGAATGGGCATACAGTCATGTCCGGCTTTGGATATTTGATGCTAATAATGCTTTGTATAGCATTAATTAATAAGATTCGGCCAAAGACATTCTCGATCCAAGAATGTATTGCGATTGCCATTATGGTGCCTATAAGCTACTTCTGGGGGCAACATATGGATTTTGGAATAAATATATTAGCAATTATGCCAGCGCTTGCTAACAGACCTCTATCTTACTACGAAAAAAATATAGAATATTTTAAATATTGGGCTCTTGGGCAGCCGACAAGCATCGAATATTGGAAATCAATAGTTCACACTTCTAATATTGCTGGCGTAAATTGGTTAGCGCATATTCCAGCGATAGCTTGGGACGTAGTCTTTATGTGTAGTTCAGGTTTCTTTATGCTCTTCATAATGCTTCTCACTAGAAGATTGATTCTCGATGTAGAGGCATTATCATTTCCTACAGTACAAATAGTTAATCACATCGTTGGAGTATCTCAACCAACCGAAGAAAGCAAAAAAACATCTAAAAAGTTATTCCTAATCGCGCTAGTACTCACTCTAGCTTATCTTGTGCCTCTTTTCTTGGTAGATAAGCTCTTGATAATATTTACTGGCTCAGCTCCATCTGGCTATGGAAAAGGGAGAATAGCTGGAATAGATTTATGGCCTGCTTGGGACTTATGCCCTCAAGCTATTTTGCCTTGGGTTCCACTCTACATTTCATTTGTACCTTGGGAGATCGGCTGGTATACATTGATGCCCGTCGACACGTTGATATCCATTATTGTAGTGTGGATTGGCGTCTGGTTTATTCTTCCACTATACTATTCCTCAACTGGATATTGGCCTAAATTCACACCAGGACTTACAGTAAGACACGTTAACTTCCAGATGATGGGCTTTTATGGAATGACAACAAGAGGTGAAACGCTCATCGCCCTTATGATAGGTATGCTCATAGCCATGGCGATTATACCAATATGGAGACATCGAAGAGTAATGATTCCGATCCTTAAATCTATAACTGGCAAAGAACCGCCTAAGGAGATCGATCCAAATCCACCAATACCATACAAATTTGTATGGCTTGGAATAATTGTTAGCGGTTTAGCATGGGTTATGTCTGGTGTAGCTATCACTTTACCATTAAACTTAATGTTAATCTACGTGATATTGATGGGCATCCTAACTTTTGGGTTAGTTTTCATGTACGGCGAAACTGGTGGTTATCTTGGCATATGGACTCACAGGCAGGTTGATTACTGGCATGGTTTCCTTGGAATGTACCTCATAAAAGGACTTATAGATAGGACTCATAATAGCCCACCCTTATCAATGGCGTATGCTGTCTTCGAATGGGATCACTTTGGTAGTGCATTTCCATCCTATGCTATCCTCTGCTCATGGTATACACCTCATTCAATTCAACTTGCTCAAAGAAATATGACAGAAGCTAAAGTCTCAATAAAAGCGGTGATGCTGGCATTTGTTGTTGCTGCTATTGCTGGTGCTATATCTTTCTTCTTCTTCCTTGGTTTCTTACCTCTTCCACACATGGGGATTGGGAGAATCACCTCGTACACTTATGATGACGCGCTATTGACTAGGATAAACTCTGCTACTTGGATGAGACCTATATATGAATCTGGTGCTTACCTCAATTATATGCTTATGGTTATAGGCTTTATACTGCCATTTGTTATAACATTCGCTCGACAACGCTTCCGATGGTTCAAAATCACCGCTGCGGGCGTTCTCTTCGGTCTTATATTCGGGCATCTCAGTCTTGTTCCAATGATTGCAGGATTTGCTATCAAATATGGAGTATTGAAGATTGGAGGAGCAAAAATGTACGAAGAGAAAGTTGTGCCATTGTGCGCTGGAACATTTGTCGCCGCGGGAATAGTCAATCTAATCCACACTGCTCTCTCATGGATAATATCCTATATGAATTTACCGTGGGCGGGATAAAAATGAAATTCGCAAAAATTTCCCTCCCTTTTTTATTGTTACCTTTATTATTATCTTTTCCGATGTATGTTTTCTCTTTTGCATTTCCAAATTACTCTAATCCCGAGCAACAAATTCCATCGTTAGATTTTCACAGCCTTATAAATAGTATAGACATGGATTCAGTTATACAGCATATTCTTTTCTTTTCAAGCTTAGAAACCAGAGCTACTGGTTATGCTGGAAACTTAATTGCTTCACAGTACATATATGATAAGTTTATTGAATATAGGCTTGAGAATGTCTCCTTTCATGAGTTTGATGTAGTTGATGCTATTAGCCACGGGGCGACAATAACGATTCAGCTTAAAAACGGAAGCGAGGTAACCCTTAAACTGCATCCTATGTTGCCAAATTTTGTTGTTCCCTCTGTTACACCCCTTGAGGGTTTAACCGGTAAGATAATTTATGTTGGAAAAGGGTATTTGAAAGATTTCCCGAAGGAGGATGTAGCTGACAGTATAATTTTGATGGAATGGTATAGTGAGAACAACTGGATAAATGCAGCAAAACTGGGTGCAAAAGCTATAATCTTCCTTCCTCCAGAGAACTATTTATGTGACGCTTATGGGAATAGAATCGCCAAATTCCTGCCAGAGGTCCCGCTTTACCTTCCTAGATTCTATGTTGAAAATCGTTCCATACTTATAAATAACATTGGATGTAAGGCAACTATTCGCTCGGATGTTCGCTGGGAAAGAGTTATTACTAGAAATGTTATGGGTTTAATAAAGGGAACCGTATGGCCTGATCAAATACTTGTGCTCTCTGCTCACTATGATTCTTATTCTTACGCTCCCTCAATTGCTCCTGGAGCTCGAGAGTCCATTGGGGTGGCAGCTCTTCTTGAACTTGCAAAATACTTCTCTGAACATCCGCCAGAACGCACAATTCTCTTTGTAGCCTTTGGCGGGCATCACCAGGCGCTTGAAGGTGCTAGGCGATGGGTTTTTGAGTGCTTAGAAGTCAATACGGCATATGCTCAGCATCTGCGATATAACATTACTATTCAATTGAATCTGGATTTGTCTACTGGATCAGAGAGTGTATATGCAACTATCTGGTCATACTTGTCTGGGTTCGGAACCTTCTCGCAACCTACATCATTATATGATAATGTTGGAAAACTAATGCAGGATATTGTTATTGCATTGAATAGAGCTACTGGAAAATCCTATTCTTTCATTTTAGGCGACATGTATAGGGGGATGAGTGAAAGCTTTCAGATGGAGTCCGTTGCTCTTCCCACGAAATGTCTTATATGGGATCATGAGCCCTTAAATGATGCAGCTAAGCATAACTCATTAAGTCTCGTTACAGCGTTTGATCCGCGTCCATTCCTTTATACTCCTTTTGATATATTTGACACGATTACTGAAAGAGATCTCTTTAATTTAAGAAGGCAGCTTGAGCTCATACGTTGTATTATAGTTGGCTTAGTTAAGAGCGAATCTCTTAGCAACTATTTATGGGGATGGACTGGAACATGGCTTCCATACTCGTTAAAGGGAAAAGTGGTAGTCTATAATCCGACAACAGACTGGTATGACCCTGTTCCAAAAGCCATAGTCTATACTCGAACTTTGCCATATAATGGATGGTATCCATATGCGAGACGTTTCACGCTTGCAGATGAAAATGGAAACTTTGAATTTAAATATGGTTATGGCTCATGGGTTACATGTTACGGAATCGGACCCACCTACGTCTATGCATGGGTTATTAACTCATCCGGTCATATCCTTTATGGTCCAGATGTAGGCATTCACATGCTTGGTACAAACAGTCCAGTCTTTTCTGGGCCGGATCTCACTTTTGACATGGGCTTTCTCACGGTATGTGAAGCATCAACAATAGTAATGTTTGATGTTATGGTGCCTGATAGATTATTCTTATATCAGAGTGAGATGGCGGCAGGGGCTGGCACACCAGAACAGCGCATTACGGGGTATCTTATTCCTTTTGCGCGTCTATATGAAGCGGGGTCTGGTGTGCCTATAGTCTCTGGCGGATGGTGGATATCTCACCCTGAACTATGCATTTTATACTGTGTAGTTCCACCAGAAACTCCCATCGCAATAAGTATTTACGACGGAAGCGGCAGCATTTATCCATCTATACTTCTAACTAATGCGAGTGAGAGTTCACCGCTTGGCGTAGGTTACAAGCTTAAACGAGGTCAGCAGCTTCGAATATGCAACAGCTTCTTAACATACGCTGAGAATTTCTATTGGATAAATGAAGAGCGCTTCAGATCCCTTATAAGCGTTAACCCTGCGGAGGCTAAATCCGAAGCTTACCAAAGCCATGTTGAATCAAATTCCCTAATACTCATGGCAAAGGCTGAAATGAGAAATTATGAGTTTCTGAAGGCCTATATTCTCGCTCACCAGGCTTGGCTGAACGAAGCTAAAAATTACGCTTACTTGAGGACGAAGATAATTGATTCATCTACCGTGTTTATAATAATGTCATTTTTGCTTATTCCGTTTATTTTGATTGCTGAGAAAATTTTATTTAGTTTTAGCGGAAGGAATAGGATATTTTCATTAGCGTTTCTATTCATACTTTACATGATAGCCCTATACTTCCTCTACCCTGGAACAAAGATTATCACCAATCCATTAATGGTAGTCGTCGGCTCGGCAAGCTTTATTTTATCTCTACCTCTAATTTGGGTTACTTGGTCAAGGACGGTAAGATTCTTTAGAGAACTAAGGGAAAAGGTTCTTGGAAAACATATAGTTGATATAACTCGATTAAGCGCAGCTTTTCATTCCTTCCAAGTTGGTGTTGAAAACGTGAAGAAATCTAAATTTAGAAGCATTCTTACAATGATTTCACTCATAATATTGGTGTCAAGCCTTGTAAACTTATTATCGGTAGAAGTTACTGGAGCTACAGGGCATTTTGAGTGGCCTCGAGGCAACGATCTATACAGAGGCATTTATATACGTAAGTTTAGATGGGGTTTTGGATTTTACTCGTTAACGGAGCAACTAGTTGAAATTGTAAGTGGAAGATATGGTGATAAGTTTATCGTTGCACCTAGAGCATGGCTGTACACGGCGTATCCCACCAGAGTTCAATCTCCATTTGAAGATACTAGCGGAAAAGTTTATTCTCCATCTTTTAAAGTGTTTTATAATGGAAAGTATATTGAAGTCAAAGCGCTACTTGGTCTTACTCCTCAGGAATCCGAGGTTTCCCGCATAAACTACTTTATCATACATGGATGGTGGTTTATATTAAGTGAAACTCCCTCATGTATATTAACAGAAAAGCAAGCTAAAATTTTAGGAATAGAGGCGAATATGCTCCCTACCACAGTTCTTGTCGAGGGAACACCCTTCCAAGTCATCGGAATAATTGATCCCGATTACTACCAGTTAATCCAAGATATCGATGGAGAGGAAATAACCCCCCTTGTGTTGGACTTTGTAGGAGTTAATCCATATGATGTACATAATTTTGCAGATGATGTTTTGCTTGCTAATTACGATAGCGTTGTTGCGCTAGGAGGCAGATGCGCTTGTATAGCGCTTAAACTTAGAACCGGACTTGACGAGAAACTAATATCACAAACAGCAGATGAAATTTCTGAATTAATGGCATATGAGATTTACTTTAATGTTGGAGGTAAAATTTCTGTTGCTCGCAGAGGTGTTGTAATCTCCTTACAAAGATGGGAGACTGCCATTTTACCCTTGACAATTGTTGTACTTTCAATCTCTAATATCTTCATTGGACTAGTTTATGAGAGAAAATCTCACATACGCACTTACGCCTCCCTTGGCTTATCTCCCTTCCACATAGGTTTCATGTTCTTTGCTGAAGCCCTAGTCTTCTCTATCGTCGGTAGCGTTCTAGCCTATTTAGCGGCTTTGCTTCAAATGAGATGGCTTACTCCATTAATTGGCACCTTCATGATTAATCCATCATCATCCGTCGTCGTTATGGCGTTGTTATTGTCAATTCTGGCTATGATATTATCTTCAATAATCCCGTCATTAATGGCATCAAGAATAGTAACGCCAAGCCTTGAAAGAACGTGGAAAATCCCAACAAGCCCTGTTCTTGATAGATGGGATATTCCATTACCATTTGTATTCTCATCAGAGAAAGAGGTTCGTGCAATCATAAATTATATGAAGGAGTTCTTTGAGGCTCATCTAGGAGAGGAAGCCCTAGAATTTGCCGTCAAAAACCTTAATGTTTCGGAGGGAGAGCTAGAAGGGGTTCGTTATATAGAAATTTCTGCGGAAACGAGATTGCATCCTTACGAATTGGGCGTTGTGCAAATGACAATATTAAGAATGACAGAGGTAAAGCCCGAAGTTTGGAATCTACAATGCTTACTAATTAAGATGGGTGGTAGTCAAGAAAACTGGATTGCACTCAATAAAAGATTTCTGACTCTTATTCGAGAACAGCTTCTTTTATGGAAATCATTACCTCTGGCTGATAAGGAAAAATACTTCGTCTCAGGAGGTGAAGTAAATAAATGATTTTACATCGTGATTACCCAGTGTATTATGTTGAGGGTGAATTTAGAAGCGGTTTAACCTGGAGATCGCTTTGTGCCCTTTTATACTCTTTGCTAGTATTCACGCCAGTCGCTATTTACCTTAGCTTAGTTACAATCGGCGGCGGATTAGCTGGAAGCGTGGTCGAATATTCAACATTACTTCTCTTTTCAGAAATAGCTGCACTTTACGGAGCGCGTCTACTTCCTCAAGAAGCCGTAATAATATTTGGACCCGCAGCGACAATTGGTTTTACTGGCTTTTTAGGTCTAATCTTCAACTTATACTTTGTTCGCTCGCCTTTACTCAACACTTTTGGAATTAATCCATCCGAGATTCCGCAATGGTTTGCTCCACATTATACTTCTCCCGTCTGGGACATGCGAACTTTCTTTCACATAGACTGGTTACCGGCAATTACAGTTACAATTGTAGTTCACATAACTTCCTTATGCTCCGGTCTATTTTTTGGATTGTTAGCTAGAGAACTATTTATTGAGGGAGAAAGATTACCGTTTCCAATACAGCATATAGATGTAGTAGCGATTATTTCATTATCTGAACGTAAAAAGTCTATTTCTCTGCTTTCTCTGCTTTCCGTTGCAAGTTTCCTTTATGGACTCGTATATTATGCGGTTCCTCTTTGTACAAAAGTTTACCATGTAACCCTAGACCCGATACCCAAGCCTTGGATAGACTTCACTACCTCTATTGAATCATTTTTGCCGGGTGCTGCTTTTGGAATAGCCACTTCCTTGACTGGAATAGCGCCTGGACTAGTAATCCCGCAAGAATCCCTTATTATAGGCGTTTTCCTTGGTTCGGTTATTAGATTTTTAATCATAAATCCTCTCTTAATAAGACTTAATTTGTCGAGCTGGGCATATTATTGGACACCAGGTATGAATTTAACTCGAATTTACCAATATTCTCAATTATATTTCTGGTTAAATCCACTAATCGGAGTAGGATTTGCTGTGGGACTTGTCCCTCTAATATTTAATTTCAAAACATTTGTTAAATCTTTAAGGGCAGCATTTGAATTTAGAAAGGTAAAAATCAGCGACGATCGGATAAGTGGACCGCCAATTTCGGGCAAATGGATGATTTTACTCTTCTGCATTGGAGCAGTTGGCGCTTTCATTCTCGACATCATTCTTCTTCCAGATTTTCCATTATGGGTCTTCCTACTCTATGAGTTTATAATGCCATTCCTTGTAACGATTTCGGCTGGCAGAATCTACGCACTCACAGGAACGACCGCCGGAAGCTTAAATATTCCATACTTTTACCAGCTAACTATGATCGCAAGCGGATATCCCAAAATATCCTGCTGGTTCCTGCCACTTAGAGTGGATCCTGGAACTGGATGGCTCAGATCCTTCAAAATATGCCAACTAACTAAGACCACCATCGAAAGCTGGATAAAAGCATCAATTATAGCTTGGGTTCTTGCTTTTTTTGTAGGTCTCTTTTACACGCAATTCTTCTGGCAAATTGCTCCCATCCCCTCAGAAATTTATCCAGCGCCAGGAATACAGTGGCCGATTGATATTATCAGTCGTGCTGTCTGGATAACCAGACCCACACAACTCTTCGACTTAAACACTATTTTATATTGGGGGTTTGGCTTAGGTGCCCTCCTAGCCCTATCACAATACCTTGGTATGAGCTTCTTAATAATTGGCATGGCTTCAGGCTTGGGCACACCTATACCAGTAGCTGTTTTAATACTGCTTGGTTTGCTCATTAAAAGAATTCTGATACATTTCTTCGGCGACAAATGGTTTGTCGATAATCGAGCCGCCTTAGCAGCTGGTCTTGTTTTAGGAGAGAGCTTAGCAGCTGTATGTGGTGTCTCTCTGGCAATGGTACTTCAATCTTCTTCGCCAGGAGCATATTAAAATTCTGTTTAGTATTTTGAGTTTTCACCAGTCTTAAACCTCAAAGAATTAGCAAGTATGTATTCAGATGCGTTAAACTTGTTTGTGGTGCCCCTTCAAGCTTTCCTATATCTTTTGCCTTCCTGAGAAACTTCATACTTATTGAGTTTTTCAACACTTCTTGTGGCTACTATATTAACTCCCAAGCCTAAAAGATCCTGAGCTACGATGTCTCCTATTTTAATTGGGGCTTGCACAGTGACCTCTGAGAGAGCCTCCATGGCTTTGGGTATGAGGCTTTTTGGTATGGGCTCTGAGGATTTTACGGAGACCACTAGTAGGTTGCCCCCTTCAACTTTAATGACTGTTATGAGGGTGCGTTTTGGATTAATCTCGTTTTGGGCATAAACGACCCCTCTGGGACATCTATTCCCCTCAATTGAAATAATAGCGCTGTCCCTCACTAGAACCTTAAGTCTACATCCAATTGGGCATATGATGCATGTGAACGTTAAAGTTCTGGTGGCATTAGACATTGTGCCCCTCACGCTCCAATAATATTGACAGTCAACTTGTCACCATGGATTCTTGAGAGCTTTTCGGATGGAATTCTAAATCTAAACATCTCTGATGGTCTGA
>Ga0105162_1001435_pt1 | contig 13724 bp, 14 predicted proteins | sample JNZ201metaG_FD_81532 | JGI IMG/M metagenome (GOLD analysis project Ga0105162, IMG submission 81532) | Hot spring microbial communities from Jinze hot spring, China to study Microbial Dark Matter (Phase II) - JNZ 20120812A | ecosystem: Environmental > Aquatic > Thermal springs > Hot (42-90C) >...
CAATTTTTTCAGCAATTGACTTCGGCAAATCTTCTGGAATATCCTTTCTTCTAACGAAAACAAATTTCGCTCCGCCGTTATAGATAACGCATCCAATTTTTAAAGCTAACTCAAGCATTTCATCGCTTATTTTCCTCTGATTAATTCTTTTCAAAGCGTGGCTTGTTAATTTCACTTTTACCACCTCCTTAAATTTTAGTTTTTTAATTTTAAATTTCAAGCTTCAACCTTGACATCGGTATTTTCATCTGAATCACCATCAACGACAAACTTTATCTTTTCATCAAGCATTGCAAGACCAAGAAATATCAATATCAACGGCAACGGGAGACCGAAAAGTTCTTCAATTGTCTTTGTCTTCATGTTTTCCTCCTTTTTGTTTTTAAATTTCCCCCACCCGCGCCCCCGCCCGTTCCCCCGCTTTCCATCATTAAATGAAAGCATAAATCGTGCCAAATTTTACCCCATTGGTTTTCAATCAAAACAAAAAGCAAGGTTTAAATACTGTCGGTATACCGACGACGATATAACGACACCGTCGGTATTACGACACAAAGATTATTTCCCCAGATTGAAGGATTTTATCTTGATATGCCGAGCTTTTTCATTTTATCATAAAGAGTGCTTCTCTTTATCCCCAGAATTTCTGCGGTTTTTGAAATGTTCCAGTTATTTTTTGCAAGTTGATATTCAATGTATGCTTTCATTAGCTCATCAAGTGATAAATTTAAACCTTTGCCTCTGCTTATCTCCGATAATTGACTCTCAAAATTTTCTATCTGCGCTTTTATATTTACCTCAAAATCCTCAGGCAAATTTGAAAGCATTGTCTCATCTTCATCAGCTCTTGCTATCATATCTGCGATACAATTTTCCAGCTCCCTGACATTTCCAGAACGCCAATCATACGCTTTAAATATCTCCATAACGTTATCCGAAATCTTCTCAACTTTCTTACCATACTTCGCTGAATACTTCTTAACAAAATACTTGACAAGTTCAGGTATATCATCTTTCCTTTCCCTTAATGGTGGGATTTTCACGACATGTCTGCTTATACGATTTAAAAAGTCGTTTAAAACCACACTCCTATTTTGCCATTCTTTCGGGTCTTCATTTAAACCAATGATTAATCTCAAATTGACTCTTTCAGTTACATTGCTTCCGACTTTTCTTATTTCGCCAGAATCAAGAAATCTTAAAAGCACGCCTTGAAATTTTGGCGTCGTCTTGTTTATCTCGTCAAGAAATACAACTCCATTGTTATGTTCAGCAAAAATGCCTTTTTTATCTCTGACAGCACCCGTGAAAGCACCTTTGACATGACCAAATAGCTCTGAACTAATTAAATCATCAGTAAATCCCGCACAGTTCAAAGTGAAAAATTTATCTTGTTTACCAGACACTTTGGCAAAATACTTTGCGAAAAGTTCTTTACCAGTGCCTGACTCACCAATCAAAAGAACACAATCTACTCCTTTGGTTTTCGCATATCTCTCAATCAATTTTAAAGCATCACGAAATTTTTTATTCCTCCCGACAATTTCAACCTCATCAGCATCTGCTTTTACGACTGCCTCACTGATATTTTCATAATTTTGAACTCGTTCCACAATCTCAGTATAACTTACTCCCGTGGGAAAGATATTTCCATATTTTTCACCTAACCTCAAAAATGGAATCTCCGCAAGCGTAATTTCAACTGAATCCGTGCTTATCTTCCCACTCTCGGTCTCTATTAAAACTGGTTTTAACGGTTTGTAAAAGAATTTCGGATTGCCTTCAATCTCCTGCGGTGAGACAAGGACATGATAAAGATGATCTTGCTTTCTTCCAACAAGGGTCATCGCAAGCCCTGCAAACACAGACATAGTTTTTCTTCCACCAGCGACGGAACAATGAATTACGACATCGTTTCTTTTTGCGAATTCCCTTATGACGCTCGTTATGAAATTTGCTGCACACTCATTATCATCGGTATTGCGAATGTCTTCCAGCTCGTTGCCATATTTATTTTTTATCACCAATATATTTTTCTCGGGAAACTTTGGATGAGTTTTAAATTCTTTACAAAATTTTTCAAGCACTCCACCTTTTCCAATCAACGGCGGCATTTTCTTCGTTCCATTAACGATCAAATTTTTCCCATATGAAGTTGTTATCACGACAATTTCGTCAATATCCACGCCTTTTTGAACCTTCAAACACCAAAGCGTTTCGGTCAAAATTTGCGGAGTTGATCCAAGAACAGAAATCAAAACATTTCGCATAAATTCATCACACTTTTGTTAAGTTAAGGAAAAAACTTCCCCTGTTTGTAATCCTTATCCTGTAATCTTCGCCTTGCTCATCCCTTTCAACTTCAACAAGTCCATAAATGCTCAATCTTTCAATCTCATCCCTGTAATTTTGTTTAAGATTCTGATATTCATGCCCACTTATTGGCACTTTATTGGAAAGGATTTCAAGAAGTTCCGTCTCTTTACCTTTGGGAAGATAAAAAAGCGCAGGCAAGAACACAACCTCTTTGAATTCCTCGTTCATATAATAAACTTTACATCCCGTAAGGAAACCAGCAAGAGCGCAGGCGATCACATGTGCTTTAAGCCCACCCGTAGGATTGATGTAAACATCATAACCCTCATCTTTCTTCCTAAACACAAGATAAATAAATCTATCAAGCATTTCTGCAACTCCTTTCACAAATTCATCTCTTGCGTATTTTTCATCATATTTTGCCTCACGAAAATAAGCTGGAAAAACTGGATTATCATAAATTTTAAAACCACGCTCTTTCAAATATCTAGCTATCGTGCGAAGACATATCTCGTTTGAATAAGTGTTCGTTCCCGAAAGATAAACTTCAACTTCTGACGGTTCTTTGTCTTTGACAACCCTCAAAAATGTGTTCAATTCAGCGCTATTTCTCTCCGGATTTGACGCAAGAAACTCATAAATCCTGTTCATAAATAAAACATCATCAATCATATTCTTCCAGTATTCGTTATCCGCCTGTGAAGTTTTATCATTTATTTCTTTTTGAAAATTTGACAAAAGAGAATTTCCTACATTGATTATGTGAAATTCTTTCATTCTTCCAACCCGAGTTTGTTTTAGCTTAAAAATTTAACCTTTATCCATCCCATTGGATATTTTCCGTCAAAAAGATTCTTCGTTTTCAGGTTTTTCGGCTGTCGTATTTCATTTACCGTCACAGCTGTAAAACCGCTGAATCTTCCAACCCTGATGACGAATTCACCATCCGACGGCTTCAAAATTTTTTCAATTTTATCAAGTATATCACTCATTTCAATTGCGGACTCAAAAAATTCACGCTCCCGCTTAAACTCACCAAGATAAAAATCATTACAAGCTTTAATGATAAAATCTTTTGACAGCACCATACGAATCCATTTTTCAAGTTGATCCCCTGTTTCTACACCTTTATATTTAGCTTCGCTCAAAATTTCATCAATTCTTATTTCACCTTCAAACTCAACCCGCTTGTTTAAATTAACTTCTCCAAGAAGAACCTCTTTAAACATTTGAATCCCATGAGTTGTAATTCTTCCTCTTTTCTCATCAACCTTTGCATTTAAAACTTCGGCAACGATGAAAAATTCATCAGAAACATTGACATCTGCAATTTTCAAAACTCTAAACGGATCACGTCTTGCATCGGCTCGCTCCCCACGTTTTGTTTTAACCATAGCGTTCAATAATTCAAGTTCCCAATCTCTTTTTCTTTCTATCTCCCTTCGTAATTCATTCACTTTGACTTTCTCTTTTTCTATTTTATCTCTCACGACATTATCAATTATCGCAGTTCTTATCGCACCCTTGATTGAACTGCCGGGAATATAAGGTTTGAAATCAAGTTTATTTCTCATAAATGGGGAAATTAAAAGTTGGTTTCTAACATCACGAATGCTTCTTTCATATTTTTCTGCTATTGATTGAGTAACCTTGATTTCGTATTTGGCTTGTGCTTCTTTGTTAAAATTTTCAATTACAACATCCCTTAACCCAATAAGATTATTAGCATCAACATAGGCATAAAATCTTTTAAGTTGCTCTTCGCTTAGTCCAGAAATTAACTCATCTGATTCAATTCTGTAAAGTTTCCCGTCTTTAATCACATATTCAAACGGGCTTATATCTTCGCCAGTCCCTATGTGAATTGGTGTTATCACACGGTAAGAAACCTTGAAAACTTGTCTGTATTCCGCCATTTTTTAAACCTCCATCTTAACTTTTAATGGAAACGCATACGCATACTGAACGATGTCCGGATCCGAATGAACATTTTCAACAAGGCAACCGTAATGACTTTTCAATTCTTTAACTTTAAACACTGAACCTGCTTCAACAAAAAGAAGCGGTTTCTTGAATGGATTTAACAAAGCATAATATCCACCCACTTTTGGAAATTTTATAAATGTTTTATACCACGCATCTTCAAACTGACTGAATTCACCATCTGCTGGAATAAAATTTGAAAGCGAAATAAAAGCATTAGCATCTTTCGCTTCTGGAAAATTATATTCAGAAATCTCAATAAATTTAATTTTTCCCCTTCCAACGCTTGCATCAGCACCAAACCCACTTAACTCAATAGATTTTAAAATCGCTTCAAGTTCGCTTTTGTTAAAAAATTCGGTTTTCAAAGCAAACCACATCGTGGAATCATCAGAATAAAATATCTCATCCGTTGCGAATAATTCACCAATCCCGGAAGTTGTAAAAGTGAGACGATCTATTTTGTTTCGCAAAATTGCAACTTCCGCAATTTCTAACTTCTTCTCTTTTCTTTTCTCATTTCTTTTCTCCTCTTCAATTTCCTGTTTTAAAATTTCAAACAATTTACCCGGGCTTAAAGTATCTTTAACTTTCTCAAAATTTTCAATCTTCATCAATTTTTTCTTTTTCACTTTCTTAAAAATTTCCCTCTCAACCTGTTCTCTGCTAAATAACGATATATAAGGAACTGGCATAAATCCCTCTGGATAGGCATTTGTCACAAGCGTTGGGTTTCCATCTTTATGCGAATTGATAAAATCTTTACACTTCTTATCTCCCCATAAATAATAACAAGCCCACGCCATATGACCCCATATTGTATCGGACTGAAACGGGGTTATAACTGAACTTAACACTTTAAATTTTACTTTGAATGTCGGCATAACTTCAACCCTCAACTTCAAGTTTTAATTCTTCCGGTTTATATTCTGTTTCTGTAAGATCAACAAATTTTATTTTTCCACTTCCTCTGCTTCCGTATCCTCCAAGACAGTCAAGTTCAAGAAGGCGCATTCCTCTTTTAACTATGTCATATAACTCCTCGTCTTTTTTACCTCCATCTCCTGTGTCAAATACTCTGTAAACAACCTCAAAAGCAAATTTAACGCCGGGGACAACTCTTTCAAGTTTACGTGGATTTGCCTTTGCCGTTATCCTGTTTAAGGCATTTTCTGTCTTTTCCTCAACTATATCATAAACTGTAAGCCCTTTCTTTTCCATTTCTTTTCTATATTCATCATCAATGAAAGCATCTCTAAAAATAACTCTTGTTGGACCTCGCTTTTTTACGACCTCCTCATATTCTTTGTCTGGCGAAGTTCCAAAGACCCTGCAAATTTCACAATCAAGTTCTTTACACTTATGCACCTCTCCACCATTGTTAACTTTTCCCAACGCAAGTTCAAGCAAACTTCTTATCTTTCCCTTTAAAGATGAACCCGGAATATACGGCTCGTCCGTGAGTGGATGCCTCAAAACTGGATTGTCCATTCCGCCGATTTCAATTATATCACTGCTTCCCCCAATGTGAAGACCTGTTTTAAGTTCAATTTTTCCACGGATGACCTTGTACTTGACAAGTTTCATGGTTTTTGCCTCCATTTTTTTATTTTTTAATCAAATCTTTCCGCTTTACCGTAATAATAGCCGACAACCGCTTCAAAATGCTTGACAAATGCATCAAAGTCATTTTTATCATCTACTTTATCAACACATTCAGATATAAATTTTACAAAGGAATCAGGAACAAGCTGGCGTCCTTTCTGATAATTTACTTTAACCTTCAACATCTTGACAAGTGGCTTGATTTTTTCAAATTTTTCCTCTCCTTCGGCTTTTTTTGCAAGCGCTTTAACTTCATTGTAAAACTTTCGCAATTGAGAACTTTTAACTTCTGGTCTTCTTGGATCGTTGCCAACGAATTTGCTTGCCCATTCTTCTGCCTTTGTTGTCAAAAGCTCTTCTTTAATTACAAGATCCCCATCCTCCGTTTGCCTCAAAAAATATCTTTCTGCCATCTTTTATTCCTCCTTTTTTATTTTTTGTTTGCCCCTGTATTTGTAAAGCACATATGAAATTGGAATTGATAGCCCAAGCCACAACTTTTTGTATTCATCCTTCAAATTGTTCTCAACAAGTTCAAACAATTTGTCTCGCTCTTCTTTTCCTTTGACGATCTTTTTATCCTTTATCTCAACAATGTTCCTTGCGACATCATATTTCAAAAGATATGTAAAGCGCAATCCTTCGGGCTTCCCCTCTTTGTAGTATTCCCTCGCCATCCGTTGATAATTTAACAATCTGTGTAAAAATGTCGTCTTCACTTTTGATTCTTTTGAAGTTAGCCATTTCTCAAATAAATCTTTCCATTCAATAAGTTTATCAATCAAACTCCACTTAACAGTTGTATTGAAAACTGTTAAACTATCCTTTCCCTCGGTTCCCTTTGAACGCTCAAGAAATTCATCTGCCATCAAAGCGCCCCTGTTGATCGGATACTTCGGACCTATAAGCGCAATCCCAGCGCTCAAAGTTATTTTTTCATTTTGCGTTGTGTATTTTCTGAAACACTTATACATTTCAACTGCGAAATCAAAAACCTCTTTCCATTCTCCAACGAAAAGAAGATCATCCCCACCCGAATAAACAACATAAACATTTTTATATTTTTTACGCACAAGTTCATCAAGAAAAGCGCTGAAATAAAAATCAAAACTTCTGCTCAATGTGACATATTTTGATATGCTCATATTTTCTGCAAATTCAATTGAAAAAATTTTCCCGAGATTATCAACATCGGCTTTTAAAACACCAAGCATCGGTTTCCCGGCTTTATCACCATCTTTGTCCAACATTGTCCCAAGTTCAGCGATCTCTCCGAATGTTTTTGGTCTACCTTTTGCGGTATCCCAACTTTCTTCAATCTCTTTAACTTCCTCATAAAATTTTCTATCATCATCCTCCCACCTTGGCACATAATTTGCCAGAAACTTAACAGGATAAACAAAGCCCGGATTATACTTGAACATATTGACCTGATAAATTTTATCAGCGTCCCTTTCAACATTTATATCTTTCAATTGATGAAAATTCAAATAAACTTTTTCTCCGAGAATTTCAACCCCTTGCTTCGCTTTAATTTTTGCGTAAGAAATCGCTTCAACTTTTGTTAATTCTCTGCCGATATTTACAAAGTCATCGCATACACGACAAATTTTTATCTCTTCACCTTCTTCATCTTTAAAATGTTTCTCTGCTGGATAAACACCACAATAATCACAGTGTCCATCTCTTTTTAAATTTTCAAACATATCACCCAAAACAAAACTCTTTTCACCGCTCTTAAATATATCAAAAAATTTCTTTCGTTTCTTTGCTTCAACCGAGCGTTGAACATTTGAAAGAACATTGACAAAATTTTCACGCATAAGATCACCGCCAGAAATCTCAACATCGTATGTTAAGTTAAGCGTTAAAACAGTTTTGAACCTATCATAAAACCAGAGCGAAATTTCCCTATCAATTCTTTCAATTTTATCTTTAACTGAACCCACATTTGGAGCAAGAATTATAAATCTACCTCCTGCATTCATCACGCACGATGCTGGCAAAAGCCCAAGTTCATCAAGAATGTAATTTATCACTGCCTCGGTAATTGCCTGAATATAAAATGATCTCGCTCTCAAAATTTTGCTTGCACCCTTAACATTTGTCAACGAAAGCATATAAATGAAATCTTGTATTCCGCTGACATCACCGTTTATGAAAATAAATTTCTTCTTGCTTCTGTCTTTTATATCATCTTTATTCATCGTCCCGGTTTCATAATGATACCTAAAAAGCGCAACCGCAATTGCAGAAGTTGTCTTCAAATGATCATAGAGAGATACATCTGGAACATCTCTCGTTGAACTTGGGATACACCAAGTATATTTTTCAAGCAAAGAAAGAACCGAACCAAACCAGACATTGAAATTGCCTTTCAACACACGGACAAATTCAAACTCACGAACAAATTCATCCCACAAATTTTTGTATTCATCAGTTAAATCTTTAAACTTTTCCTCTTCAAATGGGAAAACACTTTCATCCGGTTTAAGTTGGACAAGTGGATAAACCCATCGTTTATCTCTCTTCAAATTGCCAATTCCACTGAAAACTGAAATTAAACGTGTCTCTCTAAATTTGCCTGTTTCTTCATCTTTGATATCCTCTGGCTTTGTTCTGTCCATACCACTGCTCAACCAATCTGCTTGTTGCACTATAACTTGAAGAGCCGTTCTTGGGGCGTGATGCCTTGAAGCAAGGTTCTTAACATTATCAAGCGTCTCACCCGTCAAGCTCTCTGAAACACTAATTGGAAAAGCATTTTCAAACTTTTCAAAAAATTCACTTGTCCACAAAACATGCCTATACTTCCCCGGCTCTGGACATAACTCACTTTCAAGTGTTTTAGTTGATGATGAAAGTCCTTCATCCCCCTTAACGGCTCTTTGCCAAAATTTTCCGATGTCGTGAAACAAAGCTGAAATCCCGACCGCCTTTGTTAATTTTTCAACTTCCATAACCCGATTCCTTTGTTTTTGAATTTTCCCCTGTCCCATTGACTTTGTCTCTTTTAATGTCCCACATACCGAAACCCATTGAATTTCTCTCGCCTAATCCAATTTCCCATGCGAATTTTAACATACGTCGTGTCCCTTTTATCAAAAATGGAGCAAGCATCCCTTTGACTTTTGTCTCCTCCGGCGTCCCCTCTTTTATAGTTATCAACTTCCGCCAATCGTGCTTCATCACATAATCCATCAAAAAAGTAAATTCAAAATGATCTTCTGGCGTATATTTGTAAAATGCAAGAAACTTTTTAAATAGATTTTCTTTCACAAGTTCCGGAACATCAGCATCAAGGCAACCCAGATAAATTTTTCTTCCAAGTGAATCAACTTTTGATACCACAAGCGGTGATATGAAAACTCCCCTCATTTCAATTATCTCCATAAGGTCTCCGTCAAAAACATCTGGCTCAAAAATAACTTCAACTGACTTCAACTCAAAGATATTGTTTTTCTCCCCAAGCCAGATTTTATCTATTTTGGTTAAACCAAGCGCAAAATTCTTAACGAATTCTTCATAAGGCGACGACACGAGAAAAGATATTTCGCTATTTTCTGGTATGAAAATTTTCCCATCTTCAACATGTGCCCCATCAAAGTAGAAAATTTTTGAAAATGTAAACGCCTTAAAAATTTTCCCACCGAAACTAAAACCGCCAGAATGTAGTTTCCTCGCAAATTTCTTTGAATAAGCCCCGACTATCTTGTAAATCAAACTGGAAAGATAGTAGTTATAATTCAAACTAATTCTGATGTTGCGCAACGATAAAAGGTTAACCTCTACCCGCATAAAACTTTTACATTTTTATTTTCCCCACCCCCTTCTCAAAAAATTACACAATCAAGCAAACAAATTAACATCTACAACTTAAAACGAAATCAAATCAATTCACACAACCGAAATATAAGAAATTAAACAACAAAAGTCAAGAGGCGAAGCAAATTTAGAAAGTTTTTCAGAATTTCCCTACCCCAAGAAGATAGGTTAAAATTTTTGGTGAGGGGATAAGACCCTCACCAAAGGAGAAGTTTTAATCTTTTGATTCAGATTTTGTTTCGGACTTTGAGCCATTTTTTGAGTTTCCACGCTTATAATCTGTGATATAAAATCCCGAACCTTTGAAGATCAAACCAATACCAGCGCTAATTTTTCTGCTAACATTACCGCCACACTTTGGACAAATTTTTATTGGTTCATCGCTTATTTTTTGAAATTCCTCAAAAACATAACCACAATTGTTGCAGACATATTCATAAGTCGGCATTCACTCCACCTCCTTTGTTTTTATTTTTCACTTTTATTTAACCACAGAAGCAAACAAATAAGTTTCAATCGCTCAACTTTTCAATCGCTCTTTTAAATCTTTCAACACCCTTCATCAAGTCCTCCATTGAAGCAGCATAAGAAATCCTAACGCATTCATCCATTCCAAAAGCATCACCCGGAATAATTGCAAGTTTTTCTTCATTTAAAAGAAACTCACAAAAGTCATTTGAGTTTTTAATTTCAAATCCGTTATACCTTCGCCCGTAATACGCCGAAACTTTTGGGAAAACATAAAACGCCCCAGATGGGATAAAAACTTCAACGCCGGGTATTTGCATTAACTCTGAACAAAGAAAATCTCGCCTTATTTTAAACTCATTTACCATTTTTCTCACCGGTTCCTGCGTCCCAGTCAAAGCTGCAACCGCTGCCTTTTGAGAAATTGAACTTGCATTTGATGTAACCTGACCTTGAACTTTGTTCGCAAGTTTAATTATCTCCTCATTTGCGCCCATATAACCAATTCTCCACCCAGTCATCGCATACGCTTTTGAAACTCCATTAACAGTTATCACAAGGTCTCTTAACTCTTTTATTGAAGCCATGCTGAAATGTTTTTCATCGTAGATTATCTTCTCGTAAATTTCATCTGAGATCACAAATATATTTTTCTCATAAACAACCTCTGCAATTCTTCTGATTTCATCTTCGGTATAAACTGTTCCAGTTGGGTTTGAAGGCGAGTTAAAAATTAGAGCTTTAGTTCGTGGAGTTATGACATTGCGAAGTTGTTCAGGTGTGATTTTAAAATTGTTTTTTATGTCCGTTTTTAAAATGACCGGCTTTGCATCAACAAGAGCAACCATAGCTGGATAACTCACCCAGTAAGGTGCAGGAATTATAACCTCATCACCCGGATTACAAATTGCCTGCAATGCATTATAGATTGAATGTTTTGCTCCGCTTGAAACAAGTATTTCACTTGGTTTATATTCAATGTTGTTATCACGACGAAATTTTTCAATTATCGCATTGATAAGTTCTGGGATACCCTGATTTTGCGTGTATTTTGTAAAATTTTCTTTTATCGCTTGAATCGCTGCTTCTTTTATGTGCTCGGGCGTTGGGAAATCTGGCTCACCAGCGCTTAAAGAGACAACATCTATACCCTGCGCTTTCATATTTTTTGCTATTGCGGAGATGCGAAGCGTTTCGGATTCAGGTAGATTTAAAATTTTTTCAGAAAGTTTTGGCATCACAGTTTCTTTTTTCTATTTTGCTTTTGTCTGCGAATTTTTGAGCCCTGTGTTTTAAATTTTTCTCGCAACATCTTCGCAACTATCTCCGGAACAAAACTGCTCACATCACCACCAAACGAAGCTATTTCCCGAACAATCGTTGAATTAAGATATGTGTATTTCTCGTGAGGGACGAGGAAAACCGTCGTTATATTGCATATTTTTCTGTTCATCAAAGCCATTTGAAATTCATATTCAAAATCTGAAACCGCTCTCAACCCACGAATTATCGCAACCGCATTTTTCATCCTCGCATAATCAACCAAAAGACCATCAAAACTATCAACTTCAACATTGTCAAAATCTTTAACTGCTTCTTTAATCATTTTCATCCTTTCTTCAACTGTAAAAAGTGGCGTCTTTGCAACATTTTTCGCAACCGTGACGATGACCTTGTCAAATAACTTTGACGCACGCTCTATCACATCAATATGACCATTCGTTATCGGATCAAATGTCCCCGGATAGATTGCAATTCTTTTCATAACCTTTCACCTTCCCTGTATTTAAAAATTGTAATTGCTGTTTTTCCAAATTCCCGTCTTGTAACGATTTCAAATTCCGTCGTTTCGGGAAGGAAAACAATCCTCGCATCGTGTTCAAGCGAGAAAAAACCAATTTCACTTAACAATCTTCTCTCCCAGATTTTATGGACAAGTTCATCAATGTGCGGATACATATACGGCGGATCTGCAAAGATAAGATCAAATTTCTCATCAGCATAATCAATGAAATTTAAAGCATCATCATTAACAGTTATGATTTTATCAGAGCAACCGAGAATCTGTGCATTATCTTTGATCATTTTTAATGCTTTCGGATAATTATCAACAAAGAAAACTTTCTCCGCACCCCTGCTCAAAGCTTCAAATCCCAAAGCTCCAGTTCCAGCAAATAAATCAAGAACCAAAAGATCTTCAAAATTAATCCTGTTTGAAAGGATGTTAAAAAGCGTTTCCTTAACTCTATCAGATGTTGGTCTTATATCCTCATTTTTTGGAATTTTCAATGTGCGTCCTTTGTATTTGCCCGTGATTATCCTAACCATAACATCCTCAAAGCAAGTCCTATATTGGGAGCATAAATATGTGCTGTTTCTGACTTAACTTTGACATCAAGAAATAATCTTGAATCAAACGGATTCAAGAGCGAAAATTTGCTTCCGAGCATATCACTTATTAAATCAATCATTGATGCATCAAGCATTTCCCCGTAAAAAACGAACTTATCAAATCCGGAAGAAACATTGTCGTTTATAAGTTTGATCAAAAAATAACGAATGTCTGAATCATCGTGAAGGACATAATAAAAATACTTTTGAAATTCATAGTTTCTAAAAACGCTTACATCAATTCTTCTTCGCTTCACACCAGCAAGAAGAAAATCCCGGTAAAAATACCTTGACCTTACTGAACTTATTCTTTCACGCAAGCAATTTTCAACCGCTAAATGATCAATGTCAATTATTTGAATCCTCAAATTAAGTTTATCCGATATCGCTCTTAAAAAAGAGATAAGTTCTTTCTTAACAGCAACCATAAGCATCCTTTGAACCGTTCCACTTCCAAACTTGTAACCTCTCACCACCATTTGCTGTGCTGATTCACTCGGGAAATACTGCGAAACCTCCCAAAGCAAATGCTCGTTCAAAGTTTGCTCCGATAAATTCGCATCAACCGGTATGACATTTAAAAAAGCAAATTCAGTGTCAATGCAAAAAGCAAGTTTCGTAAATTTTTCCTTTATGTCAACCGAAGATGAAATAATTGACGCTATCTCTTCAACTTTCTGATTATCACATGATTCAATGTTAACTTCACTGCTTGAAATTTTTTTTAGAACCAGTTTTTTTGAAAGTTCCTCCGCCTCGGCTATGTCAAGGCGATCTTTATTTAATCTTACGGTGATAAAAATCATTTACTCCCAAGAAACTTTATTCACATCCTCTGGCTTTTCTTTTGAGCCAATCGTTCCGTGTCCATAGGGACATTCAACCCAATAATATTTTCCGAGCGAATCAGCACCCATAATGTAAGGTTCATTTAATCTCGGGCAACGACGAAGTGAATCTGGATTGAACTTTTCCGTTGCTGTTGAAAAGAAAAGTGAATCTGGAAGATTTGCCTTTTTTATGAAGGCGATCAAAGAGTCAATGTTTCCGGTATACTTTCCATATTCATCAAAGTACCTTAATTCCGCTTGCCTTATGTTTTTCATTCTGAACCTGCATACCTTTTTAAGTTCTTC
>Ga0105162_1001443_pt1 | contig 13699 bp, 10 predicted proteins | sample JNZ201metaG_FD_81532 | JGI IMG/M metagenome (GOLD analysis project Ga0105162, IMG submission 81532) | Hot spring microbial communities from Jinze hot spring, China to study Microbial Dark Matter (Phase II) - JNZ 20120812A | ecosystem: Environmental > Aquatic > Thermal springs > Hot (42-90C) >...
GAAGAGTGACATTTGATAACCTTCAAGAGGAAATGCTCAAAGATAAGGAGATATTTGGTAGCAAAGTTTTGATAATAAAAGCTGACAAAAAAACTTTGCACGGGATTGTTGTGAAAGTTATGGATATTGCAAAGTTGTGCGGTATTGATCAACTTGCGATTGCTACGGAAAAGGAAGAAGAGGAAGTTCAAGTAAAATAGCGGATTTTATGAAATGAACAACGGAAATTACAAAATACCGGGAGTTGAGTTAAGTGATAAAATTGCGAAGTTTATTTATGACAACAGAAAGGCATTGTTGAAGTTTCTGTTGATAGCGTTTTTTATTCATAGTTTGCCGGTGATTTTGAACATAAAACTTCCGGAGAAAAAAGAAGCAAAACGTCCGCCCACGACAGTTAAATTCATTCAGCGTCCGCCAAGATTGACAAAGAGCATAGAATTTAGAAAGATGCCAACTATTGTTGAGCGCGTTCTTCAAAAATTTACAGCGCCTCAAAAACCACGAATGTCAGCTCGTTCAATGACAACCGCAGCTGTTCACGGTGGGACTTCGCTTGCTTCACTTGCAAGACCAGGCGAATATATAGAACGAACATATTCTCCGCCTGCAATCCTTTCAGGACCAAGTTTGAACTATGACATAACAGATACGCGTCAGGCTGGTAGAACTGTGAAAAGTTTGCAAGAGGAATTGATAAGTTATACAAATTTTATGGATAGATTTGAAGGATGGCTTGAAAGAGGGAGAAGCAAAGAGGATTGGAGAGGCTTTTTGAATGTTTATCAAGTTGAATACAGAAGCAGTAAATCTGCGCCAAATGGTGAGCCAATGTGGAATTACAGACCCGCTGCTTTACAAAATCTACAAAGATATGCAATGGAGGTTTTACCAAATCTTCAATTAAATTTGATGGGTTCAATACGACTTGATTCTAAAAACATTATGGATGTCCCAATTTTGATAATGATGGGATATGATGGTGAAGTTATATACACGAAGAATGAAGTTGAAAATCTTGCGAAGTATCTACGTTCCGGTGGATTTTTATTCATAGATGATGGGCTTGCCTCAGCTTATGGACCATTTACGCGCTCCGTTAAACAATTGATTAAAGATGCCTTGGGCTATGATGCGGTTTGGGAGAGAATTCCAAATAATCACCCGATTTATCACATCTGGAAAGATTTTGACGGTCCGCCAGCTGGTGATGATCTTGCAAGGGTTGATTCAAGAAGACCAGCAAGGGAAATTTATAATTATCTTGAAGGAATTTGGCTCGGTGGGCGACTTGCTGTTGTGCTTTCAAATAGAGGTTATACGCAAGCTTGGGGCGACTGGCCTTATGCGACACCCCCGCTTGACAATTCAAGACAATTGCAAATGGGTTTGAATATACTTATCTTCGCAATGAATCAACCCGGCGGAATTGTCGCCAAAAATAAAGAAAAAGTCGTAATGCAACAATAAATTTTTTTCAGGAGGGCGAATTAAGATGAAAATTAAGTTTTCAATAATCCTTGTTCTCATATTTTTGTCTGGTTGTGCTTATCTGCTTGAAGAAAATTATGATAAGATGCCCGAGCCGACAAAAGTTGTTCTTGCGGTTAAAGAGACGCTTGCAACAGTTGTGAAAGATAGCATTAAAATAAGTGTAAAATTGCTTACACCCGAAGAAATTAGAAAATTATCCGCTGGAAAAGTTTATGATAAAAAGGATTTTGAAAAAATTTTGAAAGACGAATACATAAACTATGCCGAAGAGGATAATGCCGAGATTTTATCCGCTTACAACGAGTATATGCACATACAGGAATACGGAAATTATTATGATGTTTTTGGAAATCCAATTTCACCACGAAATATCCCGAGCCCGTTTGAAGATGATTTCGGGAAAATACCGTATTTGATTTTTGATGTCAGAATAGAAAACATGCGAAATGATAAAATAGAAATTAAACCTTCTCTGTTCGTTTTACTTGATGATAGAAGAAATCAGTTTAGAACCCTTGAAATTGACGACATAATTCAAACCGAGACAGTGCCTTACCCAATGCGGTATATAACTCCATATACAATTTACGATCCATTCTGGGCTGGCTATCTTTTGACAAGTCAAAGAAGGACAGAACTTAACAAAAAATTTCTTCGTGAGATTTTGTTAAGAGACGAGAAAATATATCCAGGCGTTGTCAGAAGAGGTATCGTCGTTTTTAGAAAACCAAAAGAGAAAGTGAAATGGCTTTTGCTTGTTATACCCGAAATTGCAATTTATGATGAAAATGTCAAAACAAAAGAGATTGATTTCAAATTTGAGTTTGTAAATGAAAATTAAAGCACTTTTAAAAATGTTGAGAAAAATTGCTTTGATTCTGATTTTAATTTTTGCATTGACTGGATGCGATAATGTTTATCGTTTTCTATTTTTTCCACCTCAAAAAGTTGAATATGAAATCGTCCCCGATCTTGAGATGCTTAAAATGGTTGGAGATACAAGTTATTACATCGGGAAGGACTCAATGACCATTGTCTTTGACAAGGGAACTTTCAAAGTTGAGATAAAATATATGAGCGATTATCAACTTAACAATTTTGAATTTCCAGAAGAATCAAAAGGCGGAATTTATTCAACAAACCCATATACCTATGGCGACTGGGTTGATCCTGAACTTGGCTATACTCCAAATCGTTTTACCGTCTTTAAAGTTTCAATTTACAATTACACTGCACCAAAAATAAATTTTGACCCAGAAAACGCAATTTTATTAAGCGACAGAGGTGATAAATTCATCGCATACGGACTTGAAGCGAAAACAAGTAAATTCCACAGCATTGAGGAGTATTACAGGGCAAGGAAAGGTTCAAGCGGAATTGATGAAGATGTCTTTGAAGCAAGGATGGGGATAGCAAGAAGAACTATGTTAACTTATGGACGTCCGCTATATAAAGGCGATAACCGTGAGGGGCTTATTGTTTTTGATCCATTGTCGGAGGGAGTTGAAAGGGTTAAAGTTGTGCTGAAAAATTTTATAGTTGGATACGATGAAAATAATATGCCGAGTGATTTTATTGACATAAACTTTTATTTCAAAAGAGTTCCTGTGATTCGTAAAGTTGGCGAGGTTGAAAAGATCATTGCTTCTGCGAGTGAAAACATTGATATGAAAAGTTTGAAGGAAAAGGAAATAAAAATTTTTCAAGTTAAATACGGTGGGGATGGCGAAGAAATCGTTGAAGCGGGAATAAAAAATTTAATTGATTTTTTGAATAAAAAAGAAAATTTGAAAATTACATTTGAAAGCGGAAGAGCGGAATCACCAAGCATTGCAAAATCAGACCTTGTCATCATAAGCGGTGGTGTTGTCAAACCTCAATTCTCACCTCTTGCAGTGGATAATTTCGTCGCATGCATAAAAAACGGTGGAATAATTTTGATTGATGATCTAAATCATTCAAGATCAAGCCAGTTTAATCTCGGTGCAAGAGATTTGCTTGAACGCATAAAATCAAGATTTGACGGAAGTTATGTTGATAAAATTTTCTTAACCCATTCGGTTTATTCTATCTGGGCGAAGATAAAAGAGCTTCCTCTTGGAGCTGACGACATCGTTGAGACAAAAGAATTTGAGAGAGAAGAGAAATATAATTATCTTGAAGGTCTTTTCTGGCAAAAAAGATTAATTGTTGTTTTTTCAAACAAAGGTTATATGAGAATTTTAAGTAAGTTTGACAATCCACAAATTGACAACACATCTCAACTTCAACTTTTCTCCAACATTTTAATTTACGCCGTCTCAACTCGTCAGGTTGCGATGAAATCAGAGCGATAAATTTTACAAATTCTCAATGATGAAATTTGTTATAAGTGTGAAAAGATGATAGCGTGTGTCTCTGCCGGCTATGCTGTGGTCTTTGTTTGGATAAAACATCGTGTAAAATTGTTTGCCCGCTTTTTGAAGTCTATCAACAAGTTGAATTGTATTTTGCCAGTGAACATTGTCATCTGTCGTTCCGTGGATCACAAGATATTTACCTTTTAATGCATCTACATATTTTAACACAGAGCTTTCTTCATAACCTTCGGGATTTAATTCAGGTGTTTGCATATATCTTTCCGTGTAGATTGTATCATAAAGTTTCCATGTCGTAACTGGCGCAACAGCGACCGCAAGTTTAAATATATCGCCGAATTTGAAAAGTGTTAAGCTTGACATATATCCGCCGTAACTCCATCCCCATATTCCGATTCTCTTCTCATCAACAAATCTGTATTTTTTTACAAGGTAAATCGCTGCTTCCGCTTGATCTTTTGATTCATAATAACCGAGGTTTTTATAAATCACATCTCTAAATGCTTTTCCTCTTGCCCCAGTTCCACGCCCATCAACGCTGAAAATGATATAGCCATTTTGAGCAAGATATTGATACCAGGGGTAGTTTCCAAGATATGCGTTTCTCACTGTTTGACTTCCCGGTCCACCATAGACATAGAATAACACGGGGTATTTTTTCGTTGAATCAAAATTTGCTGGTTTTATCATCCAGGCATTTAACTTAACACCGTCGCTTGTTTCAACGACTTCAAATGTAACTTCTCCTTTATCGTAGCCAGCAAGAATATCGTCGGGATTATCAACAAGTGTTCGGATAAATTTCCCAGTGTAATCATAAAGTTTCCACTTCGGTGGTTTCGTTATTGTTGAGTAATTGTCAATGAAAAATTTTCCACTTGGAGAAAATTCAACATTGTGCCAGCCCGATTCAAGCGTTAATCTCTTTTTTTGCGTTCCTTTGAAATTTATGACATATAGGTGCCTCTCAAGCGGTGAAACCTCTGTTGATGTATAATAAATTTTTCCATTTCGTTCATCAATGAAACAAAGCTGGTCAATTTCAAATTCGCCTTTTGTAATTTGATTTACAAGCTTTCCATCAATCCTGTAAAGATAAAGATGAAGCCACCCATCTCTTTCACTTGCCCATATAAAGTGTCTCTTATCGTTGAGAAATGTTAAGTAATCGTGAACATCAATCCAAGTGTTTGATTCCTCTGTTAAAATTATTTTTTGCTCGCCTGTTTTGATGTTGTAAAATATAAGTTCAAGTTTGTTTTGCAACCTGTTAAGTTTTTGATAAGATAAAATTTCTGGCTCTTTTGTCCATTGAATTCTCGGGATGTAAATATCTTCATTGCCAAAGTCAATGTATTTAACCTCGCCAGTTTGAACATTTGCAATGCCAATTTTAACTGTTGAATTCGGAAAACCTGCATAAGGGTAGCGTTGGTCTATCACTTTCAAATAAGTCGGCTCATAATCAATCAATTTGAAAACAGGAACATTTGATTGATCAAGTCGCCAGAAAGCGATGTATTTTTCATCCGGAGACCACTCATATCCGTCAATTATGCTGAATTCCTCTTCATAAACCCAATCAAAAAGCCCATTTAAAATTGTCTCCGAGCCATCAAATGTTAATTGTTTAAATTCACCTGTTGAGATATTGTAAATGAATAAATTGTTGCTTCGGACAAAACTAATATATCTTCCGTTTGGAGAAAATTTTATAATTGCCTGTTGTTCTTCGGTGTTTGTTATCTGTTTCAAAATTTTTGATTGAGTGTCATATAGGTAAAAATTACCGCCGGTTTTTAATCTTCTGGCTGGCAAACTTCCCGTGAAAAGTATGTATCTTTTATCCGGTGAGAAAAAGTAAGCACTGACATTTTTTGAAAAATTTTCAATTTGTGAGTCAAGTTGCGCATAAGAGACAATTTTTTCATCTTTTGCAGTTTTTAAATCATATTTGAAAATAGCCATTGATTTTGTCAGGGAATCATACTTTAAAGTTGTGTAAGCGTCTTCACCTGCTAACCATTGCTTGAAAAGAAAGTTTGTCCTGAATTTGTTAGTTTTGAAGATGTCTTCAAGTGTTAATTTCTTTTGGGCTTGTAAGGGAAGGATGAATATTAAGATGAGCAAGATAAAATTTAATTTCGCTTTCCTCATAAGAAATTTAAATTTTGTTTTCAATCTTATGTAATGTTAATTCAAAATTTTGAAAATTTCAAGCATTGATTACTCTTCGTTGGAAATGCTGACATAATCTTCACAATCAAGTCGGAGTTCAACAATTGAAAGGGGTTTGTTAAGAAAATTGCAATGGTGAGGTGAATCTGAATCCGGGTGAGCGTTTTTCTGAAAATATGCGCAGGAAAAACACATTCTTTGAAGTGTTATAATTCCAGCGTTGTAAAGCGACTCTATCAATTTGAATATAAAAGTAAGTATCGTTTCTTTTTCTTCTTTGTTAAATTTTTTCAAACTATCCTTCAAAGCATCAGCCCAAGATGAAATCTGTCCGGCAACTTTTCTACCTTTTGGAGTTAGTTTGATGATGTAACTTCTTTTATCATCTTTGCTTTCTATTTTTGAAATTAAATTTTTTATTTCAAGTGATGAAATCGCATCGCTTACAGTTGCTTTTGTAAGATTAAACTCATTTGCTATGTCGGTAATGCGACATCTTTGAGGTGGATTGAAAAGAAGATATGTTAAGAACTGAATTTGAATTGGGCTTAAATTTACATCTTTTGAAACATCCCAGAGCAGAGTTCTAAATACTCTTGAGATTCTCTCAAGCCCAGCGAGAATTTTAAAATCAATGTTTTCACTTTGTTCTTTTGGATCAAAGATAGAAGTCATTTCAAACTTGGTTTTATTTCAAAAAAGCGGGGCACGAAAGCCCCGCTATTTGCTTAAAATTTACTTCCTGTATTGACTAAAAACAAAATCTGTTGATTCCTGCGACACATGGCAGGAAAAACAATCTTGTTCAGCATTTTTGACGACCCTTTCTTTCGTATTTCCCTTGAACGCTTCAAACCCCCATCCACCAGTTTCTTTGAACTTCCTTGAATCCTTATACATCACTCCAACAACTTTTCTCTCACCCTCAACATATGTGTTATTTTCAAATTTCGCTTCAAGAAGATCAAAAACAATTACAGAACCATCAGGGAATTTGCCTGTTTTATAGCCGGTGAGGGCTTTGCTGTTTGCGTAAATATGATGAATTCCACCAAAAGCATCGTAAAGCGGATGACCTTGTAAGATAAGCATTGATTTTACATGAACCCAGTTGCGGTATCCCTCTGGGTATGGAACAGTTGATTTTGATTCACCGGCGAGATTGAGAATTGATATTGAAACGGCAAGAGAAACAAGCCCGACGAGAAGAATTGCTTTTTTAATCATAGCTACACCATAAGTTTAGTTTTTAAATTAGTTAGGATTCCTAACAAATATAATAAATCAAAATCTAAAAGTCAAGTTTAAGTGGCTGGATTGGATCTGGGGTATTTAAGAAGACAAAATCGGAGGTTAGTTTTATGAAACTTGATTTTTTGGAATTCTTGTTTAAATTATAAACGGAAAATGAAAAAGAAATAAAAACAAAGCAGAGTTAAAAAGCGAGATTTGGCGTATAACAACAGAGAGCGGGAAAGAGCTATAATCGTTGGAGTTATCTTTCCAAATCAAACAAGGGCGCAGGTTGAGGAATATCTTGATGAACTTGAACTTCTTGCTGATACTGCAGGAGCTGATGTGATTTACAGAGTTTATCAAGAAAGAGAAAGACCTGATCCGGCTTTCTTCATTGGAAGGGGAAAAGCAGAGCAAATAGCAAAGATGGTTGATGAAGATAAAATAGATATTGTAATTTTTGATGATGATCTTTCCGGAGCACAAGTCAGAAATCTTGAGGAAGTTATTAACTGTAAAGTTATAGACAGAACAACCCTTATCCTTGATATTTTCGCTTCGCACGCAAGAACAGCGTCTGCGAAAATTCAGGTTGAACTTGCCCAGCTTGAGTATCTTCTCCCGAGATTAACCGGAAAATGGAGACATCTTTCAAAACAATATGGTGGGATTGGGACGAAGGGTCCAGGTGAAACTCAACTTGAAACTGATAGACGGCTTGTTAAGAGAAAAATCGCTATTTTGAAAAGAAAGCTTAACGAAATTGATAATCAAAGAAAAGTTCAAAGAAAGGGAAGACGAGATATTTTCAGAGTTGCTCTCGTTGGCTACACGAACGCAGGAAAATCAACCCTTCTAAATGTTATGGCTGATGCAAACGTTTATGTTGAAGATAAATTATTTGCAACTCTTGATGCAACGACAAGAGTCGTCAGATTATCACCAACGAGAAAAATTTTACTCACGGACACGGTTGGTTTCATAAGAAAATTACCACATCATCTCATCGCATCTTTCAAATCAACCCTTGATGAAATTGTTGAAGCAGACATCTTAATTCATGTTGTTGATATTTCAGCTGTGAATTTTAGAGAACAAATTAAAGTTGTTGAGCAAACGCTTGATGAACTTGGTGCTCTTGATAAGCCAATAATTACCGCATTTAACAAAATTGATAAACTTGAAGATAGAAGTTTGATTTACAATCTTGCAAATGAATTTAAAGATGCGGTCTTTATCTCCGCATCGCGTGGTGTTAATATCCAAGCATTGAAAGATAAAATTTTAAGCATCATTGATGATTATTATGTTGAAATTACAGGAAAAGTAAGCGTTTCAAATTCTGAAGCGATGTCTCTAATTTACAAACTTGGTGAAGTTCTTGATGTGAAATATACGGATGATGAACATTTGACCCTAAAAATTAAGATAGAAAAAAGACACCTTCCAAAAATTTCATCGTATCTTTTAAGTTGAGTTCATTTCCAACTGTCAAGTTCAACCGTGCACCAAGCTTCATTATCAACATATAAATCGTGGACTGATTTTATTTTCGGAAGTTTTCTAAGTTTAATTTTGTCATACGCCTCAACTCTAAAAAATGAGGACCTGAACCAATTGACATTAGGAATGCCGATTTTGAGTTTTCTGTTTATGAGGTAATAATTATAATTTTCAATCCATTGATTTTCATCTTCGGGATAATATGAGAAATCACGAATTATATCCGTTATAACCATCCCTGTTGAAAGTATAAACCTTTGAATTTGATACCACTTTTCAAGATTTGCTTCAATGTGCGTAAGCCCAAAATACCCAACCGAATTTCTCTTTTTCAATGCCTGCATACATCTGTAAATGAAAAGTATGAAGCCCTGCAATGTCTCAACAGGATCAGTGAGGAAGGTATCATATTTGTTCATTTCTTTTCTCGGAAAGGAATCAAGGACATCGTGTGTTATGGTTTTGATGTTCAGATTGTATTCTTTTGCGACATCGTTTATGAAATCGTTTAATCTCTTATCTATTTCAAGAACAGTTATATTTTTTGCAACGCCAAGCAATCCAATTACAATGCTTACAAGGTCATCGTCTCCAAGGATAAAGATTGATTTTCCTTCAATGTCTCCTCTTTCATACATGAAAATTGCTCTTCTTATCGCATCTTCAGCGCTTATAAAACCTTGGTCATATTCAATTGATGGCAGAGGTCTGTTTTTTACGATCTCTTTATAAGTTTCAAAAATTTTGATGTAATCACCTTTTATTTGTATCCCGCCTCTACAATTCTCACATCTTGGATCAGGATATGTTTTTAGTTTAGGTTGACCATTGAGATAAAAAATATCGTTTTCTCTTTTTATCACATTTTCTTTTAAGAGTTTGTTCAAGGTTTGGTATAGTTCTTTCAGGGTTCCATCCTGTCGGTTCATAATTTCCCAGAAAGTTTTCGGTCCAGATGAAAGCGAGCGTAAAATTTGATTCTTTATCCTTTCGTTCGCCATAACCACCGCCTTTGAATTTTTTTAAATAAATTTACAACTATGCGTGTTAATTTGCAAAGGTTGGGTTAATTACCGCTTTTTTGAATTATTTTCACCCCAATCTTTTTAAGCAGATCGTATGGAAGGGTTCCACCTATAAAGATAAAAACATAATCGTTCGGGAGTTCAATCTCTCCGTTTAGAGTTTTTAAAATTACCGAATTAGGTTTTATCTCTTTGACATTTGAATTAAAAATCACTTTGATTTTGCCCTCTTGTATATATTTTTGAATTCTTTCGCGATTTCTTTGCTTTATTGATTTGAAAGCATCCCCACGGTATGAAATCGTGATGTTGTTGTTTATTTGATTTGCTAAAGCCATTGCGGATTCCACAGCGCTGTCTCCTCCACCAACTACAAGGATGTTGCAGTTGTTGTAATTTTCTGCTTCAATTAATTTGTATGAAACTTTGCCAAGTTCTTCACCTGGAACGCCAAGTTTTCTCGGAGACCCGCGCCTTCCAAGGGCAAGGACGACATTTTTGGCATAATAACTTTCTCCTTTTTCAGTTAAAACTTTGAAAAGCCCATCTTCAACTACAATGTCAACAACTTTTTGCTCCGTCTTTATGTTTAGAGAAAATTTATTAACAATTTCAATCCAAGCTTGATATAGCGTCTCCTTTGGAACTTCATAAAATTTCAACTTGCCATAGAGTGGAAGTTCAACGGGAAAAGTCATTACAATTTTTTGTCTTGGATAGTGCAAAATTGTTCCTCCGATGTTCTCTTCTTGTTCAAGCGTTATGTATTTTAGTTTGTATTTTAGCGCAGAAAGAGAGGCGGTCAATCCAGCCGGACCAGCACCTACAATTATAAGGTCATATTGTTCTTGGGTTTCGCTTTTGGGTCTATTTTTTGCGATATATTCAATACATTTTTTTGCTTGTTCAACCGCGTTTCTAATTAATCCGATACCACCAAGTTCGCCTATGATAAAGATGCCCTCAACATTCGTTTGATAATTTTCATCAACTTCTGGGACTTCAATAACTTTTGTCGGGCTACCAAGAACAAGTTCAATTGCTCCAACAGGACATACTTGGGCACATAAGCCATGTCCAACACATTTATAACCATTTATGATCGTCGCCTTACCTTCAACAACTTCAAGGACATCTCCTTCTGGACAAGCCTTAACACAGCTACCGCAACCTATGCAAACATTTTGATCTATTTTTGGATGAAGCCCGTATGCTTCAACCAATCCATCAATTTTAGCTTCTTCAAGTTTTTTCTTTGCTAATTCCTCTTTTCTCCTGAATCTAATGTAATACGGAACAAAAATAACGAAGATCAAAAAAATAGTGATGCCAAGCGTCGCTAATGTTTCCATAAATAATCTCTGTTGATTTTTAGAATCTATACGAGATCTCACCGAAAATTAAATTTGTGCCTGCTGATTTTTGCCAGTTTCTTTCATAGTCAATTAAAACGCTATAACTTTTGCCAATGTTAAAAATAAAGCCAGCGCGCAAAATTAAATTTGTAAATTTCTCACCAACGGACGCTGTATAAGCGTATGAGGTAAAATTGCAATTCAATCCGATGTTTCTATTACTGAAAAATTTTTCAAATGAAATTTCTTCGCTCAAAATTTTGCTGAAACGTGTATTTGCGTATGATAAACCAGCTGTTATGTCAAACCCTGATGAAAAAATATCGTCAATGCTGACATACCCAGATGAAAAAGAATCTTTTCTTTTTTCGCCTTGAATTGAGCGAAGTGATGAAGTTAAATTTAAAGTTATGTCAAAAGGCAGGTTTATATAAAATCTACCGCGGAGATCGCTTCTAAATCTTTTATCAATGATTGAGTCCGGCAAATTTTTCATTGTTTCAAAAAGATATGCGCTTCTATAAGTGTTAAAATCAAGTGAGAATCTGAACCAGTTCAATGGTGTAAATGACAAAGATGTGAAAACATTTCGGAAATTTAATTTTTTAACAGTTTGTCCATTTGTTGATTTGTTTAAATCAACCTGCGCAGATAGATATATATCTGTTAATTTGCTAACTCTGATGAAGTTTTGAACATAAAGGAATTCTTCTTCTAGTTTTCTGTTTTTGAGAATTTTTGAGTATGAGAGCGACATTCTTCCGGAGATTGATGAATTTCTAAAATCTTTTGCGATAAAAAACGAAAATTTTGGATTTGAAAAGTTGAATGTGTTGTTGTCCATTTGTGGTTGAGTTCCCGCTACAAAGCCAAATGAAAGAGTTTGATTTCTCATCATTAGTTGAATTCCATCGCTTCCGCCGATGCCCGGGCTTTGGTATGGGAAAATCCTTCCTGCCGAAAGGACAAGATTTGTGAGTTGGTATTCAATTGAGAGTTGGTAAATCAAAAGCCGGGTTTGTTTATTTGACGAAATTGGACTTTTTGAGAAATTATTCTCAATTTTTGCATAGGTGTTAATTTTTAGATTGTCAAAAAAGAACTTGTCAAAATTTGCAACGAATAAAAGAGCGGGTCTTTGATAGCTGTAAGATTGTGAAAACAGGGAATAATTTTGTAGTGCAATCCTGCCATGCGACTTTAATGTCTGTCCTTTTTTAGTTAAGGCTTTAAATTCAACCTTTTCAGTTTGTAGCTTTACATTGTTTTCTTTGTTTTGTTCGGATAAAATTTTTACCTCGTGTTGTTCTTGGACTTGTTCTTTAATTTTTCGCACTACGGCGATATCCCCAATTTTTATATTTTTGACTTTCTCAAATTCTGATTTTGCTTTAGAATACTGTTCTGAAATATCTGTGATAAACAATGAGTCAATTTTTGAGTCATTTCTGAAAATTAATACTGTGTCATTTACCGAGAGCCCATCTTTTGCGCCGATGTCAAAATAAACTTCGTCAATTGTTAAAAAAATTACTTTACCTTTTATTTCAATTGTATCCTTTTTTATCTGAGCGAATAAGTGGAGTTTAAATAATAACAGAGATACCGTCGCAAAAAACAAGATTTTAAACTTTGAAGTTATCATAGAGCACCAAATTTAGTTTTTAAACATTTCTATGGCAAGAATAGCAAGCAGAACTTTCATATCTATAACCAGATACATTTCTATGCTTTCTATCAGTTGAAGCTTGCGAATGGCAATATGTGATGCATGAAAAGTTTTTGTAATCCGCTGGATTAATATGACAATCGTTGCAACTTCTCCATTTGTTTCTATGCTCTCCCGAGTAAATTCTGAAAAAGTTTTTATCGTGATCAAAATTAGTTGCAGGTCTCCAGCTTGAGGTATTGTGACAAACTGAGCAATTGGTTGGGAAACCAGCAAGTTGATGATTTGGATTTGTTGTTTGTTCATATTGCGTTTTATGACAGCTGTAACAATCTGCGGGCAAAGTTAAGTTAAATTCCCAGTTTTGATGGCATTTATCACAGGATATAATAGCATGAGCCCCTGTTAGAGGAAATCCAGTTTTGTTGTGAAACGCTCTTTCCCCATGCCACGAAACTGTTTTAATCGTATGGCAATCATTGCAGTTTTTGCTGAAATTTAAAGAGATATGGTTTGGTTTTTTCGCTTCAATGTAATTTTTCTCGTGGCAGGATATGCATTCAAGTGGAATTAAATAAGTTTGAAAGATCCCATTTTTTAAATGACAACTTTCGCACTTTACAGATGCATGAGCGCCAAGGAGAGGAAATCTTGATTTGTTGTGTTTTCTTACAACATCATATAATTTCCATGTCTTGAAAGAATGACAACTCTGACATTTGTCTCCAAGGTTGCCATTGTGAAAATCAAAATGGCAGGCAGAACATCTTGATTCAACTTTAGAAAAAATTAAACTTCCATCTTTTTCTTTCTTATGACAATCAATACAATTAAGTCCAGCGTGTGAGTCAAGCAGTGGAAAGCCAGTCGTTGAGTGATCAA
>Ga0105162_1001446_pt1 | contig 13683 bp, 14 predicted proteins | sample JNZ201metaG_FD_81532 | JGI IMG/M metagenome (GOLD analysis project Ga0105162, IMG submission 81532) | Hot spring microbial communities from Jinze hot spring, China to study Microbial Dark Matter (Phase II) - JNZ 20120812A | ecosystem: Environmental > Aquatic > Thermal springs > Hot (42-90C) >...
ACCCAACGCCAAGAATAGTGAGATCGGCAATGATATACCGACTATAATTAGAGTGTTAATGAATGCAGATCTAAACTCCGGAGAAGAGAGTACATATAAATAATTATTCAGGCCTACGAAATTCCCAATCGAGGCAGGAGATTTTAGATCCCATTTATGAAATGTTATGTAGAGTGAATGCATTATTGGGTAAAAAACTGTGAGTGCTAGAATAATAAATGAAGGTAATATAAATAAAATTGCTGTTTTAGTTTCTGGCCTCATTTTATATTATCCTTTACTTTAATGCTCTCCATTTATCAGCAGAGTTCTTTAATGCCTCATCAAGGCTTTTCTGCTTAAGCATTGCTGCCTGCAATTCTGACGTTGTGAATTGCAGCCATTCTGCATATCCCGGCTGACCTAGGCCGGATTCTCTCCTAGATAGCTTTAGTTGCTGCAGTTTAAGGTCGGGGTCTGCCCACTTGCTCAGATTAGCCTTAACCACGGGGTCCTCATATAGTGGTAGCTGAACAAATCCTAAGCCTGACTCTAGTATCCATCTTTTCATGACTCTGTACTCTCCAACCTTATCCTTTCCTCCTAAGAATTCTACAAGCTCCCATGCACCATTAAGTACGTCTGCTCCTCTCTTCTTTGCCATCATAGTTATTCCATATAGTCTACAATAGCTGACAGTCTGGTGCGTTTTTCCAGGCATCAGGCATTGCTTAAAGTTTTCTAATCCAGACCTCGGGAAGTTTCCTGGAGTGTTTAGCAAGAATAAGTTGTATGAATGAACTATTTCGCAGAACCCTTTGGGAGGATCTCCTGCAAGTGCCTCGGAGCATTGTTCATGAGTAACCTCAAATCCTTTTACCGATGCAATTCCATGAGTATTGATGGCATCCCATAACCACTTCATTGCTTCATAAGCAGGGCTTCCCTTGTCTTCCCAGGTTGGTTCTAGGTCTTCGTTAAAGAGTGAGCCACCTCTGCTGAAGGTCATTGTCTGCCACAATCTAGTTATTCCCCAGTCTGCGGCTCCTCCAGAGAACCAGAACGGCGTCTCAATACCTAAGTTACGTTTTACCGCTAAACATATCTCAGTTACATCGTCCCAATCTTCAGGAGGATTAGAGAATCCCACTTTTTCTAACATTCCATGGTTGTATAAGAAGCCCATAACGTCTCCATAATATGGCAGACCGTAGAGTTTCCCCTCGAAGGTCATTGCTTCTAGCGCGCCAGGCGAGATTTCCTCTTTATACATCTTAATTTTATCTGATGGTGCTACGTCTTCGATTGGTACAAGCCAGCCAGCCGATGCCCAACCTACAAACTCACCATCCCGCACGTAACAGACATCAATTTCTTTCTCACCCGTAAAGTTTGCAACCATCTGAGCAGTATATCCAGCAGTGGGCAGAACCATAAGCTCAGTTGGATAACCATAGTATGTTGAGAAGAACTTTAGATTTGACTCTACGATATCGGGCCTGTAGGTCCATGCTGCCAGTGTTAGTTTTGGAAGGGGCTTACCGGGAGCGCCGGCAGTAACTGTCACTGTCTCTCTTTCTTTGACGGTTGTGGTGGACATCTGCGTCAAAGTAGTCGTCGCCATTCCCACCGTCTCTGTTTTCGTTACTGTTCTTTCTATGGGAGCTTGAACTGTACTAGCGCCGGCAAGATATCCCCCTACACCTGCTATAACACCAGAAACCACTACTCCAGTTATTACTTTGCCAGCTGTAGAAAGTGCCTTCCTTCTAGTAATGTTTACTTTTCCCATAGCGCCAAATATAGTTAATTTGTTGTATATAAATTTATAAAAATTACATAATCATTAATTTTTATAATTGCGGTCTTTATGGTTTTGTCGCGGTTCTGATTCGGACAAAGCCAGATATATACTCCTATGGCATGTATTGCTTATGAGTGTTGGTAAGAGTTTGTCGGATAAAGGATGGATAATACTGACTGTCGTTCCGCTGGCAGCTATAATCATGGCGACGATTCTTGCGTATGGCGCATTGACGAGCGCTGCGCCTCTCGAGGTGCAGAATACTGAAAGTACGCAGGTTGCTGAGCAGCATACATTGACAGTTGTCGGAGTCGGCACGGTCAAGATTAGGCCGGACGTAGCGATGATTTATTTAGGCGTCGAGACTAGAGCGCCAGAAGCTTCTGAGGCTGCCCAGAAGAACGCCGCGATTATGTCCGCAGTCATTGATGAGCTGACAAGCCTCGGAATCGAGGAGCGAGACCTGAGAACCGCCTACCTCGCGATTTATCCAGACATCAAGTGTGACAGTAATGGTTGCGTCCAGGTCGGCTATGTCGCAACGAACACCATAGAGGTATCATTGCGGGGAGATAAGATGATTCTCGCATCAAGCGTCATTGATAGAGCAGTGAAAGCGGGAGCGAACTTGGTCTCGGGCGTGACATTCACGCTCTCGGACGAGCTACAGGAAGAGATCAGTGACCAAGCGCTTAGCAAGGCAATAGCCGATGCGCAGGCAAAGGCAAAGAAGGTTACAGAGCCTCTCGGCCTGAAGATTCTTGGCGTTGATAGTGTATCATTGATGTGGCAGTCAATGCCAATACCATACCCACTTAGGGGAGAGGCAGTCAGCACTATCGATAAGGGAATGGCTGTGTTCCCAGGCGAATCTACCTACACAGTCCAAGTCCAGATCGTCTATATAATTGGATAAAACAATCTCAATTTTTATTTTTTAATAATTCAAGTCTTCTACTATTTTTTGTTCTATTAATTCTACTCCTCGGCTTGTCCCTATCCTCGTAGCCCCCGCCTCTACAAGCCTTACTGCGTCTTCAATTCTCTTGATGCCTCCTGAAGCCTTTATCCCAATTGACGGCCCAGCTAGCTTTCTGATCAATCTAACATCTTCTACTGTTGCTCCTCCCTTGTTTATTCCGTATCCAGTCGATGTCTTTATGTGGCTTGCTCCTGCCTTTACCGCTATCTTTATGGCCTCTACTTTCTCTTCCTCGGTGAGGTCCGATGTCTCAAGTATTACTTTGACCGGCCTCTTTCCAGCTGCTCTGATAACTGCTCTTATATCCCGCATCACTGCCCTGTAGTCGCCTGACTTTAGCCATGACCTGTTCATGACCATGTCTATCTCGTCCGCGCCATTCTTTACTGCATATCTCGTCTCCGCTACCTTTGATGCTGTTGGATTATTTCCCCATGGGAATCCAACTACTGCGACCACCTTTACTCCGCTGCCCTTTAATCTATTCTTTGCATGATTAACATAGATGGGAGGGACTACGACTGCGTAGAAGTTATACTTTAAGGCCTCTTCGCACAGCCTATCTATGTCTGATGGAAGTGCATTTGGGCTAACGTTTGTATGCTCAATAATTCTCGCCAAATCTGCGCTATTCATTAAATGATTATGATGTTAGCCATTTAATTAGTTCTTCCGGATCACTTGTCTCTATTTCTACCTCGATGCTTCCTATCGCTGGCTCCTCGTCGAAGTCTAGGATAGATGCTACACCGACGTATGCTGCCTGCTTGCTGAGACGCATAGACACGATGCCCGGCCTAACGGCCTCTCTCAACAGCCTCGCTGCAGTTGACCTTACCTTCCGTCTCCTCCAATTCTCCTTCACGTATTTTAGTGATGAGATCTCGCTGGACTCGCCTATGAAGAATCTCCTACCATAAGATTCATTAATCTTAAACTCGACATCGGGGAATATTTTTCTAATCGCTCTTAGGAGCTTTTCTTCGTCCTCTGTAGGCTTTATCTCTGACCTTATACTTACATGCATCGTCTAGCCATATAGAACATGTTCGGCATTATTGATATAGGTTAGGCCCGGGGAGATGTGGATAATTCGGCAACATCTTTAATTCATTAATCTAGTCATAATTCAAGTGATGAAGCGGAGAAGAGGCGATAAGGCAACATTTCCAGAGAGGGCTCTCTCAAGGTTGCTTAAGAATAGCCAAGTAGAGCTTCCCCTGACTAGACATAGGCTCATCATTGGAGACTCTAGGAATATGCGTGAAGTGAGTGACGACGAGGTCCAATTAATCATTACTTCTCCTCCTTATCCAATGGTAGAGATATGGGATGAATTATTTGAAAAGATGGGGTGCAGAACTTATCGCGAGATGCTGGACTATTTGGGAGAAGTCTGGCATGAGTGTTATCGCGTGCTTTGCAATGGTGGCTATCTATGCATAAACATTGGTGATGCATTAAGAAGGATTAATGGAGCATTCAAGCTTTTTCCAAATCATGCAGAGGTAATAAAGCAATGCGAGGAGATAGGATTCAATGTCTTGCCATATATCCTGTGGAAAAAGCCGATGAATAGGCCTGACGCATTTCTTGGCTCTGGGTTTTTGCCCCCAAATGCATATGTAACGCTTGACTGTGAATATATCTTGATTTTTAGGAAAGGGCCGCCGAGGAGGTTTAAACCCCTCGACCCATATCGATATCTCAGTCACTACAGCAAGGCCGAGAGGGATACGTGGTTCAGCCAGATATGGGATGTGAAGGGCACCAGGCAAGAATCAAAAGACGCTGCGAGAAGACTCGCGGCCTATCCATACGAGATTCCCTACAGGCTCATAAGGATGTACTCGGTTATCGGCGATACCGTTCTTGACCCCTTCCTAGGCACTGGGACAACAATGCTCGCTGCAATGAAGACTCATAGAAACAGCATTGGATACGAGATTGACGCTTCACTACTGCCGCTAATCAATAAAAGACTGCAAGCCAAGTTAAGAGAAAGGGATGGCGAGCGCCGATTATACGAATTTACCTATCCATAATTTTCACGAATTAATATCAGTACACGACTAATTAATTGTGAATTGCTGGATGGATGCTTTGTGGTTGTATGGGAGGGCACGGACGGCTCGGGAAAAACGACGCTGAGACATGAAGTAGAGAAGAGGTTGAGAAGACTTGGATACCGAGTTGCTTCTTATAAGACGCCGAGCAGAACAGCCACCGGACTCTTCGCTGTAAAGCATGGAAATAAGAGAGGCGTAGACCCGCTTGTCCGGATGCTACTCTTCTTAGCAAACACGATCGACGACTCAGAGCTCATGATTAAAAGAGTAATGAGCAATATGCCAGATTATTTCTTTATTGATAGATATTATTTATGCTCCATTGTTTATGGACTTGCATTGCTTAGGAGGAGCGGAAGAGAAGTTCCAGATGTATCTATTGTAGTGGAGATGGTTGAAGGGATGGGGGGTGATAGACTTATCAGGCCGGACCTCTACATCATCGTAGACGTCGAGGAAGAAGAGAGGCTTAGAAGGATAGCAGGCAAGAAATCAAGGGACAGGACCGTCGAGCACGATACCGAGACGCAAAACATCGTGAGAAAAATATATGCAGATTACCGAGAAAAGAATCCTAAGAATACAATCCTAATAATGAATGAGGCTGGAAAGCTCGAGGAGACTGGAAAATTCATAGCTGATCTCCTGATATCTCTTAGGGATTCCACTCGTCAGGAGCTATCTAAAAACAAATAAGCATCCAGATAGTCTGAGCTATAGAATTGGTGAGGTATAGGGTCACGTTAAAGCAGGCCTATGGAGACGTCGAGGTAGAAGGTGAAAGCATAGAAGAGGTCTTAAGAAACCTAGGCAACCTAAAGAAGATTGCAGAACAGGTGGGAGAAGCCCTCGGAGTGGAGGCTCCCGGAGAAAAGACGCAGGCACCCGAGGCAGTTGTTAAGGTCAAGCGCAGGAGGGGGAAGTCGGAGGCCGTAGTAGCGCTGGAAAATATTGAGACACATCTCCTGCCCGGCAAGTTTTTCGCCCAGCCAAGAAGTACTGCGGAGGTTCGGCAGAAGCTAAAAGAGGTAACTGGAATTACCTTCCAGAGCAGAAAGGTAAGCCAGGCCCTCGGCATACTCTATAAGTCCAACAAGCTTTCAAGGACGGGTACAAAGGGAAACTACAAGTATTTTAAGAAGCCTTAACAGTGGGAGAATTTATCATTCAGCTCCTGTCTTTTATTTTCGTGGCTGGTGGAGTTGTCTCTACGGTGCTTCGTGGCCTTTGACCTATCTTCTCCAAGCATTGCCGAGAAGATAGCCCTGATACAGAGAGAGCTCGAAAGCCAAGGAATCGACGGCAAGCCAGTCGACCCGGAGATAATTCACCTCACACTTCAGTTCCTAGGCGAGATCTCGCCGGAATATGTCAAGACCGTCTCTGAGCAGCTCTCATCAATTGTCTTTAGACCCTTCACTGCTAGGCTTAAAGGAGTGGGATACTTCCCAGGCGGTGGAAGAATTAATGTGGTTTGGGTAGGCGTCGAGGAGCCGGAGGGCATCCTCTCCCAAGTGCAGAGAGAAGTATCAACTAGGCTCTCCAAGCTTGGGCTAAGGCCCGACAAAGAGTTCAAGCCCCACGTAACCATTTACAGAGTCAAGTCCGTCAAGAATAAGCCGAGCGTCCTCTCACTTCTAGAGAAACTAAAGGGACAAGAATTTGGCGAAGTATTCATTGATAAGCTTAAGCTAAAAAAGAGCACACTGACTCCGCAGGGCCCAATATATGAGGACCTACTAGTCGTAGAGGCAAGGAGATAGAGAACTACTTATTTGTCTTGAGCTTTTCACGTATCTCGTTTCCCTTCTGGAGGACAGTCAGCAGAGCGTCTATTGCTTTAGAAACTGCTTCGACCTCTTCTAATTCCAATGCCCTCGATAGCCTGACTGTAAGTTCATCTATCTTTGAGACGACTACGTCTTCAAGCGTGTTGAGTATATATGGATACATTGCCCTCCCCGACTCTGCTTCGTCCTTAACAACTACAACCGGCTTATCACAAGCGACGCACCTCATCTCGCCCTTAACATCAAATAATGGATTACCACAAACCGGGCATGCCTCAGGCAGCATCTTTGCTCCAGACCTCAGGGCGTCTGCAAGCCTCTTAACCACATCTTCACGCCTAGCCGTCAATCTCCATAAAAATAAAGATAGACCCTGCTAAAATACTAAACATAATTTATTTTATAAAAACCTTTTATATAGCTAGCTAAATAATCTTAATGAAATGACTGTATTGGCATATATTTTGATAAGGACACATGCCGGAAAAGCAAAAAGCGTTGCTGAACAATTATCAAAGATCTCGGGATGCAGAAACGTATGCACAGTGACTGGAAGATACGACATCATCATGATGCTAGAGGCGGAGAGCCTAGAGTCCCTTGGAAAACTAGTCGTCGAAACAATACACAAAGTCGAGGGTATTGAAAGGACTGAGACAGCAATCGTAGTATAAACACAAAAATCAAATTTTTATTTTTTACTTCTTGATTATTTCTACTAATGCTTCTCTGGATTTCTCAAGCGTTATCTTTACGTCTTCTTCGGTGTGGGCCGCACTTATGTGATTTCTCTTTAGGTTCAGTGGAAGCATAAATATCCCCCTTTCTATCATCTTTTTCCTATATTCAACGAAGAGCTTAGCATCGTTTCGCAGTAGGTCTGTATAGTTCTCAACTGGCGGTTCCATGAAGTACGTGACGAATACTGAGCCAAAGCCAGTAGTGTAGGCCTTTATTCCAAGCTCCTCAGTCATCTCGCTGAGTCCCTGCCTCATCATCTCGCCGAGCCTAAAGATGTATTCATGAACCTTGCCGTCCTCTAACTGTTCAATCGTAGCTATACAGGCCGCCAAGCAGAAGGGATGCGCATTGTATGTGCCCGCAAAGAATACGTCTCCACCGGGCCGCGTGTTAAACCTATCCATGAGGTCAGCCCGACCACCTATCGCAGCCAATGGATAACCATTAGCCATAGCCTTTCCAAGCGTAGTAAGGTCAGGAATAACATTGACTATTTTCTGATAGCCGCCTACATGATGCCTAAAGCCAGTTATAACCTCATCAAATATCAGGACAATGTCTTCACGATCAGCAATCTCTCTCAGGCCTCTTAGAAAATCTATCTTGGGCAGTACGCAACCAATGTTGTGAGGAATCGGTTCTAGAATTATTGCTGCAATCTCGCCTCGATGCGTCTTCACCGTCCTCTCAACTCCATCCAAATCGTTAAAGTCTAGAACTATTGTGTTTTCGACTGCTTCTGGAAGCATGCCCGCTGAGAGTGGGTCTTTCTTTCCTATCTTGTCAGGCGCACTAATCACATTCATCAATAAGTAGTCATGCCAGCCATGGTAGCATCCCTGAAACTTTATCAACTTCTTACGCCCAGTAACGGCCCTGGCCAGCCTCACTGCGTGATAAGTCGCCTCGCTGCCCGAGTTGCAAAACAAGACCTTCTCAATGCTCGGCACATGCTTTACAATCAGCTCAGCGGCCCTAATCTCGATCTCCGCCGTCCCAACACCTATCAGGTCAACCTCACTCATTATCTCCATTACTCTGCGATTAACCTCTGGATTATTATGTCCAAGAATAGGAGGACCAAAGGCTGCATGATAATCAATATACTCATTACCATCAGCATCGTAAATTCTTGAACCCCTGGCTTTCGTAAACACGATAGGCGGGTCCAGAATCCTAATAGATGTATTAACACCACCCGGAATAAGCCTACATGCCTTCTCGAACAATTCCAATGAACGTGTATTCTTCATAAAATATCGAGTAATAATTTAATCAAAAAGATATTTAACAATTTCAAGAGGTAAGCGAAGCAGAGCGAGAATTGCTTAGGGCATCATAACTGATTAATGAAGAGCCATATTATGCTTGTGAGGGGAATGTCGGAGAGAGAAGTGTTAAAGCATTTTAGAAGAAGCATTCCTCTATGGGCTGGAAATAGTATAGAAGTTATTGGAATATTCTTGGGAGCCATTATGCTGTGTCTAGTGAGCCTCATGTATAATCCACTACTCAGGTTGCTGAGCCTATTTGTTGCATGGCTTTGTTTTTGGTATTTCTCACACTGCCTAGCTCATTATATTGTTGGAAGATTTCTCGGAGTGAATTATCTATATTATTACTTTGGTAGGTCAAGTCTTATCAAACTTAACCTAAGGCCCATATCTTTCATCATGAAATTTGTCCCAGTACTGGGAATCAAGATAGACAAAGCCTCATTCAAAAACATTTCAAGGTATAGGAAAGCAGCAACTTATGCTTCTGGCGCATTTGCGTCTATGTTGGCCCCATTAATACCTTTCATATACTCGGCAATCTACTTAGACCTGTTTACGACATTAGCATTCGGTTTTATTACCTTTGGAAACATAATATTCACGCTATACTTTAGTTCTAAGGTTGGAGATCTCTCTAGAGCCAGAAAAGCTCTACGCCAAGATCAAAACAATCTATGACTGCATGATTTATCTACAGAGTGGATTTAACCAAGAGTAGAGCATTATAGAGTTATTAAGGATTTAACTAAACTTGTTTTTGATGCGTGTTGGATGTTTGTCTTTTAGCTGTTCAGATGAGATGCGAGTCTGGAAAAATCGATGAAAATATAGCGAGAGCAGAAAGACTGCTTAATGATTGCAGAGATGTCTTGATGGATAATAGGACGATTATTTGTCTTCCAGAGCTCTTTACGACTGGTTATAACCTTAGTCGAGAAGAATTCATGAGGATTTCTGAGCCTGTTCCTGGCCCGACCAGTGATAAGCTATGCATATTCGCCCAAGAGGTGGGTGCATATGTTTATGCTGGACTGGCTGAGAGAGTTGAGGAAGCGAGGGAAATCTTTGATTCAAGCGTCTTGATTTCTCCTAGTGGTAAACTGATCGCAAAGTATAGGAAGATTCATCTAGCTGGAGAGTATGAAAAAGAAATTTTTAGTCCTGGAAAGGAGGTTGTCACAGCCTCTACTGATATTGGTCGTCTCGGACTTATGATATGTTATGACGTAGTCTTTCCGGAGCTATCTAGGAGCCTCGCATTGCTTGGAAGCGATATTATCCTGCACTGTAGTGCGTGGTATAGTATTCCTCGAGAGATGGACTGGGGCGCAAGACACTACAAAACCCTGTTAAACGCTAGGGCGATGGAGAACACAGTATTCATTGTGTCTTCTAATAGAGTTGGAACTGAGGGAAAATTCAGCTTTGTAGGTCATTCATGCATAGCCTCGCCTTGGGGAGAAATTCTAGCTGAGAAAAAAGGCGGAGAAGGATGTATCTCAGCAGTCATAAACTTGGAGATGCTTAAAAAATGCAGAATCATACATCCATGCCTGCAAGAAAGAAAACCCGAGATATACACCCTAAAATAATGACTGTTTAATAAACAAAGTTAAAAAGCTCGAGAATAGAAAATAAAATATTGGGGGCCGTAGTCTAGCCTGGTCTAGGACACCTGAACAAGGAACCAGTTCAGGACTAAAACCTGGCTTGGGCCCAGGAGGTCGCCGGTTCAAATCCGGCCGGCCCCACCAAACTAACTTCTTCACAGAAAAGAAGGAGTTGTGTGAAGATTAAGTTGACGTGATCTGTGAATTGTGAATATTGTTGATGATTCTGCTCATCGCATCTATGTATTGGTGATGCGGGTATCAGGGTATTAATATAAGGGGTCCTGGAAATTGTTTAGGTATTAGCTTTTCTCGGCTATTTTTATCAATATTCATCAATTTTTATAATAAAGGTGACTTGAGGAAGGCTAGTGTACTCCTCTCAATATCTAACCATTTGGATTAACTGTTTCACTGTTTAGACATGAAGTGAATAATTTTGGTTCACAGTTCTCCACAAGCTCCAGTGGAAATTGAGGGGTTCTTTTTTAAAAGGGTCCTTTAACAAGTGAAAGACAGTGAAATTATCCTCTTTCATGGCATGAGGGGAAAAAATTGTTTTATGGGTTAATGTTGAAAAAGCTGTGTTTACTTTTAGTAAATTAATGTTGCCTATACCGATGCATTATTTTTCCCCTAGACCCCTATTATTCGATTGGAAGTTATTTTCTACCTATTTTCTAGGGAAAAATCAAAATAATAAAAATAAATTGTAGCATTTTCTCAAAATATTTTTTGTTGAATGTTGTAATAGTTATTTTCCTGTCTATTGGACGTGGAACACTTTCAGTTGAAGGTAAGGGGTGAGGATGACCCTCTCAAGGAGCTCATAACGCAGGTTAGGTCTTCTCCTAGTCTTTTTATTAATCGAGAGGTGCTTCGGGCCGACTATATTCCAGGCAATCTGCCGCATAGATGGGAGCATATTAGGCGTCTCGGCGAGATCCTATCGCCGGGCCTGAGGTCCTCGAGGCCCAGCAATGTCTTCATCTATGGCAAGACCGGTACTGGTAAGACTGCGGTAGTAAAGCACGTCTTCAAGAGGTTCTCCGAAGAGTCCGCAAATATGAATCTTCCGCTGAGGTTCATTTACATTAACTGTAGGCTGACTGGGACGGAGTATAGGGTGCTTTCTGAACTATGCTCCGCTCTTGGAGTAAGGATACCCTTCACTGGTCTTTCTAGGGCTGAGGTCTTCAGCAGATTTAGGAATGCTCTGCATCAATCATCATCCTTGCTTGTCGCTTGTCTTGATGAGATTGATGTTTTGGTTAAGAGCTCGGGCGATGCTTTGCTATATGAGCTTACTAGGATTAATGAGGCGTCTGAGGGCGGCCAGCTATCAATCGTAGGCGTGTCTAATGACTTGATGTTTAAGGAGATGCTTGACCCAAGGGTATTAAGCAGCCTAAGCGAGGAGGAGATCGTCTTTCATCCCTATACTGCGATAGAGCTCATAGACATTCTAAGCGAGAGGGCGGCCCTGGCCTTCAGGGAAGGAGCCGTCCCTCAACCAGTAATTAATCTATGCGCTGCGTTGGCTGCTGCTGAGCATGGCGATGCCAGGCGAGCCCTGGATCTACTCAGAGTTGCCGCAGAGATAGCTGAGAGGAATGGCTCCATAGTGGTTAATGAGGGACATGTTAAGGCTGCTCTCGGCGTCATCGAGCAGGGACGCGTCTACGAGGCGTTGTCAACGCTTCCATTACATGGAAGAATTGTCTTGATGGCTGCTTTTCACGCCGCTAGGTCTGGCGTTCAAAGGGTAACGTCAGGCATGGTTTACAATTATTATAGGGAGCTTTGTAGAAATCTGGGCCTGGACCCGCTTACTGATAGGAGGGTTAGCTCGCTTTTATCGGAGCTGGATATGCTTGGAGTGATTTCATGCGACATTGTGAGCTTTGGGAGATATGGTAGGACGAGGAGAATAGTCCTCAAGGTGCCAATAGAGGAGATAAGGAGCGTCTTGGAGAGGGACGAGCTATTATCGGGGCTACTAGAATACACCTATAAGCCCTCATCAAAAGAGAATGAGCAGTGACAAGTACTGATAGAAGAGACGCCAAGAGGCTTGCATCGAAGGCCCTGAGTAGGGGCTACCAACTAACAGAGTCATCTATCAAGATATTGCTTGAGAGAAAAAACCCAGAGGAACTGCTTGAAAAATTATTGTCTTGGCTAAAAATTTCTAGGCCTGGAACAGTACTGGTTGAGCCGAGCATTGTTGAGGATTTCTTAAGGATGATAGAGCAGGCGGAGGCCCCGCAGGAACATGTATCAATGACTGCCACGTTCAAGATCAGGTCGACGCCTTATAGCGATGTATGGATCGAGGGCTCGACCGAAGAATTTAGGCTCTACTTTACTGTTCGGTATCAACGCCTCAGAGAAGTTTTTGAGAAGCGTGGAATAACTGTTTATTCCCCATCCGAGGTTAAGGCGCAGGGGCTAAAGGAGGCCTACGTCGTCGGCATGGTCTCTGAGGTTAGACCAATAAAGAATGGCTACAGCGTCCTCATCGAGGACCCCAAGGGGATTTGGAGAGTTATCGTGCCGAAGGGCGATAGGATGCTGGAGGAGCGCGTTGGGGAGCTATTGCCGGATATGGTCGTGACCATTAGGGTTAGGAGCCGCACGTCTGGCCTGCTCGCCCAAGATATACTCTTGCCGGACATACCTCCAGCACCATCGAGAAAGCTAAACGGACCAGACGTCAATATATGCATCATCTCGGACGTCCATGTCGGGAGCTCGAGATTCAATGAGGAGCTATTCAAAGACTTTCTCGAATGGCTATCTTCTGACGAGAATGATGCGGCTAAGACTGCTTTCCTAATCATTAATGGTGACTTGGTTGATGGCGTCTACGTCTATCCGGGCCAGGAGAATGAGCTTGCCATCTCATCGCTGAATAAACAGTTCGAGAAGGCCTCAGAGTTGCTTAGAAAAATTCCAGAGAGGATAACTGTGATTTATGCGCCGGGCAATCACGAGCCAGTCAGAAAGGCTCTTCCCCAGCCCCCCATCCAGCCTAGGTATAAGGAGATGCTTGGCCTGCAGGACCAGTTGGTATACGTGGGCAACCCGGCCTGGCTCTCCTTCAATGATGTGAATCTCCTGATATTTCACGGCCAGACGATTGACGACATAATTCAGTCCGGGAGCCGGTTCTCATACAGCACTATTCACCAAGACGCAGTTGGATTATTGGAGTTTATCCTGAGGGCGCGGCACTTGGCGCCTACATACGGAGTAGTGACTCCTCTACTACCCCTACGAGACGACCCATTGATGATATCAGATGTGCCGGACGTCTTTGTCACGGGTCACATACATGTCGCGGCCCACGGCGTGTATAGGGGCGTCCACTTAGTCAATACTGGGGCCTGGCAGGAGCGGACGAGTTTCCAGGCAAGCCTCGGCCTCGA
>Ga0105162_1001449_pt1 | contig 13663 bp, 11 predicted proteins | sample JNZ201metaG_FD_81532 | JGI IMG/M metagenome (GOLD analysis project Ga0105162, IMG submission 81532) | Hot spring microbial communities from Jinze hot spring, China to study Microbial Dark Matter (Phase II) - JNZ 20120812A | ecosystem: Environmental > Aquatic > Thermal springs > Hot (42-90C) >...
ATAATGATTTGGCTTTTTCTCCTAAGGTAAACTAATGTTAAGTCCTATACTTAATCCTTTTGCCTTTGCTGCGCCTCTGTTCGCTGCTTCCATAATACCTGGACCACCGCCTGAACAAACAACAAAACGATGTCCATTTGCATCCCCAAGACCGTTTGACCACTCGGTTATCAAGCGTGCGAGTTCAACCGCGTCTTCATAATATCTTGACATATAAACTTCAATCTCTGCTCTTTTCCTTTCCTCAATTAAATTTTGAGGGATTTGTTTACCTTTAGATTCAAAATCTTTTATCTTCGCTTCAATTTCACGAAGTTTTGCTTTCGCTTCTTTCATCGGCTTTGTCCTCGCAGAGCCAAAGAAAACTATGGTATCAACAATTTGATACTTTCTAAACCTTGAAAGCGGTTCAAGATACTCCGCAAGAATTCTCAACGCCCTCGCATCTGGGCTGTTCAAAAATTTTAAATTTTTATAAGCTTTGATTGGCGTCCGATTTTCTTTGAACTTTTCCTCTTTCTCAATTTCTTCTCTTGCCATTTTCTTAACAAAAATTTTTATTTATAAAATTGACCTTCCACCATCAACCGGGATAACCTGACCTGTTATGTAATCTCCTTTTGTAGCAAGAAAAACAACTATATCGGTTATATCAGACGGCTTACCATATCTTTTTAACGGGATTTTATGTTCGGGGATGTGCTTTATCTCACCTGACTCTTCACCCGGAATTATGATAGTCCCCGGAGCTATTGCGTTAACAGTTATGTATGGAGCAAGCGCCTTTGCCATTGCCTTCGTAAGCATAATTAAACCTGCTTTTGCAACATTGTAAGCAATATGCTCCGTCCAAACCTGTAATCCACCAAGCGAAGCGATATTTATTATTTTCCCTTTCTTTCTCTCAAGCATAAACTTTACAACTTCCCTTGAACACAAAAATTGACCTTTCAAATTTGTGTCAATCACATAATCCCACAATTCATCCGTTATTTCCCAAAATTTCACCGGCTTCGGAAAAATCGCAGCATTATTCACAAGCACATCTATTTGCCCGAATTTTTCCATCGCTTTTTCAACCATCCTTTTAACTTGAGTGCTTTTCGTTATATCTGCTTTTACAGCGATTGCATCCCTTCCCAACTCTTTTATTCTCTGTAAAGTTTTTATCGCTTCATTTTTTGATTGATTGTAATTCACAACAATGTCAAAGCCAGCTTCAGCAAGGGCAATTGCTATCTGCCTGCCTAATCTTCTGCCCGAACCTGTAACGAGCGCAACTTTTTTATCCATCACTCTTGAATTTTTGTTTAAAATTTTTCAAGGAGCAGTTCAACAATTTTCTCAAGATAAAGCTTGTCAATCTCGTCAAAATTATTCAACTCATAACTATCAACATCAAGCACACCAAGAACCTCGCCATTTTTAATTATTGGAACAACAATTTCAGATTTTGAATCCGGATCGCAATAGATATGTCCCGGAAATTTCTCAACATCGGGGACAATTATCGTTTCTTTCCTCAAAGCAGAAGTCCCGCACACACCGCTTCCAATCTTTATCCTCGTGCAGGCAAGTTTTCCTTGAAATGGTCCAAGCACAAGCTCACCACTCTTCATAAGATAAAAACCAACCCACGAAAAAGACGGAAATGCTTGTTTTAGAGCAGATGTCACATTTGCAAGATTTGCAATTAGATCTGGCTCATCCTCAATCAACGACTTTATCTGCGGTAAAAGTTCAGAATATATTTCTTCCTTTGTCTCTCCTTTTATTATGATTTGCTCCATATCAAATTGATTTTTGTTTTAGATTGAAAATGGCGGGATGACTATAATTGCTTGAAATTTATCGTCTCCAGAGCAAATTTCAACTCTTTCCCCCTGAATTGCGTATTTTATTTTAACATAGCCAAGAGCTATAACTTTCTGAAAACCATATGAAAAATCAACGCTCGTTAACTTTCCAATCTCCTCATCTCCAGAGCAAACAATTGAACCTTCTTCAACTCTTGATTTAGTTTTTCCCTTTTCAATAACGAAGCCAACAAGTTTTCTCTGCAATTTATTATATGAGTCAATCCTCGCCAAAACCTCTTGACCTATATAACAACCTTTTGAAAAACTGACAAATTTACCAAGATTTGCTTCCAATGGATTATATTCCTCCGTTATCTCCCTGCCATAAGCCGGAAAACCTGATTCAATTCTCAAAACCTCAAAAACATCATTTCCAATCAGCACAAACCCACGATTAAGTAACAACTTCCATATTTCAACGCCAAAATCATTTTTAAATATCAAATTATAACCCGAAATCATAAATTCATTTGCTCTTGCAAGAATAACTTCAGCATCACCAATAAAACCACGAATGAAATTATAAGCAGGCATTTTTGAAATGTCAAGAAAATGCTTGTGATCAACTTTAAAATCTTGTTTAATCAAATCACTTGCCCCAGCCCCATAGATAGAAAGGACAACAAATTCATCGCTTACATCCTCAAACTTAACATCATCCATAATTATCAATTTATTGAGCCAATCTTTAACTTTATCCATCGCTTCATAACTTAACAAAGCAAGAATCTCTTGATAATTTTCCTCCGCTTTTAAAACATAAATTGTCAAAAAATCAATCATCTTCCCTTTTTCATCTGTAAGCACAGTCCCTGCACCCATGCCAGGAGAAAGTCCCCGCAGGTCGTTAGTTGAAATTCTGTTAAGAAAATCCAAAGCATCACTACCCCATAACCTTAACTTCCCAAAATATGTCCTATCAATTATCACATTTGATTTTTTTGCAGAAACATACTCTTCCACTGCACTCACATAATATCTTGGGAGTTCCCATCCGTGAACATTTCCAAATTCCGCTCCAAGATCAAGATGTATTTCATATAGCGGAGTTCGTTTCACAAGCCATTTTGTTTGTTTTTCTTGTTTGAAAAATAATAATTTTTCGGGTTTCAATCAAGTCCCTGCCATTACTTACTTTTGAAGATAAGTGAAACGCAGGAATGAAATGAATTTTCTTCATTTTATTAGAACCATTTTTCCAGTGCCAGAAAATTTTCCTGCTTTTACTCTGTAGATATAAACTCCACTTGGCAAATTGTCTGCTTTAAACTTAACACTTCTCGTCCCTGCCTCAAACCGTTGTTCCTTTATTACATCTTTTATCTTTCTCCCCGAAAGATCAAAAATTTCAATGCTTACATTGGCTGGTTCAGGCAGATCAAATTTTATCGTTGTTTCTGAATTGAATGGATTGGGATAATTTTGATAAAGGACAAATTTTTCTGGTATAACTCCCTGCGAACTTGTATCGGTTATGATTAAATTCCATCTTTCCTTCGCTTTTGCAACTGCATTTCTCAAAATCTTTAAACTATCTCCGCAAACAATTGCAAATCCAATTTTCAAAGTATCACCATTTCTCAATATAGGTGTCCCACCAGAAATTACAACTGAAATATCGCCAGCCCCTGCACTTGTTCTTTTAACTCCTTTATAACTTAACGCTTCCCATTTTTCTGACTTTGTAAAGCCATCATAAATCCCCCAGAGTTCATCGCCAGCATTGTTTATAAACCAAACGCCAAGGTCATTATCACTTACAAGGGAAATTCCTGTTAATGTTTTTTCACCATTTGGGTCTGTGTCATAAACATAAACCAATTTTCCCGCAGGGTCATATACTATGACATTCTCATAAGCAGAACCGAGATCAAAATCAAGAAAAAGTCCAGCCCTGAAATTATTATAATCAACACCAGATCTGTTGATAACCAAGTATTTCAACAAAACAAAATTCATATCATCAAAAGTTTGATCAAACGAGAAACTATTTAAGATGACATCAATTCCAACTTTATTTTGAGTTGGGGCAAGTGAATCAGTAAAGATGGAGAAACCATCCTGCGCAGATATATTTCCAGGTGTTATAAGGTAAAAAGATGTTTTTGATGAGAAATCACTTTTTTGTTCTTGACCTGTTTCATCTCTTGCAACATCAACGATTAGAGATGAGCTTGTGCCAGCCATAAAAGCACCTTCAAAAAGCAAATTTTCACCACCACGGTATCTTAACCCTTTCCCTTGTGTATTTGCAGGATAATCGTTAAAAGCAAGATTACCTTTACTTGTAATTGTCAAAGTTATAAAGTTTGCATTATGTTCTCTGTAAGTTGGTCTGACAAAAACTTTGAAATAAACGAAATCATTATAAGATCCGGACGAAATTTTCAGGACAAACTTAACAGTGTAATTCTCTGGTGTATTTGGAAGAATTTTAAATTTAAAGGGTTCATCAAAATTGTTCGTGGATCGCAAGGTGCCAAGCGAGCCAATTGTAAAGTTTGCATTTAAAATTTGAACATATGGATCATTTGTTTCAAGCGTCGCAATTAAATTTTGAGCTGGGGCAAGATAGTTTTTAAAAATACCTTTAACTTGAATAACTTCGCCCGGGTCAATTGCGCCATCTCTATTTCCGAGCGAATCATCAATCACAAAATCAATAAAACGAACTGCGGGAGAATTAACAGTCAAAGCACGATAAGCATTTACACGACCGTAACCAAGTTGGTATCTATAACTTGGGTTTTTATCATCTATCGGTTCAGATGTGACTCTTATTTTTTCAGCAACTTGTTCAGGCGTTAACTCTGGAAATTTTGCTCTCACCAAAGCAGCTATTCCCGCAACAAGAGGGCTTGCCATTGATGTCCCGGTCAAAGTTTCGTAAGTATCGTTATACCAAGTATTAAATATCCCACCATCAACTAAAAAAACGCCACCAGGGGCAGTGACATCAACCGTTTCCCCATAATTTGAATATCCTGCCTTTACATCATTTGAATCAACCGAGGCAACGCTTAAAACATATCTATAACCCGAGGGCGAGTGAAATTCATCGCTACGGTCATTTCCAGCTGCAGCAACAACAAGAGCACCCTTTGAATTAGCATAGTTTATAATCTCCTGCTCAAATCTTGACCCTCCACCACTTCCCCAACTGCAATTTATCACCTTCGCTCCATTATCAACAGCATAAACAATTCCTTCATAACCGTAATAAATCAAATCATTTGGATCATCATCAATTGAAACTTTAACTGCCATAATTTTGCACTTAAAACCAGCTCCAGCAACGCCAATTCCATTATTTGTCACAGCTGAAGCAATGCCCGCAACATGAGTTCCGTGAACTGCTTTCTTTTCACTTGGATCATTATCCTGCTTTGATCTGTCGTTGTTGAAATTGTTTTTACCTCCAAAATCCCAACCAACAAAATCATCAACATATCCATTTCCATCATCGTCAATTCCATTGTTTGGAATCTCTCTCCAGTTGCGCCAGATATTTCCAGCAAGGTCTGGATGATCAAGGTCAACCCCTGTATCAACTATTCCAATGACGATATTTGTGTCGCCTTGAGTTACATCCCAAGCAAGCGGTAATTCAACCTTTCTCAAATACCACTGCCTTGTCGGAAAATATGGATCATTTGGGATAAACTGTGGTTTATGTATGTAATGCGGTTCTGCATATTCAACACTGCTAAGTCGTGAAAGTTTTGAAACAACATAATTAACATCCATCATCTCAGAAAATCTTACAATATAAAACAACGACAAATCTGGCTCACCTTTCTGCAAATTATTCCCCCTATGGTTTGGAAACATTTTCTCCACAGATTTTATCCCAAGCGATGCACTTGCCTTGTTAAATTCATCTATCTCAACACGATTAAGAGATAGCAAATTTTTATAAACTGGTTTAAATTTAACAATCGCAATTCCAGGTATAAACATCCTTTCGCCTTCACCAGGTCTTGAAAATCTGCTATTTATCGTTAGTCCCGAAAGTTCAAAACTTTTATCTTCAGAATTGAAAACTGGCGAAATCAAAATCGTGCGCAAAAACGAAAACAGGAAGATCAAAAATCTCATCGTTAAATTGATTTATTTTTAAAACGAAAAACCAAAACCAGCGGATAAAACATTGACATTTCCAACTGAATAATCAACATTCAAATCAAAAATTGCCAAACCAAGTTTAAATCCAGCGGTCGCCCTGAAATTATTCTTACCTTTCAAACTCAAACTTATATCCTGTTGAGCTCCGACAGGTGGTTTATATGTGTAATTTATGTCTGCCGAGAAACTTTCATATCCAACACCACCATAGATTGTAAAGAAGATAAAACTCTTGCTTGCGTGAACATTTACATTCAAAGCGGTTGCTTTAAGATAAGAGCCAACCTTAAGCTGTTGATACACACCTTGAACTGCAACATTTATTGGAAACATTGGGATATATTGGCTTATGCTATGCCCCAAACCAACGCCGAAAAGATTAACACTTCCAACATCATCGTTTATTTTTATTGATGGGACAAATCTAACAAGAAGTTCCGAATTCATCGTTGAAAAGCTCACCTGCGGAACAGCAAGCGGGACAATTTTCAAACCCGTTCCACCAGGCAAGTTGACATCTACAACATTTTGGTATCTGGTTTTTGCTCCGCCATCTTTATCGCCAAATACAGTTGCTGTGTTGACAGACGACGGATTATAATCTGAACCAAGTTCAGCGGTGAAATTTTTCATAGACGATGGGACAAAAACAGCCATACCTTTTACCCCGATGTAAAATCCGAACAATTTACTCATTGATGCAGTGTGATATAATCCAGAATTTAGATTCGCTCCCATAACATCAACAAGTGGTTTAATGTAACCTTCAACAGCTGATTTGGGAAAACTTCCGAGATTCTTATCAACCTGTGAAAATGCAATGCTTGAAAAAATTAAAAATATGCCCAGAAACGAAAATAATTTCTTCATTTTTTCCTCCTTGTTTTAGTTTTTTGAAATTTAACTTACTCTTTCAAGAACGAAATCTGTTAACTTCAAAAGAGATTCCTTAGCTGGCGATTCCGCAAAGTCAATTATAAATTGTTTCGCTTTATCAAGATACTCCTCAGCAATTTTCAAAGTGTAATCAATTCCACCATAATTTTTCACAAAGTCAATCACATAGTAAATATCTTTATTTGTCGGGTTATTTTTTATGATTTTCATCACATGTCTTGATTCCTTTCGCGGTGAATTTTTAAGCGCATAAATTAATGGCAATGTTATTTTTCCCTCTTTTATATCCGCTCCCGTTGGCTTCCCTGTTATAGCGCTATCACCAAGATAATCAAGCAAATCATCACGCAATTGAAAAGCAATACCGAGATTTTCTCCAAAAAACTTTAACTTTTCAATGATAAAGTCATCCTCACTTGCGCTTGCTGCTCCAAGCTCGCAACACGCAGAAATTAAAGAAGCGGTTTTATCAGAAATGATTCTAAAATATGTTTCTTCATCAAAATCATTTCCCCTTGAACTTTGAATTTCAAGCAATTCGCCCTCGCTCATTCTTTTAACAGCTTCGCTTGTTATATGCAAAAATTTATATTCTTTATGTTTCAAAGAAAGAAGAAGACCCTGCGCAAGAAAGAAATCCCCAATCAAAACAGCAACTTTATTTCCCCATATCGCATTTATTGACGGAAAACCGCGTCTCATATTTGATTCATCAACAACATCATCGTGAATAAGTGTCGCAGTGTGAAGAAGTTCAACAAGAGCAGCTGCGTGATAAGTTGTCTCGTTTATATCTCCAACAAGTTTAGCGGAGAGAAGAACAAGCGTGGGTCTTATTCGCTTTCCCTTTTGCTTTAAAATATAGTGTGCAATAATGTTAAGAAGCTTAACTTTTGAAAGCATTTCCTTTTTAAAGGTTTTCTCAAATTCAAGAAGTTCTTTTTTTATCGGCTGTATAATTTCACTTAAGTTCACAATTCAACCATTTTTGTTTTAAATTTTCGGTTTCTTTCCTGTCAATTGCACAACAAATATACTCAACTCGTAAAGAAGATATAATGGTATTGCAAGCGTTGCTTGGCTTGCTATGTCTGGTCCAGGTGTTAAAACAGCTGCTATTATCAAAATAACAACAACTGCATGCTTTCTATAGTGCCTCATAAAAGCAGGTGTCAAGATCCCTATCCTTCCGAGAAAAAATGAAAGCATCGGAAGTTCAAATACAATCCCAGAGGCAAGTATAAGCCCAATGACAAAGCTCATGTATTCATTTATTGCGATGTTGTTTTGAATTTCATTGCTTCCAAATCCAGCAAAAAATTTAAGGGACACAGGAAGAAGGACAAAATATGCGAAAATAATTCCCGCAAAAAAACAAAGCGATGAAAAAGCAACAATCCATAAAACATACTTTTTCTCGCGAGGGAGAAGCCCTGGTTCAACAAACTTCCAGAATTGATAAAGTGTGAACGGCAAGCTTAAAACAAATCCAGAAATGACAACAACTTGCATATAAAGCATAAACTGTCCATAGGGTTTGAGGTTTTGAAGTGTAAACCCCGCTTTCTTTGCAGGGACAACAAGAATTCCATTTACAATCACATCACTAAAAAAAGCGCAAACGATAATTCCAACCAAAATCCCAAGCAAAGACCTTATAATTCTAACTCTCAACTCTTCAAGATGTTCCCAAAAGGTCATCTCCTTTTCATAAACTTCGTCGCTGTTATTAACCTGCGTATTTTCAACTCTTGTTTCAGGCATTATCAGATTTTTTATAGCTGTGCAAAGTTTTTTGATAAGTTAAATAATCAAAATTTCAAAATCAATTTTAAGATAAGCAAGGTAAAAAATCCGGGATGTGTTAATTCATAATCAGGGACAAACAAATTCAGAAATTTACAAAACTCCGACGAATTGAAAATTTGAAAATAAAAATGCTTTTGCTTATATTTATAGTTGAAAAAACTGCCCCGTGGTGTAACTGGCAACACGCCTGACTCTGGATCAGGTAATCGAGGTTCGAATCCTCGCGGGGCAGCTTCCTTATTTAACCCAAGTTAACCACCCATATGGGTCATTACCATTCTCAACTATGTCAAAGAAAACATTTTGAATTGCTCTTGTTATTTCTCCCGGAACACCACATCCAACTTTAATTTTATCAACACTTCGCACAGGGGTTATTTCCGTCGCAGTTCCTGTGAGAAAAATTTCATCCGCAATGTAAAGCATTTCACGCGGTATAAGAGTTTCAACAACTTCATATCCGAGATCCTTTGCAATTTTGATAACCGACATTCGCGTTATCCCAGGTAGGATACCTGTTGAAATAAGAGGAGTGTAAATTACACCATCTTTAACAACGAAAACATTTTCACCACTTCCCTCGCTTATAAAACCATTATAATCAAGGGCAATTCCCTCTGCATAACCATCAACAATTGCTTCCATTTTAATAAGTTGTGAATTCATATAATTTGCTCCGACTTTTGCCATCATTGGCAATGTATCAGGAGCAGGTCTTCTCCAACTTGAAACTTTTACATCAACACCATTTTTAATCGCGTCTTCCCCAAGATATTTTCCCCATTCCCACACCGCTATCACAACATCAATGGGGCAATTCATCGGGTTAACACCAAGTTCATAATATCCGCGGAAGACAATCGGTCTAATATAACACGCTTTCAAACCATTTGATTTGATGGTTTCAATGATTGCTTCTTTAAGTTCATCCATTGAATAAGGAATCTCAGCTCTGTAAATTTTAACTGAATCATAAAGTCGTTTTATATGCTCATTTAAACGAAAAATAGCGGAACCTTTTTTCGTATCATAACATCTTATCCCTTCAAACCAGCTTGTTCCATAGTGGATAACATGGGAGAGGACATGAATTTTTGCGTCGTCCCAATTGATGAGTTGACCGTTCATCCAGATTTTTTGGACCTTTTGTAAAGGCATGGCGTAATTTTATTTAAGTTTTTTTGAATATATGCGATATTTTTTGTAAGGAACGGAGCCGATGTTTTCGGCTACTCTTTTCATTGGCTCGTTATCCTCAAGAACCCAGCCAAGTTCAGCTGCTGAATAACCCTTTGCAATTCCATTTTTTATCGTGTAATAATAAAACGCAGCGTCAATCCCGGATAAGCGATACTCGTGAATTAAACCCATTATCAAAACACGAATCATCGTTATTCTCTTCATTTCTCGCATCAATTTGAAAATTCCAAATGGGAGCAATCTCCCGTTCAAATGTTTTAATGCCTGATTTATATCAGGAATTGAAAGAGAAAATCCAACAGGCTTTCCATCAACTTCTGCGAAAAGTGTAATTTCTGGGACAACTATTTGCTTCAATGACTTTGCGATGTGATTTATCTCGTCATCCGTTAAGGGCACAAAGCCCCAATTTTTGCTCCATGCATTGTTGTAAATTTCTTTAACTTTTTTGACCTCTTCATCAAACTTTTTCAAATCAACCTGTCTTATAGTTGCGTTTCGCCTTTTTAAGACAAGTTCAACCCCACGCTCAAGTTTTTCCATAACTTTCGGAGTCAGAATTTCCTGCGAAATATAATACGAAAACAAATCTTTCGCCTTTTCAAAGCCATAACTTTCGCACAACTCTGGATAATACTCGTAATTATAAGGCATCATAACGCACGGCGGTTTATCAAATCCTTCAATCAAAATTCCACAGGAATCATTCGTTGACGGATTAACTGGACCTCTAATTTCATCAAGTCCCTTTTCTTTCGCCCATTTCTCAACGGTTTCAAAAAGTTTAAAGGCGACATCTTTATCATTTACAGATTCAAAAAAACCAAAAAATCCGATATTCTCGTTATGAAATTGATTGTGGTTGTGGTTCAAAATAGCAGCAATTCTTCCGACGACTTCTCCATTCTTATACGCAAGATAAAATTCCGCTTCACTATGCTTGTAGAATGGATTTCTTTTTACATCAACAAGATCTTTTTGCTCAATTAAAAGAGGCGGGACCCAGTAGGGATGATTTTTGTAAAGTTGATATGGGAATTTGATAAAAATAGACATATCCTTCCGGGACAAAGCCCGGCGAATTTCAATTGACATTTTCTCACCTTTTATTTTTTAATCAATCAAAGCAAGCTCCTTACCGACCTTTTCAAATGTTTCAATTACAAAATCAAGGTGCTTATCCTCGTGCGTTGCCATAAAACTTAATCTCAAAAGCTGCATCCCTTGTGGAACTGCCGGGCTTATCACCGCATTTACAAAGACGCCATTGTCAAACAACATCCGCCAGAATTTAAATGTTAACAAATCATCACCGATTACAACAGGGACAATTGGCGTTTGTCCGTCAAGGACATTGAAACCAAGGTTCTTTAATCCCTGCCTTACTTTATTTGCGTTGTAATGAAGTCGTTCTATTCTCTCAGGTTCTGCTTTAATTATCTCAAGCGCTTTCAAAACCGCAGCAACCTGCGGTGGCGTCATACTTGCGCTGAAAATCAAAGCTGGCGAGTGATGTTTAATGTAATCAATCACAGGTTTTTCACCAGCAATGAATCCCCCTAAAGATGCAAAACTTTTGCTAAATGTTCCCATAATTATATCAACTTGATCATCAAGTCCAAAGTGATTTGCTGTCCCTCTTCCACCTTTGCCAAGGACACCAAGACCATGCGCATCGTCAAGCATTATCCTTGCATTATATTTTCTGGCAATTCTCACAAGTTCTGGCAAATTAACAATGTTTCCGCTCATACTGAAAACCCCATCTGTAACGATCAATTTTCCTGCATCAAGCGGAAGTTTTGAAATGACTTCTTCAAGATGTTGCATATCATTATGCCTATATCTTACAAGTACATCGCTCCCCCACAAACCTTTTGAAATAAGCGTTCCTTGAACTATGCTTGCGTGATTATCTTTGTCTGAAATTACATAATCATCTTTTCCAATTAACGGAACTATTGCACCTTGATTCGTCTGGAAACCTGTGCTGAAAAGAAGCGCGGACTCTTTCCCCACAAATTCCGCAAGCTGTTCTTCTAACTTAATGTGAATATCAAGCGTCCCATTTAAATATCTTGAACCCGAACATCCTGTGCCATATTTTTTGATAGCTTCAATCGCTGCTTCCTTAACACGTGGATCAGTCGTTAAGCCAAGATAATTGTTTGAACCAGCCATAACAATTTCTCGTCCATCCATCTTAACAATCGGACCGTAATTCTCATAAATTGGTTGAAAATACGGATAAAGTCCCATCGCTTTTACTTCTTCGTGCCTTTTGAAAGCGTAGCATTTGTCAAACAGATCCAATTTTTCCTCCTTATTTAAATTTTTACCTGACTAAAACTTCTTTCTTAATTTAAATCAATTAACCCAAAAAGTCAATCAAAAATCAAGCCATCTAAAAAATTCTTTAAACTCATTCCCTGCCCCCAGCTCAGCGACCCGAACCTAAATTTCTTGACATTTGCGAAATAATTTATTATAATTAAATCAGAAGCAAAACATAACAGTGGAGGTTAAAATGCCATTAGAAGAATTACGCCCAACCAACAACTATGTAACTTATGAGCAGCTTCAAAGATTTCTTGCCGAACGACTTGAATCGCTTGAGCGTGAAATTGAAGCCAAACTTCTACAACTAAAAGAATCACGATTTAACTTCCTTGAAGAAAAACTCAATCTTAAAACCGAACTTGAAGCCTTAAAAGAACAGTTTAAACTGCTAAATTCAGAATTTATAACACGCATCACGAACCTAAGTTATAAAGTCCTTGAAATAAACAATTTCTTCACTCAAAAGCTTGCGGAATTAAATCAGCAATTTACAGAACTTAACACTTCACTTGCATCAGAGTTTGAAAGATATAGAAAAGATTTTTATGAGTTTTTGACAAAAAACGACCTTCGCACATTCTTTGAAAACAACGCAGACCTCATCCCTTATTTGCTTTCTCCGATGGTAAATGAACTCAATGAGTTTAAAAACAAATTATCTGCCATTGAGACAAATCTGCTCCTGATTCAAAACTTTTACACCAACATAAGCGGTGAAATAAACAAGCAAATTGACGAAATCATAAAAACGACGATAAATAATGTTGATACAAAAATTTCTTCCATAACCGAAAATTTAAAGGAAGCACTTCAAAATAAGTTGAATTCTTTTGAAGTCAGCGAAAACATTGATCTTACTGGACTTAACGAATTCAAAAACGAAATAGCCCAACTTTTAAACAGTATAAATCAAGACATAGCAGACCTGAAAAACCTTTATCAGAATTTACCTCAAAGAGATTACAGCCAACAACAAACTGACTTCTCTCAAATTTTAAACGACATAAACACAAAACTTGACGAAATCAAAACGTCACAGCAAATTGGCAGAGAATTTACTGTAAGCGATTTGCCTGATGCGGAATTTCTAAAAACATTTTCAGAGGAAATCCAGAACAATCTCACACTTTTGAGAAAAATCTCCGAAGAAATCGCTTCAAACACCAGTGCCCTTACATTTACTCCATCCGTCAATTTTGATGAAAGTTTAAAATCAATAGACGAGCAAATAAGAGAAATTAAAAATGTCTTTGACGAGGTTGCAACATCGCAATACGAAGTCCAAAATAATATGGGAAATCTGCTTGAAAAAGTAACAGTTCTCACGGCGGAACTTCCAAACGCAACGAATATAATTAAACGAGATGTGTATCAAAACATACAGGTTTTAAAATCCGAAATCGCCAAAGAGATAAAGAACAACGCAACTCAAA
>Ga0105162_1001452_pt1 | contig 13645 bp, 12 predicted proteins | sample JNZ201metaG_FD_81532 | JGI IMG/M metagenome (GOLD analysis project Ga0105162, IMG submission 81532) | Hot spring microbial communities from Jinze hot spring, China to study Microbial Dark Matter (Phase II) - JNZ 20120812A | ecosystem: Environmental > Aquatic > Thermal springs > Hot (42-90C) >...
CGACGTGCGACGCGCCGCTCTTCCGGGGGGCGAAGAACATGGTCGTGGTGGGAGGGGGTGACAGCGCGATGGAGTACGCCCTCTTCTGCGCCAACATCGCCGAGAGGGTGACTGTGATCCACAGGAGGGACAGGCTCAGGGCATCGAAGGCCCTCCAGGAGCGGGCCTTCGCCAACCCGAAGATCACCTTCGTCTGGGACAGCGTCGTCGAGGAGATCCTCGGAGAGGACCGGGTGACCGGCGTGAGGGTGAGGAACCTGAAGACGGGAGAGGTGAGCGTGATCCCATGCGAGGCGGTCTTCATCGCGATAGGGCACGCGCCGGCAACGGAGGTCTTCAAAGGCTGGCTGGAGCTGGACGAGGAGGGCTACATCGTCACACGCGACCTGGTCAAGACGAGCGTGGATGGCGTCTTCGCGGCCGGCGACGTCCACGACAAGAGGTACCGGCAGGCGGTGACCGCGGCGGGGTTCGGGTGCATGGCCGCACTCGAGGCGATCAGGTTCGTCGAGGGCGTGAAGCTGGGCCTAGTCAAGCCGCGCATACCGGCCGCTGGATCATGACCGCGAGAGCTCGTGGGCCCTCCTGACCAGCTCGTGGGGCCTACCTCCGGTGAGGTCCAGCAGCTCCAGCAAAGTCTCGAGGTCCGTCATGTGCCCCGGGGACAGGTAGTAGACCCTCGTACCGACCCTGTAGGCGACCCCCACGCGCTCCCCCTTCAGCTCGACCCATCCTCTGCCACCCTCCCCCCATACGACGGTGCCGCAGAGGAGGCGCTTCGCTATGCCCACGGCGGGCGTACCGGTCACCAGACCGACGATCGAAGCAAGGCCCGCCCTCCTGGGATGAGCTACTCCGTGCCCCTCCAACAACAGCAGGTCAGGCCTCACCGAGAGACGCCTGAAGGCCTCGGCCGCGAAGGGTCCCTCCCTCAGGTAGAACAGACCGGGAATGTAGGGGAAGTGCGTGGTGCCCGAGAACCGGATCTCCTCAAGCGCGGTCATCGATGGCAGCTCCCACAGAACCGCTCCCACCCGCACCCGGTTCTCCGAGTAGGAGGCGTCGATCGCGCACACCCTGATGCCGTCTGTGAGGTGCAGGTGACTCAGCTCGACGGATCTCGCGAGGACGCGCTGGACGTCCGCGAAGAACTTGTACAACGGGTCCCTGACCACACCCCACGTCGGGCCGCGACGGATATCCGCCTTTTCCGGACGAGTGGCAACTCGTCTACTGAGCCGACGTACCTCACGCCCGGAACCCCGTAGGCCTCATCGGCGCCGACCCCGTAGACCTCGAGGCCCCTCTCCACCAGCTCCTCGACCAGCCTGAGGTTCCCGGAGTTCAGGGGACCGATGGGCGGATAGGTGAAGACGATCAGGTCCGAGGAGACCGCCAGCTCGACGGCAGCCCGCAGCGCCTCGTCAGATATCGGGAAGTAGGGCCGCTCACCCACGACCTCGAGGCCGAGCGAAGTGGCGACGTGGTAGTCGACGTCGTTCCGGTGCAGAACCCCAGCTGCCACGCTGAAACCCCTCCGCAACAGCGCCCTGAAGACCGGGGGTCCGGTGCCTGCGCCGGAGACCACGAAAGCCCTGGGAGCTCCCTCATCGCGTCGGGCCATCACCTCGAGCGACAGCGTGACCGGTGAGAGGGTGATCGCGTCTCCGACGGAGAACGCCTTCAGGAACTCCGGGTCCAGCACGGCCTCCTCCGGACGCTCGTAGACCTTCACGGATCCCGAGGAGACCATGACGACCCTGTCGGCGAAGCGGAGGGCCAGCTCGAGCTCGTGCGTCGAGGCGACGACAGCAACGCCGTGCCCGTGGGCGAGGTCCCTCAGCAACCTCATCACCTCTATCCTCGAGGGTGCGTCGAGGTGGGTCGTCGGCTCGTCGAGGATCAGGTACCTCGGCTCCTGCGCGAGGGCCCGGGCGATGAGCACGCGCTGAAGCTGGCCGTCGCTGAGCTCGGAGATCCTTCTACCCCTCAGGTGCGACGTCCCCGTCACCTCCATCGCCCACTCAACGACCTCCCTGTCCCTGCGGGAGAGGATGTGGAGCGCACCGGTCCACGGATACCTCCCCATGCCCACCACCTCCTCCACCGTCATCTCCGAGAGCTGGGGCCTTCCGGTGAGGACGACGCCGATCGACCTGGCCCTCTCCCTGCTCCTCATCCGGTGCACCCCCCTGCCATCGATCAGGACCGAGCCGCCCAGCGGCCTGAGTATCCCTGCGAGCGACCTCAGGAGCGTCGACTTGCCCGCAGCGTTGGGGCCGACGACGAGCGTCAGAGTCCCGGGCTCTATCTCGAGCGAGACGTCCTCGAGCACGACCCTCCTGCCGTAGCCGATTCGGAGGTCTCTTGCCCTCACCTGAAGCCCCACCTCCTGAGCACCAGCAGGACGATGGTCGGTGCGCCGAAGAGCGAGGTGATCGCGGTCACCGGGAGCTCGATCGGAGAGAGGAGCGTCCTCGCGGCGATGTCCGAGAGGATCGCGAGGTTGGCGCCGAACACCGCAGATAGGGGGACGATCACCCGGTTGTCCTCGGAGCGGAGGAGGAGCCGGACGGCGTGTGGGGCCGCGAGGCCTATGAAGCCCACAGGACCCGAGACGACCACGGAGGCGCTGACGAGCGAGGCCGATACGGCGACCGCACCGACCCGGGAGGCCCGGAGGGAGACTCCCATGGAGGCAGCCGATTCCTCGCCGAAGAGGAGGGCGTTCAGGGGCTTGGCTACGAGGGAGGAGGCGATGAGGGAGGCCAACGCGAGCGGGAGGACGGGCGTCAGCACCGACCACTTCGAGGCGGAGAAGGTACCGAGGGTCCAGAAGGTGAAGGCCCTGATCCTCTCGGCATCGGAGGTCACCACCAGCAGCGTCGTCAAGCCCGATGCGAGGTAGCCCAGCATCACGCCCACCAGCACCAGCCCGAGGCTCGACCTGACGAGGGAGGAGAGGGCGACGACCGCGAGGGAGACCGCGAAAGCGCCGAGCGCTCCTGCCACGTAGAGGGCCTGGGGGTCGTAGGAGCTGATGAGGCCGAGTCCGGTTCCGGCGATGAGGGTGGCCGCGATCGCGAGCGAGGAGCCCGAGGATATCCCGAGCACGAAGGGGTCGGCGAGGGGGTTCCGGAAGAGGGACTGGAGGATCGCGCCAGCGGCGCCGAGGGAGGCACCGGAGAGGAGGGCCGCCACAGTCCTGACGAGCCTGAGGTCGATGACGGTCGAGGCGAGCCCCTCCACCCTGATGCCCAACAGGCCCTTCACAACCGTGTCGAGGGGAACCCTGACCGAACCGATGGCCGTAGAGGCCAGCACGGAGGCCAGCAGGGACGCCAGCAACAACGGCAGCGCGAAGGCCCTCATGAGGCTACCTCACATCGCGACGAAGTAGGAGAGCTCGTGGCCGGGGAAGAGATCGGGGTAGAGCATCGAGGCCAGGTCGAGGAACCAGCCCTCGGTGTCCATGTAGCCCAGCTGGTAGATGTTGGAGTTGAAACGGTAAACCCTGCCCTCCCTGACGGCTTTGAACTCGGCGATCTGGGGCAACTCCTCCGTCAGCGCCTCGATGGACGTCAGGAGGTCCGTTGAGACGACCAGGACGTCCGCGTCGCGGGCCCTCGCCACGAAGTCCTCGACGCTCACCTGTGCACCTCCAGTGCTGCGCAGGTCCGGGAAGGCGTAGACCGCGTTGAGGTCGGCGATGGCGTTGGCCACATAGCTCTGGCCTCCGGCGACGTATATTGTGCCCCTGTAAATGGAGAACCAGGCGACCTTCACGGGCCTGAGACCGAATGTGACCATCGACGCCGAGACCTTCCGGGCGATCAGGATGTACTTCGACTCGACCAGGTCGAAGACCTTAGCGGTGACGTCGTCGAGGCCGAGGAGGGCTCCGAAGAGCTTGATCCACTCGAACCTCCCGAGGAGGGTGGTCTCGAGGTACTCGCTGTTGACGACGTAAGGGATCTTCAGCTCATCGAGCTTCGACCTCACAGGGTCCCCCTCGAAGGTGTAAATGACTACCAGGTCGGGTTTGAGCGCGACCAGCTTCTCGTAATCGGGCGACCATGCAGCTCCCACGTCGACGAGCTTACCGGCCGAGAGCCTCCTCTCCACCTCGGGGAAGAACCACCGGTAGGAACCGCCCCACATGATCCCGGCCACTCGGTCCCAGACGTCAGGAGCGTACTCCCTAAGTCGCTCGATCAGCGCGACGTGGGTGGCCGACATCAGCACCATCCTCTGCACCGGCACCTGCACCACGATGTCCGCCTTGACGCCCTGAGGTACGCTGTGGCCGCGCCTCACCAGCAGCACCGTCCTGTTCAGCCCGTCCCTGAGGACCGCGTACCCATCGCCCCGCTCCAAGGAGAAGAACTTGGCGTACCTGACCTCGGGCTCCCTCCTCTCGACCTGAACCGTCTCGGTCCTGGTGACCGTCAGCGTGCTCTCCCGAACGACGGTGGACGTCTGGATCAGGGTCAGCTGCTCCGTGACCGTCTGCCGACGCTCGAGGAGGCTCGTCGCCGTTACCGTCCTGACCCCTCCTGAAGCGCCACCTCCGATGAGGAACCCGGCCACCAGGCCCAGCAGAAGCGCGACCGCCAGGGAGGCGGCAAAGACCGGTCTCGAGAACGCACCACCACCGCTCATCAAAAATTGGCAATTATATCCAATAGATCAGGTTTTCCATACGGCAGCCACTCACAACAGGTCGTCCCACCCAAAAATCTCGCAGGCGTTCCGCAGCGTCACCTCAACGACCCGCTCAGGGCTGACGCCCTTGATCCGGGCGATCCACTCGACCGAGTACCAGGCGTTCTTGGGTTCGTTGAGCGTGGTCCTTTCGGGCCCGAGCCACGGCGAATCGGTCTCGAGCAGCAGCGCCTCCAGCGGGAGCCTCCTGACCAGCGCCTTCTTCTGCTCCGAGGTCGCTATACGAGGTGGAATCGAGAACTTGAAGCCCCGCTCGGCGGCCCTTTTCGCTGCGCTGACGTCGCCGTCGTAGGCGTGCATGACGACCCGCTCCGCTTTCTCCGCGAGCAGCTGCTCGATCGCCAGCTTCCCGGCGTTCCTGCTGTGTATCACGATGGGCAGGTCCAGCTCCTTGGCGAGCGCTATGAACTCGGAGAAGGCCCTCCGCTGCTCCTGCAGACTCTCTCTGGTCCCAACCTTAAGGTCGAGGCCTGCCTCGCCTACTGCGTCGACGAGGTGCCTGTTACGGCGTATGATCTCGATCACGCGGTCGTAGCCCCTCAGGTCGTAGGGCGCCACGCCCAGAGAGACCCTCACGGAGCCGTCCCTGATCCCCAGAGCCCTCATCGAGTCCTCGGGGCCTACGCCGCAGGTCACCACCCGCACGACCCCGGCTGCCCTGGCCGACGAGAGGACCTGCTTCAGCCTAGGCAGTAGCCGTTCATCGGTGAGGTGGGCGTGGACGTCGACCAGCATCCGTCCTACCCTCGAGCTAGTTCTATTAATGGGGATTTTGGCGGACTGACGTGGACGACGGCTGGCCCCTCTGTCCCTGCGGCACGACCCTGAGGCCAGAGAACGTCAGGCTCGAGCGGGTAGGGAGGTCCGTCCTCTTCCTCTGCGGCAACGTCTCGTGCAGGCTCGGCAGGGTGGCCAGATGGGACAGGAGCTTCGAGGTGGTCAGGTTCCTGAAGGGCTTCAACGAGCTCCTCTTCGGTCCCGATGAGGGCCAGCGCAGGATAAGGCGCCTCGAGCGCTTCCTCAAATCTCTCTGCGAACGGACCGGGTAGCTGAGGCGTCGCCTTTTTAGTTCAGGAATCCGGTTGTCGGTACGTGCCGAGCAGGGCGACCTTCGGAGGTGTGACCATCACCTGGCTGGGACACGACGGCTTCCTGATCGAGGGAGGGGGAAGGACGGTGGTCATCGACCCGTTCCAGGTCAGGGCTCGGGGGAGGAAGGCGGACGTCGCCTTCGTCACGCACGACCACTTCGACCACTGCTCGCCCGATGACCTGAGGAGGTTCGTCGACCCCGAGGGCACGACGGTGGTGGCGGCCGCGAACTGCAGCAGGGCCCTCCGCGACCTGAGGGCTAAGGAGGTCAGGTACGTCAGGCCCGGCGACTCGGGAGAGGTGGCCGGAATAGGATACAGGGCGGTCCACGCGTACAACGTCAACAAGTTCAGGGCACCCGGTCAGCCCTTCCACCCGAGGGAGTACGGAGGTGTGGGCTACGTGATCAGGATCGGAGGCGTGAGCGTCTACCATGCCGGCGACACCGACTTCATACCGGAGATGAGGGAGCTGGGGCAGGTGGACGTGGCACTGCTTCCCGTCAGCGGGACCTACGTGATGACCGCGGAGGAGGCCGCTGAGGCGGCCAAGGCGATATCGCCGAAGCTCGCGATACCGATGCACTTCGGAGCCATCGTCGGGAGCATCAAGGACGCGGAGCGCTTCAGGTCCCTCGTCAACGTGAACGTCGAGGTCCTCCAGCCGGAGGTCTGAGCTTGAGCTGCAAGGTCCACGACTTTCTGTACGTGGGTGCCCTCAACGTCTTCAACGACCAGGAGCTGCTGAAGGTCCTAGAGGCGTGGAAGTGCAGGGCGTGCGGAGCTGTGCTAGCCGGCGAGAGGCCGATGGGCCCCATCACGTCCTCCGAGGGGCTGATGGGGGTGATTGAGGGCGGTGAGGAGAGGTGGCTGGCCGTCGCGAGGAAGGGGTCCGGCTCGATACCCCCTGACGTGATCGTCGTAAGGGCCAGGAGGGGCCAGGAGATATCGGTCGAGGCGGTGGACGAGGAGGACTCGAGGCTGCTGGTGAGGGATGACTGGAGCGTGGTGAGGGTCACCGACGGGGAGCCGCCGAGGACGGTGGTGGTGTACGACCTGCTCTCGCAGCTGAAGGGCTACATAGACCTCTCCACCTGGCCGCCCAAGGCGTTCACGCTGCAGAGGCGCTCACCTGTTCAGGGAGACCTCAAGACGATCTAGGTCCGAGGGCAGGATCACGTCGGGGAAGACCCTCCTCGCCTCCTCGAGCAGCACCTCCCACCTGCCCCTGTACCTCGAGCTGACGTGATAGAGGACCAGCTTCCTGACGCCGGCCCTGAGGGCGATCTCCGCGGCGTCAGCCGCCGTCGAGTGCATGTCCTCCATGGCCCTTGACTTGAGGGACGAGTCGAAGGAGCTCTCATGGACCAGCACGTCGGCCCCTTTCGCGAACGAGACCATCCCCTCGAACGGCATCGTGTCACCCGAGTAGACCACCACCCTTCCGCGCCTCGGAGGATCCACCGCCTCCTCGGGCCTGATGACCCTGCCCCGGAACTCGACGGGCCTGCCCCGCTGCAGCTCGCCCCAGAGAGGGCCCCTCGGGAGGCCGATCGACTCGAGGAACTCGACCCGCATCCTCCCCGGCCTGTCCCTCTCCCTGAGCCTGTAGGCATAGGACTCGACCGTGTGGCGCGTCCTCAGGGCCTCCACGACGAACTCTCGCTCCTCCATCACCACGCCCTCGCCGACCTCGGTCACGACCACGTCGAACCCAGGCTCCAGTCTTGCAGCCTCCAGCAGCCGAGCCACCACCTCACCGGTCCCCCGCGGGCCGAAGACGCGGAGCGGCGCCTCCCTCCTTAGCAGGTCGAGCGTCGCCACCAGCCCCGCGAGGCCCAGGTAGTGGTCGGCGTGGAGGTGGGTGACGAACACGAACATCGACGAAGGGAACCCGAGGCCGGCCGAGACCATCTGGCGCTGCGTCCCCTCACCGCAGTCGAAGAGGAGCACCGACCCCGCGAACCTCACGGCCAGCGCGGGAAGTGCCCTCTCCGGCGTAGGCATCCCCCCTCCGGTTCCGAGGAAGACGAGCTCCATCAGCAACTCCCTCTCCCCTCGTTGACCCACCCGATGCGGCCCGCTTCGCTTTTGAGGATTGGGCCGGAGTCCGCTACCGTTCTGGTGAGCTGCGCGGATGGGAAGGGCGACCAGCCGAACCTCTAAGGATCGCGCTTGCCTCTGAGCCTTGAGGACGGATCCTCCGTCAGCCCCTGAAGAGCGGCAGCACCCCCAGGTGCTCTATGTCGTCGTAGACCCTGCCCTCCACCAGTATCGCGGCCTTCTTGTAGACGATGCCTCCCGCCCTCCGGACTATCTCCTCAAGGGCCCTCATCGTCTCGCGGGTGCTGACGATGTCGTCCACGATCGAGACCTTCTTGCCCCTGATCAGCGGGACATACCTGCCGTCGAGCGTAAGGGTCTGCGGAACGTTGCTGGTGATGGGCTTGTACTCGACGACGATCGGATCGATCATGTACGGTATCACGCGCTTCCTCGCGATCACGTAGTACCTGTGACCGAGGATCTTGGCGATCTCGTGGACAAGAGGGACGCCCTTCGTCTCGGACGTGATCAGGACCTCGGAGCCGACGAGCCTCTGGGCGAGGAGCCTGGCGCAGTGCGAGAGGAACTCGAGGTCTCCCAGGCTGTCGAAGTAGGCGATGTACAGGTTGTCGGAGACCTTCATCATCGGCAGGACCCTCTTGAAACCCTCGATCTCCAGCTCGTAGAACCTCCTCCCCTCCAGCGGGAGGATCACCTCTCCCTGCAATCCGTGAAAGAACTCGCGCATCGGGGGATATTAACGTCTTCGTCAACATTCTCCCAACCATGACCGTCTACGGTGCGGTCCTGAGGGCTCTGTCCTCCATCCGAAGGAAGGTACGTCACGATCATATCGTTGCTCAGGCGCAACTCCTGAGGTACCGCTTTTCCGTTGGTCGTTCCGGTCTCAGCTTTTAGGACAGATCATAAAAAGTTTAGCGTGAGAGAGGAAAAAGAGAAATAAGGGGAGGGGTTGATCTCTTCTGCTATTTCTCTGCGTAATTATCCTCGAGCATCCTCGGTCGTTTGATCCTCGGTCGTTTGGGGCCCGGGCCGGTGTTTAAAGCTCAGAGGTTACGCCTCACCGCCTTAAGGCGGGGGCGGTTTAATATCCCCCGAGTACCCGTGCCCGGGTCTCCCCCGCCGAGGCGTCCGGCCCTGACCCCATCAGCAACCGTCTCTTGAAGCTATGAATCTTCACCAGCGTCTTCCACTCCTTTTTCCGGAAGCCTTTTCTTGCTAATTGAGGATTCACTCCAAACACCTTGGCCGTTAACTGGTTCAGCGCAAATGAGAATTCCCCGTCCCTCAGGAGCTCTTCGTCATCTTCGTCATCATTCCATCTAAGTCCTGCTAAGTTCCGGGCCCTATGAGGCGACCGTCGCTCGTCCAGTTCTAGAAACACCTCAGCGCAATACGCTTTAGCGATAACGTCGTCTGCTATATTGAGCTCGGTGAATAACCCGTCAATCCCCGGATAGTTGGTTCTTACTATATCGACGAAAGCCAACGCCTCCGCCACTAAATGGTCCTCAGCCATCTTGAGTCTCCATCTTTCGTCCTCCGACAATTCTCCGAAAGCCTCAAGTTGATTAATGAGTCGTTGGTAGTTTCTTCTGGCAGTCCGGAAGAGTATCATCCTAACCCAGGACGTCAGATGCTCTTTCGAGATAGGCCGCATGAATTTCGGCTTCACATATCTCAACAGAATTGCATCGAATGTATCCTTCTTTATCCCTTGCTTGAAGCCCTCCAGAACCTGTGGGTGGTGCTTCAGCAACCAATCCACAAGCCCCCTTGGTTTGCCCTCGTGGTTTTTCCTCCATCCGTGCAGGGCTGAGGGCCGGGTAAGCACCCAGACCTCGACCCCGCTTTCGACAATTTGCTTCAGAACGCCCGCGTTCGTCGGCCATAGGGCGTCCACCAGCACGCGGCGGACGCCTTGCGCGACGATGAACTTCAGGAGTTCTTCGTTCTCGACTTGAGCTATCATCTCTTTCTCCGCTATGAAAACCATCGCTGGCCTCTTCCGGTGGAAGTCTACTGTCGCTCCTTGGAACCTCGGTAGCTCTGATATCTCCTCGAGTCTCCTGAACAGCCCAATGGCCTTCTCTCTCAACTTCCAATCGAGATGTTCTTGGTTTGCTTCTCCGATCATTCCTATCATCTCATATCGCAATACAGGTTCATAAGGCATGTGAGTTAGTGTCCAAGCTACTGAAGGAGGTTTTGGTTCAGGAAGGGGAGACGCAGGCGATACTGTCCTTGAGCGGTTGATGGCGGCTAAACCGCAGACCGGATGAGGGGGTCCCGGAGGGTCTCTTCTCAACGCGATCGGGAGCAGAGCCCTCGAATTTTACTTAGCCTCTTGGACGTAAGACCCACATGATTCCGGTCGTCTGGGTCGCCTTAAAATTTACACCAACTATACGACCTCATGGTGACGGTCAGATCGGACGAAAGCGATTGTTAAGCTAGCTCAGTTGCAGGGGAGCGTCAACCTTCCCGGCACCTCCGAGACCCACCTAGAGGTCTCAGATCGATCGGGTTCTGGCGTCAGGAGGGGATGCGGCCGGTCAGACGGGGTATGAGATCACGAGCAGCGTCACGAGGGCGGAGATCGCCGTCGCGGGCAACGAGAACTTCAGGAAGTCCCTGAAGGTGATCCCCAGGGTCCTGTAGGCCAGGTATATCGCGGGATGGGCGAAGGGCAAAACCATGGGGAGCGTCGCCAGAACGTACACCTTGATCGCCTCCTTGGACGAGAGGAGCGGACCCAACAGGACGGCCGAGGGGACGAGGCCCAGCGCGTTGGTGAAAAGGACCGTGACCGCGAAGAGCTGCTCCGGACGGGAGAGGAGCGACGCCAGCGGTCTGAGGAGGTCGGCCTCGGAGGCCACCTGACCGATCGCGATGAAGGCACCGACGTAGATCAGCGTCTCCCACGAAACGTAGTTGTAGAGCCTCTCGACGGCTCTGCCCCCTCCCAGCAGCGCCAGCAGTGTGCCGAGGGCGAAGGCCAGGGCGGTCGACGTGAACTGGCTCAGCAGAACCGCCAGCGCCAGACCACCTATCCCGAAGGCGGCGAGCCTCAGGTTGAAGGACTTGACAGGGGCCCTTGAGCGCTCGAGCCTGTAGTAGGAGGCGACGGACTCCACTGCCTTCTCATCGCCCACCACCAGCAGCTCGTCTCCCGGCCTGAAGACGTAACCCTCGAGGTATTTGATGCGTCTGCTCGGAACTACTCCCATCACCTTGACCGGAAAGAGCTTGTGGATCGGCTCCATGGAAAGGCTCTTGTCGACAAGCCTCGACCGCTGCGTCACTATAAGGAACTCCATGTGCTCGCCCCCCGCCTCTCCCAACGTCACCAGGGAGAACGCGTCGGAGACCTGTAGGGATGGGATGTCCGACACCGACAGCTTGATGGGGACGAGATCGCCCTCCCTCAACGTTTTGTCCTGCGCCAGGAACTTGATCCCGAGCTCCCTCTCCACCTCCCGCCTGCTTCTGCCGTGAAGGCTCTTGCCCAGCACCGCCATGACCACCACGCTCTTGCTTGGGGCTCGGAATTGCGGCATCAGCCTCTGCGCGAACCACGCCAGCACGACCAGAGGGGGAATGGCCAGCAGAACGGTGATCAGCGCGGGCACCGTGAAGGCCAGGATGTCGAGGCTCTGGCCCGTGTTGAGCCTGTATACGTCCAGGAGGACGACGTTTCCCGCGTTACCTATCATGGTCAGCCTGCCGCCCAGCGTGACCGCGAACGCGGCGGACAGCGCGTATGATGCGGCCGGGACGTTGAACCTCCTGGCCACGTCGATGAGAAGGGGGAGGACCACCAGGACCAGGGCGACGTCGGAGATGAAGCCAGCGGCCAGTGCCATCACGAAGTAGAGCAGCAGCGATACCAACACCATCCTCCGGATCCTCTTGACCGTCGCCCTGGAAACCAGTTCCAGCAGACCCGAGTCAGCTATAACACCGCTTATCGCCATGGAACCGAACAGCACGACAACTGCAGGACTGACCAGGAACGAGAGCGCTGACTCCAGGTCGTAGGAGCCCAACAGCACCAGCACGATAAGCCCCACGAAGGCCATCAAGTCGGGTCTATAGCGGACGGAGAGCACGACGACGGAGAGCAGGACGATCAGTGCTGCGACGCCGGGAGAGATCATGCTCCTGCTGGGTCCCGGATCGGATGCCAGTTGATTAGCCTTGGTCGGCAGCTCGATGACGTTGACCGTTTGCGCGGCTCGACGTCCGTTGTCAATGGAGGACTTCGCATCAGTCGCGCGGAGCAGCCGCAGCAGGCTTCCGGAGGCGCTCACTCCGACCTCAGAGAGCTCGTCATCACCGTGACGGGGTGAAGGACCGGAAGGCCGGTGAGGTGCGAGAGCTGGAGCGAGCAGACGCTGCTCTCGGTGACGATCACGTCGGGCCTGTGACCCGCTATCCTGCCCGCAACCCTCCTCCCTATCTCGACGCTGAGGCCAGACCTCGAGGCACCGGACCTCAACCCCCAAGTCCCGGCCATTCCGCAGCATCCGAGGTCCTCCGAGACGACCTCCAGCCCGGCCATCCCGAGCAGGCGCGACGTGACCTCCTCTGCACCTGTGCCCCTTGCGTGGCACGGCACGTGGTAGTACGCCCTAAGGCCCCTCAGAGGCCCCTCAGGGTCAAGGGAGCGTTCGAGGTGTTCTGAGAGGAAGGCGATCAGGTCCCGGACCGCCGACGCGACCCTCGCGGACTTCTCGTCGCCGAGGAGCCACGGGTATACCTCCCTGAGGCAGTAGGCTGCGGTCGGCTCCGTCGTGACCACGACCCTACCGGACTCGACGTGGGGGTAAAGCGCGTCGACCAGGAACCTCGCCCTCGAAGCGGCCGCTCTCAGGAAACCGTACTGGACGAAGGGCATCCCGGACCCCTGAAGCCTGGGGACGATCACCCGGTACCCGAACGTCCTCAGGAGCTCAACCGCACCGAGGCCTATGCGCCAGTCGACGAGCTGCGCGAACGTGTCGGGGAAGTAGACGACCTCGCCGAGCGGTGAGGCGGCCGTGCGGTCCGTCCGCTCCAACACTTGGTGGAGGTCACCTCCCCTGAACCGGGGAAGAGGCCTCGATCTGTCAACGCCTGCAACCAGCTCGAGCAGCGCCCTGAAGGTCTTGCTTCTTGAGATCCAGTTGACGAAGCCCGGAAGCCTCGAACCGATGATGGCGAAGCGCTCGTATCCGGTGGCGACCAACCAGTCCCTCAGGCGATGGTCCCTGCGCATCGACTTGACGAGGGATATCAGCAGCGGTATCCTGATCCCGACGGGGCACTCGAGGGCGCAGAGGCCGCACGAGACGCAGAGGTCCGAGAACTCGTTGGCCGCATCCGGTCCTTTTGTGACCGCCTCCCAGAAGACGCCGATCGGGCCGGTGTAGGTTCCCCCGAAGACGTGACCCCCAACGGTGCGGTAGGTGGGGCAGACGTTGTAGCACGCTGCGCAGCGGACGCACCTGAGCCCCTCCCTCAACCGCCTGTCGCCGAGGGCCCTGAGCCTCCCGTTGTCGACCAGCACCAAGTGGAACTCCTTTCCCTCGGCCGATACCCAGGGGCCGTAGACGGTGAGGAAGGAAGGAGGCCTGCCGGTTGCGCTGAAAGCCTGGAGCATCGCCTGGTCGATCGCCGCCTCTATCCCACGGACCACCTTCTCGACGCCTGCCACGCAGATCACGACCTCGGCCATACCGATAACGAGCTGCTCGTTCCCCTCGTTGGTCACCACCACG
>Ga0105162_1001454_pt1 | contig 13593 bp, 17 predicted proteins | sample JNZ201metaG_FD_81532 | JGI IMG/M metagenome (GOLD analysis project Ga0105162, IMG submission 81532) | Hot spring microbial communities from Jinze hot spring, China to study Microbial Dark Matter (Phase II) - JNZ 20120812A | ecosystem: Environmental > Aquatic > Thermal springs > Hot (42-90C) >...
AAATGTCTTCTCTTCAAATAACTCGCTATTCTTTAATATATGTTTCGCTGAAAGAAGAGCTAATGAAGCTGCATAATCTCCATAATATTCTCCCCTAAGTTTATGAGCCAACCTCCAATCAAGTACTGAAGAAAATTTTCCTATAAGATCACAACAACCAGCTATAATGTTTCTCCTAGGAGCTCTGGATATGATTTCCACATCAGCTAGTACAAGAACTGGTGTAGCAGCTTTGATCGATGTTGGTTTACCCATATCACGTATTGAGGCAAAAGGTGATGCAATACCGTCATGTGATGGTGATGTAGGTACACTAATAAAGTACTTATCTGTAACAGCAGCTGCATACTTAGCTACATCAAGTGCTTTTCCACCTCCAACGCCAACAATAATATTGACACCAACTTCTCTGACTATGTCAACAGTTTTCTCAACATCTTCTTTAGTCGATTTAGCAACATGTATACTCCAACAATCTATATCTTTATCTTCAAGAGATTCGGCAACAGTTTTAGCATAACTTAAGGTTGATGTAGTTCCTGAAACAATTAGAGCACGAGAACCTAGCTGCATCTCTCTGACTACTGCACCAATATTGTCAATAATTTTCGTACCAACTATTACTCTCTTAGGTAGATCAATTCTATGCTCATTACACATATAAGTACACATATCCTAACTATTTCATAGAGACTTATTAAGCTTGCATGCAGAAGAGTGAGAGCGGTTAGTATCTTCTGATGAGGAGCCAAATCATGTATGAAACAGGATTTTCATTTCCAGAAAACATATTGAGGAAACTCGAAAATGTATATAAAGGCACAACTACTGTAGGAATGAGACTCAAAGAGTTTGTGGTATTAGCTGCAGACAAGAAAGCTACAGCAGGACTTTATGTAGCTCATAAAAATGTGAAAAAGATAGCAAAGATATCAAACAACTGTGCTCTAACAATAGCAGGACTCGTAGCTGATGCACAAACACTTGCAGACTACTTAAGAGTAGAATCTCACTACTACCAGGTCCTAAGCAGAAGACCAATGAGTATACGCAGTATGGCATCATTACTAGGGCTTATACTAAATGAGTATAAGTATTTTCCATTTATAGTACAGCTTCTACTTGGAGGCTACGACTACTACGAAGGACCGAAGCTTTTCGCTATAGAACCTTATGGTGATGTTACTGAAGAGAAATATGCTGCTACAGGTTCAGGTTCACCGCTAGCTATAAGCATAATAGAGTCTAACTATACAGAAGATCTAGATCCAGAAGAATCAATAAAGCTAGCTGTTAAAGCAATAGCAGCAGCTTCATCTAGAGACGTATTTAGTGGTGGTGTGGGAATTGATGTTGTCATTATAGGAAAGAATATGTATAGAGAACACACTTTTCAGGGAGAGGAGATTAAAAATATCGTTGGTAGAATATACTCATGAGTTTCAACATAGATCTAGCCTATATAAGGTCTGTTATACTGAAGACAATACCGCCTTCAGCACAAGTAACAAGACTAGAGTTTGAAGGACCAGAAATAGCTATCTATGTTAAGAATCCAGAGTTCTTATTGGAGCAAAGCGGCATAATATCTCAAATAGCGAAATCTGTAAAGAAGAGGATTGTTGTTAGAACAGATCCGTCAATAAGAAAGAATGTAAATGAGGTAAAAGAATACATAAACAGTATTGCGCCAACTGAAGCCGAGATAGAGGATATAGAGTTTGATCATGTTTTAGGAGAAGTTGTGATAAAAGCTAAGAAGCCACATCTATTAGATGATAAACTTAATCAAATACTTGTTTACACAGGATGGAGACCTAGAACCCTACGGGTTACACCAATAAGATCCAGAGTACTTGAAGAAGTTATGAGAGGATACTTAGCTCAAAGCGAATATAGATTAAGATTTCTTAGAGATCTCGGAGAATCGATACATAGAGACGTTATCTTAGCCAAGAACGGAAACAACTACGTAAGAATGACATTTCTTGGGGCTGCTCAAGAAGTAGGTAGATCAGCTATATTACTAGAGACAGCTGAAACAACGCTACTACTTGATTTCGGTATGAATCCTGGCAAAGGTTTATCACCTAATAGCTTTCCAAGAATAGATCTACTAAAGATAGACCCACAAGATATAGATGTTGTAATTGTTAGCCATGCCCATCTAGATCACGCTGGTTTTGTTCCTTACCTCTTTAAGTATGGATTTAGGGGAGCTGTATACACCACAGAAGCTACTAGAGACTTGATGGTACTTTTGCTTAAGGACTATCTTGAAATAACGGAAAGAGAGGGCATAGAACCACCTTTTACACTTAAAGACGTTGAAAAGATGTTGCTACATACTGTTGCACTAAAGTATGAGGTTGTTACTGATATTGCTCCAGATATCAGATTAACTCTCTATAACGCAGGACATATACTTGGTTCAGCTATAGCCCACTTACATATAGGTAATGGATTCTACAATATAGTGTATACAGGAGACTTCAAGTTCGGTAAGACTAGACTACTTGAGAGAGCTGATTACAGATTTCCAAGAGTAGATGCAGTAATAATGGAAAGTACCTACGGTACGACTGAGCAACCTAAAAGAGATGAAGCTGAGGAAACACTTCTAAAAATAATTATCGATACGTATCAGAGAAGAGGAAAGATATTAATACCTACCCTCAGTATAGGGAGAGCCCAAGAAATAATGGTGATACTTGCTGATGCTATGAGACAAAACAAGATACCGTCAATGCCGGTATATATAGAAGGTATGGTTCATGAAGCTACAGCTATACATACAGCTTATCCAGATCTTTTGTCGAGAGATTTGAGCAAAAGATTAAAAGATGGTGAAAATCCATTTGAATACGAAACTTTCGTAAGAATTGAAGGACGAGAACCAAGAACAGAAATTGTTGAAAGCTCTGAACCAGCAATAATTATCTCAACCTCTGGAATGCTTACAGGTGGACCTGCTGTTGAATACTTTAAGTTGATGGCTCCTAACCCAAATAACTCAATAATCTTCGTTAGCTATCAAGTAGAAGGCACGTTAGGAAGGAGGGTTAAGGATGGTGCTAAAGAGGTAGCATTCGTTAACGATAGAGGTAAAGTAGAGATAATTAGGGTAAAGATGCAGGTACATGCAGTTGAAGGATTTTCGGGTCATTCAGATAGACGTCAATTATTAGAATATCTAAGACATATAGAACCAAAACCATCAATAGTATTTCTAGTTCATGGCGAGAAAAACGTTATACATGAATTTGCAAACGATATAGCTAAATATAAGAAGAAAATGTATCTAGAGAATATAGATATAAGGATACCGAATATATTGGACTCCTACACATTAGCATACAACCTATAGCTAAATTGTATGAACCTACCTTATATCTAAGCCTACACATACTCATACTGTTGTGCACACCATTCGCTACATATCTTGGATTTAATCATAGAAGATGAATATTCTCCGATTTTTTTAGGAATTCTAACAACAACTACATCATCTATACCTCTACTTTTTAGCTCGCTGATTATATATTCTGGTTGTGGTTGATCATAACCTAGGGCTATGATTGAGGGTTTCACATTAATGACTGAATCGAAAATATCTTTATCTGATCCTATGAAGGCTCTATACACATATCTGATAGATTCAACTAATTTGACTCTTTCATCTTCACTAAATATCGGATTGAATCCTTTAAACCTTCTATAGTTGCTATCTCTTGATACAATAACAACAAGTTTGTTTCCTAAACTCGAAGCCCATTTAAGAAACTCTATATGACCTGGATGAAGAATATCGAAAGAACCTGCCGCAAATACTACTGTATCTCCAGATCTACTCCACTTCCATTCAATAGCTTGCATCATTCTTAACGCATCTAGAAGTCCTTCGGCATAAGATATTGTGACTAGCCCTGTGATACAATCGCCTTTCTCGAGATAGTATTGAGAATCCTTCATATAGTCTACAGCTAGAGATACAACTTTTGAAGCTGATGAATCCAGTACTTTTAGTGACTTCATACTGTTCTTAAAGTTCGTTACATATTTAACAAGACGTTCACAAGGATTGTTCTCCATACCACATCTCCATTGAAATAATAAGACACTATCTCTCTATACGTATAAATGGTTAAAGCATTCGATTTAAAAATACTTGGTACTATACATTAATAGATAGATACCATTCTATCCAGTTTTTGTGTATTTTTCTATATAGACTACAGTATTGTAGTTACTCACGTATTTGTATACTTCTTCAGCTATCAATGCTTTAACAAGCTGAAGCTCTCTATCGAGATATATCTCTCTTGGAAGCTCTACATATATAGTCATTTTCTCTGGCTCTATCTTTATATCAAACCTATCTAATGGTATACGCTTGTACCTTCTATGTAATAACCATCGAACTTTTTCAGCTTCATCTTGAATGACTTTAACCACCTTATACTTGCATAGAAGTGTTTTACCTGCAAGTGGATGATTGAAGTCTATCATAACTCTACCTCCAGTTATTGCTTTTACTATACCGATTTGACCATCTATTTCAATTGTTTTTCCAACTTCTGGAACAATATTCTTTTTGAGTATAGTATTTATATTCATTATTTTGACTTTTGATGGATCCCTATTTCCATAGGCTTTTTCTGGAGGAATTTCTATCTCGTATTCATTACCTACTTCAGCTACATTCTCTATATGCTCTTCAAGACCTTGTATCACTCTGTTTTCACCAACGATAACTAGTAGAGGTTCATAGATCTTGTCAGTCTCGTGTTTTCCTTCTTTTTTAGCTACCTCCTCAATAGTTGTATCTATCAATTCATTTGTATCTTTCACTCTAATGATGTAGTCTATTAATACGAAGCTATTTTTGGGTATAGGCATATCTTGATCTCCTGATACAGACACTTGAACTAGGAGAAAATAAAAAGCTATGCTTTAACATTATGCAAGTATTTTTCACTATGTTATGACTATCTATTACGTTAATTCTAATGACTATTACTAGAAACATCATTCAGAGGTATTAACATGTCTCCATATTATACCTGATATTACATACTTACTTGATATTCGTATTGTATTTAAATGCTACTTACCAATAGTTAAGACCTCAAACTCTTCGCTAACATTATCCCATTCGAGATAAAGATGTATGAAGATAAATCTTGGTGTATATAGCAATCTGAAGTATATTGTTTAAACCTATAGACTTTTTACTTCAGAAGGCATTGTGATGTAGCTAGAGCAAATGTTATGAAATTTATAGCAAACATATAGTGATGTCTACATGGTGAGATCTTGAAAGAATTCGAGATCAAGATCCCTGTTAATGATTTAGAGCACGTTGAAAAGAATCTAAGGAGATTGGGCGCTATCTTTATTGGATTCTATGAGGAACAAGATTATTACCTCGATATGAGACCTTGTATAGATCTTATGTTAATTGATAGTGCTTTGCGTATACGTTTGACTAAAGATCTTATTAATGGAGGTGTAGCTTCTGAGCTAACTTTTAAAGGACCTAAAGAAAGACATGAATTTGCCAAAATTAGGAAGGAAATAACAGTTACTATAGATAGTGGTGAAAAGATGTTGGATATATTTAAGTCTTTAGGATTCAATATAGCTGCAGTAGTTCTAAAGAAGAGAAAGATATTTAGGCATAATAACTACAGGATATATCTAGATGACGTAGAATCTCTTGGAAAATTTGTGGAAATAGAGTTTGTTTCTGAAAATGAGAAGATTTCTGGTATCGAAGAAGAGCTTACTGACTTAGTAAATATTCTTGATCTCCCCAAAGTATTCATTTCTAAATCATATCTAGAGCTCTTACTTGAGAAAAAGCTACAGATATTTACATCAAAATCATGATGAGGTGATATATGAATGGTTGTTAGAGGTCTCTACCCCGGTAGATTTCAGCCTCCTCATTGGGGACATATAGAAGTTGTTAAATGGGCTTTAAACAAAGTTGATGAATTGATAATAGTTGTAGGTTCTGCTCAAGAAAGCCATACGTTAGCTAATCCATTTACTGCAGGAGAAAGGATTCTTATGATACGTGAAGGATTAAGATATGTGGGTATAGATATGGATAGAATATTCATTATACCTATAGCAGATATATATATGAACTCTGTATGGGTTGAATATGTGGCTATGTTTGTACCTCCATTCAAATATGCTATAGCTAGAAACCCTCTTGTTGTAAGACTTTTTAAAGAGGCTGGATATGAGGTATTGATACCTCCTCCATACAATAGGGAATTGTATAGTTCTACAAGGATAAGGAGGTTAATGCTTCAGAATAATGATGAATGGAAAAAACTTGTACCACCTTCGATAGTATATGTAATAGAATCTATAAACGGTGTTGAAAGATTAAAAGAAATCTCAGGTAGAGATTGATGATAACCATTGACGGTAGTATAGGTGAAGGTGGAGGACAGATACTTAGATACACACTAGCTCTTGCATCAGTAATAGGAAAACCTGTGAGGATTATAAACATTAGAGCCAAGAGGAAAAATCCTGGTCTTCAACCACAACATCTAACTAGCGTAAAGGCCATATCTATGATGACTAACGCTGAAGTAGAGGGAGCATATATAAACTCTATGGAGCTCATATTTAAACCTAGATCACTTAAAGGAGGAAGCTACGTATTTGATGTAGGTACAGCAGGTAGTGTTACACTTGTTCTTCAAACAATCTTACCTATTCTTCCATTACTTGACTCAGAAACCCATATAGAGATTAGAGGAGGAACAGATGTACCTATGAGTCCACCGATAGACTATGTAAAGTATGTTTTACTACCTTTGCTTAAATTATTTGGATGCGAAATAGATATAAATTTAGTTAGAAGAGGTCACTATCCTAAAGGAGGTGGCATAGTTAAGATAACTTCTAGACCTATAGGTTCTTTAAAACCTATAGACCTAATTGAAAGAGGAAGAATTATTAATATAGGCGGTAAATCTCATTGTGTAAGACTACCTAGTCATGTAGCTGAAAGACAGGCAAAAGCTGCTGAAGAATTTCTCATTAATAAGGGTATAGATGTCCCAATAAGAATAGAATTAGAGTATTATGAACCTAATAAAGATCATCATTTAGGTCCTGGAAGCGGTATTGTTCTCTATGCTTTATTTGAAAAGAGTATTATGGGTGGAGATTCTCTTGGTGCTAAAGGAAAACCTGCCGAAGTCGTAGGAAGAGAAGCTGCTGAGAAACTATATGAGGAAATCAAAAGTGGTGCAGCTGTTGATAGATATGCAGGAGATATGATTTTACCTCTAGCTGTATTAGCTAGAGGCACTACACGATATACAGTCTCTAAGTTGACATCACATATATTAACGGCTATCGATGTTATAAAGATCATATTGAACATTAATGTATCTGTAAAGACCTATAGAAACAACTATCTACTGGAGATCCCAGGAATACAAATATAGTTTGCATCAATATTGTTTATCTTTAGCAACTAGAGGTTCAATATCATTATCATTTCTATTACTTACTTTTGCTATCTTATACGTACTCTATTGTACTTCTTATTTTGCCAACTGTATCTCCTCATACGGCTTGATCTACCGAATCCACATGCTGCACAATAGCCTTTAGCTACATTGTATGCATTTCTACCACATCTCCTACACTTAATGTGTGTTACATTCTTACTCCTTTTACCCATTGATGGTGTTCCTTTCATAAGCTACACCTCATATCGGTGATATTACAACTACATTTTCGCCCCTTATAAGTACTGTTCCAAGACGTCGCCAGCTTCCTTCCCCCACCTCTTCTTCAGCATCATCAAGCACTATATTTAGATGTAGATCATAGCTCTTGAGCCTTCCCCGAATTGTTTTTCCACCACGTAACTTTATCAATACTGTCTGTCCCAATGATTCAGCTAATATCTTGTGCGCTGTATCGCCTGGTGTAATCTGGTTGCTCAGCTTGCAACACCTTTATATTTAGTGAAAAGCTAGGGAAATATAAACTTAACCCAATAAGCTATAAAACGTAAAGCCTATAAGTCTCACATCTCTTTAACTAGTAATTGGGGCCGTTAAACAGCGGGGTAGGGCAGCCTGGTAGCCCGCGGGGCTCATATGATTTAACTCTGAGAAACCCCGAGGTCGGTGGTTCAAATCCACCCCCCGCTACCAGGTAGAAACGGCCCCACCAATTTTGTTTTAATCAACTAGCTCTTTATGAGAGCTACTATAGAGATTTAGATTTTCAGAAATAGTATCTGCAATGTTTATAAGCTGAGAGGTAGAAATAATCTTTAGCCCCGCTACCTCACATCTCTCTGAGATTCCTTAAGGAATATGAAGATGAAGAGAGATCGGTTATGCGGGGCACAATAGGTTTAACGTATCTTGCTTGTAACTTGCTCTATGAATTCCTCCAAACTCATATCCTCTATATGTCTAGGTAACTCCACCAGATATACTTTACCATCACTTTTCCTCATGAGACGTACAATATCGCGATCTTTTAATCTATAGATGTCTAACTGTTTAAATCCTAATTTTTCTATAGACGCCTTATATTTAGTTCTTTTATCACTCATGTATTTCACCTTATCTAGTATGTTGTGTTGAAATGTATAGGGCCGCGGCCGGGATTTGAACCCGGGACCTCGGGATCTCTGTGCATTCATTTCATAGAGCTCCACAGTCCCGCGCTCCACCAGGCTGAGCTACCGCGGCCACCAGCTAATAGACTTCATTGCTAGTTTATTTCCTCACAGCTTAAAATATTTTATTGTAAATCTAGATTTGGAAATCTATAGATCAATTATATTAAATTTCATAGTATCTATATCTATTATCGCTACCGATTGTCGTCCCGTTATATAGCCACATACTTCTCCAGGGTTTAGGACTAGAATAGAGTCTCTGGATAGTACATCGACTTCGTGAGTATGACCATATAGGATTATATTGTAATGACCAGTTGAAGCTAATGAATAAACTATATTCTTTGTGTAATCTTTTGACCCATATCCATGAACAAGAAGTATCTGTTTATTTTCTATAGATGTAGCAAACATGAATTGCTTAAGTATAGCTCCACCTTTTATTGCCATCTCCTTCAACTGAACAATGTCGCCATCATTATTTCCTAAGACAACCAATATTTTTGCAGGAAACTCCAAAATTTTGGCAAATGCAAATGGAGAGATTATGTCTCCAAGATGTATTAACACATCGATATCTTCTTTCCTGAAGATATTGAGAGCCTTCTCTATTGCCACAATGTTATCATGACTATCGCTCATAACACCTATGAGCATAGTACTAGATAGTTAACACACTATTTAAAAGTTTACACGAATATCTAGAGCTCAATGGTATTGTAAGTCCATGTAATAGTCTCTAAAAAGAGATTTAAATACATTAGGTTACCCTTGCTAAACTCCACCATAAACTAATCCTTCTTGCACATTTGTCATTTCTCTTTTAGATATATTAATAGGTGAAGTAAGCATTAATGGAATGTTGATTCTCTTCTTCAATAAATTGATCAACCTTTTCGCATGTATAGAACTTAACGATGTCTTTCTACATATATCCTCTAAATCAATGTTATGTCCTTCGATAATATGTTTTAAGATTAATGCAAGAGCGATTTTACCTCTTGGTGTTCTTGATGAAAGTATAGGATCTTTATTGATAATATTCTCTAGAATATGTTTAATAAGTGGATCTGAATCAAGGATCTCTATAATTTTTTCGTCTGCTTTATGGCGATATATCCTTCCTGAATATTGTTTCCCTTGTTCATGCTTTATTGCAGCTTCAAAATCTACGTATACATTCTTTCTAGCCCTTTTTGCATATTTTTCGTATATTTTAACATCCATATACATTTTCGTTATTCTTCTCTCTCTCATCTTCTTCTTCTTTTTCTCAAGTCCTTTTCTAACATTTAGTAAACCCATTTCTTCATGTTTTACTTCGTTTGAATAATCCTCGTAGAACTCAATAAATATGGTATCCACTATACTGCCACATGTTGTACACACAATATATCCGTGATCGAAATCGTATATCAGTTCCGTAGAGCTACAAAAAGGACACAACATTATTCTATCACCGTTAATCAAAAAGAGTTATAGAACTTATATTCTACTAAGTAATGTTCTAACCCTACAGTGAGGGTGTTAACCGAAGATATAGTGAATCAATTACTAATTGCTAACTATAGAGAATGTATAGCTTCAGCACTCATAAGCTTCATCACAAATGTTCAGAGATCTTGTTCATCATGCTGACGAATAAGAGATCCACTATTTCCAACTATTATCTACATTTATAAACCTATTCTTGTATAATACTTGCTACTAGAATATTGTATACTCGAATACATCTCTAGATTTACTTAGGTGAATATAATGGGTGTATATCAAGGTAAAGACTTTAAAAAGATAAGTGGAGGTAGACGAAGACCCCATAGAGATATACGTAAATACGAACTTGGTAGCTATCCAACAGAAACACTCCTATCGTCTAAAGATGTAAGGATCATAGATAGGTGTAGAGGTGGAAATATAAAGATAAGATTAAAGTATGCGGCTTATGCTAATGTGTTTGATCCTACATCAAAAACTTATAAGAAGACCAGAATACTTAGTGTTATTGAAACACCATCCAATAGAGATTTTGCTAGAAGAGGTATAATAGTTAAGGGCGCTATAATCCAAACAGAACTTGGTAAAGCACAAGTTGTATCAAGACCTGGTCAAGATGGTGTAATTAACGCAATACTTTTGAAGTAGCCATGTATTTGTTGTTCCTGTAGATGATCTATTTATGGAGGTAATTAAGAACCGTATCATATGGCTTCCATATCTTGATTGTTCACTCAAGAGAAAGTATGGACGTAGAGTCTCTTTAAATATATGTATAGATAACCCTAAGCCTGATGAAGTTCTAGAAGTTTGCAAGAAGTTAGGGCTAGAGTGTAATTATGTTGAGAAGAAGTATCCACGAGTATGGTTCAAGAACACAGGATTTGTAGTTGTTAAGACAAGTGGTAAGAAGAGTGATATTGTGAAAAGTATAGCAAGAGAACTTAAGATACTTAGAAGTGGTTATAGGTAATATTTTACTGTGGCTCTACAGGTAGTATCTACATAGATATAGCAATATCAATCAATACTAAGCAACTTTTAAAACACTATTCAATAATTCCAAAATTTTCACAAGCAATATAGTACATGATCTGTATTGACACCTTAAATCTGTAACAACCCTAAACTTCTTATAAGGTGTTACTTTGAGAACCTTTAGTTCATTAGGTCCAGTTGAAATAGTAACTAAATCTAAACTAATTTTAGTCAAACTCGACTCTAGTAGAAATATTCCAGAGATAGGGAGCATTGTTACAGATGCTAATGGTAATTATATAGGTAAGATTATGGACATAATAGGGCCTATAGATAGAGCTTATGCTGTGATTAAACCACGAAGTTACGCAATGCTCTCATCTATCAAAACCTCCACAGTTCTATTCTATAGACCTAGAATACAGCAAAAATATTGCACATCTAGAGGTAAGAGAAAATGAGTCAGTTATGCAATAACATTATTAGAGATTATGAGAGAGGTACATTAATATGTGAAGATACTGGAGAAATTATAGATGAAGATAGTATAGATCAGTCGCCTGAATGGCGTGCTTTTACACATGACGAATGGAGAAGAAGAGCCCATGCAGGTTTTATATCTCAAGCAGTTCATGATGTAGGTTTAACAACAGATATTGATACCAAAGAAATAAACAGCACAATATATAGCTATAGAAAGACTGCACAAATGTTAAAGCTTAGATACCTTAACAAAAAGATTCGTGTTAATAGACATGAGAGAAAAATAGTTGAAGCTTTAACAAATTTGAATCACATATGTGCACTTCTAGAGATACCTGAACAAGTTAAAGAGACTGCTGCAATTATACTCAAGAAGATATTCTACTCAATTCAACCAAAGAGAGATGATATAAAAACACTAGCAGTTGTGTCATTAGTAATAGCTTCAAGAAAACATCGACTACCTCTAAGAGCTAAACAACTCTTACAGGAATTCAATATTGATGAAGATAAGTACTGGAAGCTTCTATCAGAAGTATACATGAAAACAGAAGTGAATGGCTTCAAATCGTATTCCGATCCCCGAATATTTGTACCGTCTATAATTTCAAACCTAAAACTTAGCCAAAAGGTGCACATGCTGGCTTCTAAAATTATAGAAATGTTAAAGAGTCATGGACTTACTGAGGGAAAGGATCCAGCAGGAATAGCTGCAGCAACGGTATATATATCATCTATAGTCTTGGATGAAAAGAAGACCCAAAAAGAGGTAGCTAAAGCTGCTAATGTAACAGAGGTGACTATAAGAAATAGGTATAGAGATATAATGGATAAAATCGTTATAACGGTATATGTATAGCTTGTATCGAAGATATAACTTCTTACAAATTCATTAACTGTTCTATACATTTATTTACTTTTAGTCTTTCTTTCATCTCCTTCACTAAAAGCTATATAGAGCTCATAGAGTGTAACTCTCTCTCCACGCTCAATTTTGTTCTTTATTTCCTCTCTCTTACGACTAATTATGATGTCTCTTTTACTTTGCTCTCTAAGTTCTTTCAATCTGTTTAGTTCCTTAATCAGGTTTCTATATTCTTCAGATTTACTGTTTATAGCCTTTTTTATATCCGTTATTTTGTTTCGCAACTCTTCTCTCTTTTTCTTTAGTTCAGCTATATCATTTACAAGAACTGCTATATCTTGTTTGAGCTTGTCTCTTAATTCTTTGAGCTGAGCTATCCTTTCTTTAATTCTGCTTGCTTCTTCTGATTTAGTTTTAAGCTCTTTCCTTATATTGTCTAGAATATCACTAAGTTCTTCATATCGTGAATACACATCTGCCATATTTCTTTGGTACGTTGCTATATTCCTCAACTTCTTTTCAAGTTGAGATATCTTGTCTACTATCTTCTTTTCTTCTTCAAGATCCAGATTTGGTGTTGTTATAAGAATCCATTCAAGTTTCTCTATTTCCTCTCTTATCTCATCGATACTTATGCTATAGATAGTGGAACCAAATCTCTTGATTTCTATTGAAAGTGACTTTAGCTGAGTAACATTTGTTCTAAATTTTTCTTTAAGCTCTTTTAAGTAGTTGTTCACATTATTGAGCTCATTGTACATATGGCTTAGTTCTGCTCTAGCATTTGATAATTCTTCTTTAAGTTTCTTTAATCTATCTCTTTTGTTGTTTAGCTCTTCCCTGATTTTATTCAATTCTATTCTTAGATTATCTCTATCGATTAAAAGTTTCTGTAACTCTTCACGAACAGAAGCTACCTTTATCTGTAACTCTTTTTCTATAGTATCTAAATCAGAGCTCAAAAGATGTACACCTATCTAAAGAACTTGACTATACTCCTCAGTATAAAAATCTTCACCACCTGCAACAACTCTTTGTATGGCTCCATAAAGTTCATCCATACCTTCGCCAGTAACAGCAGAGGTATACACAA
>Ga0105162_1001461_pt1 | contig 13547 bp, 13 predicted proteins | sample JNZ201metaG_FD_81532 | JGI IMG/M metagenome (GOLD analysis project Ga0105162, IMG submission 81532) | Hot spring microbial communities from Jinze hot spring, China to study Microbial Dark Matter (Phase II) - JNZ 20120812A | ecosystem: Environmental > Aquatic > Thermal springs > Hot (42-90C) >...
CCATAAACTTGTTTCGTTTCAATCAGTTGGCACAGGCTAACGCACGCATCAAGCCGATCCGCTTCGCGGCTGAGCTCGGTGCCGTTGGGCCGCCAAATAGAAGCACCTCAGGGCATCATGGGAACCTGGGTGAGGAGCTTTCCCCTTATGCGCTCAAAAATTTCATCCAGATCCCGCCCTGTTATGGTCAAGCCATGGTTTTTAAGCCCCACCACAGCCCTGGAAGGGTCTTCGGCCTTCTTGAGAACGTTAACCACTTCCTGAGCCAGCTCTTTCGTCCCGCAAGGGTAATTCTGGCGAGTGGGGGTTACCCCTTCCATCCACGCATGGGCATGAACTATCGCTCCAACTTCAGGAAAAGTTGAGTAAATAAGGTAATGCTCTATAGCATCAACCGACGCCCGAACTTTGGGATCGTAATCGGGGGGGACGCTTACCAGAATGGAGTTGTTTTCCGGATTAAAGCCTTTTATGAGCACAATGTCTTTGCCTATTTTGGAAAGCCTGGCTTTGTTGACCCCCCGAGCCGTCATCCAGAAAGTGGTCTCCCCCAGTTCCGGTATGTTTTCGCGGGCGCTGAGGTTGCCGTAACTGAGGCCAGTTATCCCGTAAAGCAGGTAAACATGCCGTAAATCTCTCTCCGATAAAAGTTCATGTATAGGGAACGGAGCGGGAAGAACTCCCATCCTATCCAGTTCTTGCCCATAGCGTATGAGCTTTTCTGTAACAGGAGTACCATTCCAGTATGCTGGAGGCAGGTCAGGAGTGATTTCGTTTTCTATTACCAGCGTGGAACAGGCCAGAGGCATCAAGTGGTTGTAAACTTCCTCCGGGTCCCACGGCACTTTGTAGAAACCAGCCTCAAGGGTGGTGAAGTAAATATCAGGGCTATCACCTTTAACGTGAGCATAGAGGACAAGGTTTGATAGGCTTCGGACCAGCACGGTATAAGCAGCGCGATGGGCATTCTCAGGCAACTCTTCCACTGCTGCAAGGCTTGCTACGAACACCCCTTTGGATTTACGACGGTATGGCCTTGGCTCATACGCATCGGTAAGGTTAAGGATCAAGCCAACTTCCGGGTCATTTTCATCAGAAAGGATGTGCCCTTTTGATTGCAAAAGGGCTACGATCTTTTCCGCTAAAGCATCCCTGAGTGGCTGTTTATCCCTGGCGACTACCGCAAATTTCATCTCTCCCCCCCCGATAAGGTTTCTAATTTTTGCCAGAACCATTGGTGGCTTACCCCTGCGCCACCGTTTTCTACAGTAAAAACACTTGATGGGGCCCGGAAGTTTCTGGTATAATCAAGCCACATTCCTGAGGAGGTGCAAGGATGCGCAGGTTCAGCGCACGGATTTTGGAGTATTCAACCCCTGAAAGCCTCAGGAAAGAGCTGGAGAAAATAGGGGTTGACCATGAAGGGCTCCAGCAAATGCTCCCCAAAGGGTTTTTCAGAGCGGTAAAGCTGGAGGGGGTTAGCCATGATGCGGCCCATATCCTCAAGCAGGAAATGCTGAGGCTCGGTGGCGAAGGAGCTATTTCGGCGGCTGTGTACTTTGGCGCTGCGGCTCCAACCGATGTTATCCTTATGGGCACAATAGCCCAGCTTGAGGCTTTGATTTCCTCCCTGCGCCAGTTCCCCGATGAATCCCTCAAAAACATTGCCGCAGAGTTAGAGCTGGCTATGAAGAATTACCACGGCGAGAACCTTAAACCAATGCAGATCGGCAATAAAACCTTTGTCTGGGGGGAACGAACTTACATCATGGGGATAATAAACGTTACCCCTGACTCTTTTTCCGGAGATGGCCTGGCAGGGGATGTTGAGGGAGCTGTAGCGCAGGCCCTTCGCTTTGTGGAGGAGGGAGCTGATATTCTGGATATTGGTGGTGAATCAACCCGGCCTGGTTCACAGCCTATTTCGGAAGAGGAGGAGTTAAGCCGAGTCATGCCAGTCCTCGAACGATTGGTTAAAGAAGTGGATGTGCCTATTTCCATTGATACTTATAAAGCCAGAGTAGCCCGGGAAGCAATTGAAGCCGGGGCCAGCCTGGTCAACGATGTGTGGGGGCTCAGGATGGACCCCGATATGGCCAGGGTGGTGGCTGAATATAAAGTTCCGGTGGTTATAATGCACAACCGCTCACACCCCAAAAATGCAGTTCAGGAAGAGCGCCTCGGTGGCCGATACGTGGGGATTGAGTATCGTGACCTTATGGCCGATATAGTCAAGGAGCTGGAATATAGTATAAACCTCGCCCTTGAGGCCGGCGTTGACTTTGAAAAAATCATAGTGGACCCTGGCATAGGCTTCGGGAAGACCGTGGAACAAAACCTGGAAATACTCAGGCGCCTGGGAGAACTTAAAGTTCTGGGCAGGCCCATACTCCTGGGAACTTCCAGGAAATCGGTGATCGGGTATGTGCTCAACCTACCTCCGAGCGAGAGGGTAGAGGGAACTGCAGCCACAGTAGCCCTCGGCATAGCTGCCGGAGCCGATATCGTAAGAGTGCACGATGTGAAGGAAATGGTCCGGGTTGCTAAGATGACCGATGCAATAGTGAGAGGAACCTATCGTGCACCTTAAGGGGTTGCTTCTGGCCCTGGCAACGGGGTTGGTGATCCTGCTTCTGCCGATAAAATGGTCCATAGCCCTGCTGGGGGCACTAACTTTAACTACAGTCGGGCTATTACATCCCGTAGCCATCTTCCCTTTCTTAGCTGTTAGCATCCCTCTCGGGTCTATCCGGGAGTTTTCCGTAGGGCCGGCCAAAGTTGGCCTTACTGAATTAATGGTGCTGTTGCTGGTGATAGTATGGCTGGCGAGAAAATCTGTACTGAAGGAAGAATGGCGTAGTCCTGGCCCCTTTCTCTTCCCCTTCTTAATCCTTTACGGAGTGATGGCTTTTTCCATCCTGCAGGCTTCCTCCCTTGAGTATTCTCTGAAAGAACTTCTAAAATGGGGTGAGGTCCTGCTTGTTTACCTCGTCGTTTGCACAATCGTGGGGCGGAAAGAAATGCCGTGGGTTGTGGGAAGCCTCCTCCTGGCAGGCGCTATTGAAGGTCTTCTGGGGGTGTATCAGTTTTTAACTGGCTCAGGTCCGGAGCATTTTACCGTTATGGGAAGATTCGTGCGAGCTTACGGGCATTTCATGCAGCCTAATCCCTTCGGAGGATACATGGGGCTTGTGATGCCTTTGGCTCTGGCCACGAGCTTTGGTCTTGTCCTGGATAGAAAAATCCATTGGCGAGTGCGCTTGAGTTCTGGATTGGCCTGCCTCATCGCGGCGGGGGTAACGGGGAGCGCTCTGCTCACGAGCTGATAAAGGTGGGCATGGCTTGGGGCAATTTCGGCGCTGATAGTTCTGGCATTGCTCATGGATAAAAGGTTCGCTCTTGGCCTGGGTCTGCTGATCCTAATCCTGGGCATGCTGATAAGGCCGCCACTGGAATGGTTCCTGGTCAGGTTTCAGGATTTAGCCTTTACACCTGGCCTGGAAGATTTGAGGACTGCAGAAGTCACCGATGAAAATTACGCCGTTATAGAAAGGCTTGCCCACTGGGATGCGGCTTTGAGAATGTGGAGGGATCATTTCTGGCTTGGGGTAGGGATAGGCAATTATGAACCCGTTTATCGCAGCTATGCTTTACCCCGCTGGCCTGAACCCCTGGGCCATGCCCACAACTATTACCTTAACATTGCCGCCGAGACGGGTTTTATTGGGCTTCTGGCTTACCTTTTCTTCTGGGGGTGGGTTTTCGCGCAGGCTTTGAAGGCTTTGAGCTTACACACAGGATGGGAAAAAGCATTGATAATTGGCACTATCGGTAGTCTTACCCATCTGGCAGTCCACAATTTCTTTGATAACCTTTACGTTCACGGGATGTATTTGCATGTGGGGGTTCTCTTAGGCATCCTTTCTCTTTTGGGGGCCTCTATCAACGCTTTGCCCAGCTTAAGAGGGAGTCCATAAACTCCTGTTAGGCTAATGGGGGATTAAAAGCTTTCCAAGATATGCCTGGCTATTACTAGGCGCTGGATTTCGCTTGTCCCTTCCCCTATGGTGGTCAACCTGGCGTCCCGGTAAAGTCTCTCTACCGGGTAATCCCTGGTATATCCATAACCTCCGTGGATCTGAATGGCTTTGTAGCACGCTCTTACGGCTGCTTCGGAAGCGAAGAGCTTGGCCATTGCTGCTTCCTTGGTGAAGCGTTGCCCTCGTTCCTTAAGCCAGGCCGCCCTGTAAACAAGGAGCCTCGCTGCTTCTAATTCAGTGGCCATATCAGCAAGCATCCACTGGATGGCCTGGAATTCGGCAATGGGCTGACCAAACTGAACCCTCTCCTTTGCATATTTTACCGCCGCTTCCAGAGCTGCCATCCCCAGGCCCACAGCCATCGCCCCAATGCCTATCCTCCCACCATCAAGGGTGATGAGGAACTGTTTGTAGCCCTCCCCCTCCTTGCCGAGCAAATTCTCCTTAGGTATGCGGCAATTTTCAAAGATCAGCTCGGAGGTGACTGAGCCCCTCAGACCCATCTTATCCTCTTCCCTTCCGATGCGAAAGCCTGGAGTGCCTTTCTCCACAATGAAGTTAGAAATGCCCTTCTTCCCCTTGGCCGGATCGGTAACCGCAGCTATTATCACTACATCGGCTACAGAGCCGTTGGTAATGAATATTTTCTGGCCGTTTATTACCCACTCGTCTCCTTCAAGGACAGCCCTGGTTTTGATGGCAGCAGCGTCGCTTCCTGCTCCTGGCTCTGTAAGGCCAAAGGCTCCTATTTTTTCTCCCCTGGCCAGCGGGATAAGGTATTTCCTTTTCTGCTCCTCCGTTCCGAAAAGGTAAATGGGGGCACAGGCGAGGGACACATGGGCAGAGTAGGTTATGGCTACTGAGCCTGAGGCCCTGGCAATTTCCTCCACAGCTATGGCATAAGAGATGGCATCCCCTCCTGCCCCGCCATATTCTTCAGGGAATGGCAGACCCATAAGGCCAAGGTCTGCCATCTTCCTTATAATGTCCCATGGGAACTCGCCTTTCTGGTCTATCTCCTGAGCCCTGGGCATAATCTCCTTTTCAGCGAATTCCCTCACCGTTTTGCGGAAAATTTCCTGCTCTTCATTGAGCGCGAAATCCATTTTTAGCCCTCCCGATCAAATCTCAAAAATCCAGCGGTCTGTATCGCGGGTGTAGGAAAGGATCTCGGAAGGGTGGAAAAAGAGGTTTATCTCTTTTTCGGCAGTCTCCGGGGAATCGGAGCCGTGGATGAGGTTCCGGCCAATTTCCAGGGCAAAATCGGCCCGGATGGTGCCGGGGGAAGCGTCAGCAGGATTAGTAGCCCCCATGGTTTTCCTCACGATTTCTATGGCTCTGGGGCCTTCCACCACCATCACCACCACAGGGCCGGAAGTTATGTATTTTATCAGGCTCTCAAAGAAAGGTTTCCCTTCGTGGACTGCGTAATGGCGACGGGCCAGCTCTTCATCCATCTGGATCATCTTCATCGCCACAATCTTAAGGCCTCTGTTCTCAAGGCGAGAAATAATAGTCCCTATGAGGCCTCTCTGGACTCCGTCAGGTTTTATGATGATGAGGCTTCGTTCCATGGCGTTTCCTCCTTTGAAGGCTTCAGAGGATTTAAGAGCTAAGGATAGCTTTCCTGTAAAATTCCAGGGCCTGATCCAGCAGTCCCCTCTCCCGGTAAATGTCTCCGAGAAGTTCAAAAAGTTCCCGCCTGACTACTCCTTCCTTAAGGGCCTTTTCCAGATCTCTGCTCACTTCTTCCAGGTACTTTTTGTTTCTGGAAAGCTTCCGGTAGTAATTCAAGGCCTCTTCCCAGGCCCCTTCTTTAGCCCGAGCCCGTGCGATTTCAAGGAGTTCTTCTGCTCCCTTCGGCTTTGGCCTGGGAGCAGGAGGCCTTTTCTCTTCCTCTACAGCCATTTCAGCTTCGGCAGCAAGGGCAATTTCCTCCTCCCCCTCCAGGAAGCTTTCCGCCAGTGGTTTGAGACTTTCTATCCAGGATGGAGGTATAATCTCGGGAGCCGCAGGTGCTTCCTCCTCCAACTGAGGAATTCTTTCGGGCGGCAACTCTTCCGGAGCTGCAACCTCCTCCTCAAACCAGGACGGAATACCTTCGCCAGGCAATTCTTCCGGAGCAGGGGCTTCCTCTTCAAGCCAGGAAGGAAGAACCACGGAAGGCAATTCTTCTGGAGGAGCAACTTTCTCCTCAGGCGAAGGAGCTTCCTCAGAGGGCACAGGAAAAGTTTCCACCTCTTCTTCAGGCCAAAGCAACTCTGAAATTTCCTCTTCTGTTACCTCCTCAGGTCGCAGATGAGGAACTTCTTCCCTGAGCCATGGGGGAAGTTCCTCCTTAATCGCTATCTCCTCCTCAGGCTGCGAAGGGGGTAATTCTTCCTTCAGCCATGGAGGAAGTTCCTCGGGGAATTCAGCTTCTTCAAGTCCGAGAGGTCCGGCAACTTCCTCCTTGAGCCATGGAGGAAGTTCTTCCGGCAACTCTTCAGGCACCTTTTCCTCAAACCAGGGTGGGATTTCTACTGGCACTTCCTCTTCAGCTTTCAGGGGAAATTCCTCGGGGGTTATTTCTTCCTCAAATTCAGGTGCAGTTAAAAGCTCTTCTTTAACCATTTCGGGCCAGACGGGGAATACCTTTTCCTCTTCAGGGGGAGCAGGTTCAAACCTGGGGATCTTGACCCGGCGAGGCTGAAGAGGGCTATCTCTGCCGAAAAGTTCCCATGCTTTCCGGTTAAATGGGTCAAGGGCCTGGGCGAGCTCAAGCTTTACTCTGGCTTCGCCAGGGTTTATGGAGCTCCATATATAGCCCAGTATTAAATTGGCCTTAAGGCAATTAGGTAAAACTTCCAGAACTTCAAGGCAAGTTTGAGCTGCCTCCAGACGCCTTCCCATCCGCCACAGAGCCTCAGCCAGGCTCACGCGCAGGTCAACTCTGTTGGGTTCCCTTTCCAGGGCTTCGTTTAAAGTTTGGACAGCTTGCTCCAGCAGTCCGCTTTTAATGTAGGTGCGACCAAGTCCGGCAAGGGTATAATGGGGAATGAGTTCAGCTATCCCTGCTTCCCGGTAAAGGTTTTCCAACTCCTTTTTCAGCTCTTTATGAGCTGGTTCCAGGTCTATTGCCTTTTCCAGAAACCATATGGCTTGTTCTATTTTGCCTTCGGCTTTGTAAACATCAGCCAAGCCGATATAGGCTATCAAGTTTTCTGGATCAGCCCCCAAAACCCTCAAGAACATCTCAGCTGCACTGGACAGATCGCCTTTTTCAAGGCAAGCCTTGCCCAGAAGTTGGTAAGCTTCAATGAACTTGGGGTAAAAAGAGAGGATATGGCGAGCAGCAGCAATAGCTTCCTCGCTCTTTCCCTCTTTTATAAGGGAATCAATTTCCTCACAGTAAGTTTCCAGATCAATCTCTTCAGGCATTCCACGCCTCCCTATCGCTTAGCTGCCGAGTAAACCCGCTGGAATTCAGCCAGATAGGCCCTTGCTAAGGCCGGGTCTTCTATAATAACTATGTTTTCGTCGTTGTTTTCATCGGCGCTGGCTGAAAAGTTGAAAGAGCCGGTTATGACAATCTTCTCGTCAATTACAAAGACTTTGTGATGCATGAGATAAGGGTTACCATCTTGCCGGACATCAATCCCAGCCCTGAGCAAAGCCCCATACTCACTGTATTTCGTCTCAGAGCCTGTGGTTTCAAAAACCCCGCGGACCAAAACGCCTTCCTTTGCTTTCTTCCGCAGGACCTCACCCATCCGGTCATCGGTAAAGGAAAAGGCCATAAAGTAAATTGAGGAATTTGCTTGCTTGAGTTTCTCCACGATTTTACTTCCGACGCCATCTTCAGGGGCAAAGTAGTTTTCAACGGGGGTGCCACTTATAACAAGATAGGGGTTTGTGTCCCCAGGTTTCCGCTTGGGACCAAATTGCTTTTTCACAAACATTTTCTCAAAGGTTACCAGGTAATTTTGGGCAAGTTCAGGGGAGTAAATCAGCACTGCATTGTTGTCATAACGGGTAGTATCGTTCAGGGTAAAATTCCACGAGCCTGTCCAAACAGCCCGGCGGTCTACCACCACGAACTTATTATGCATTATGCCCGTTGTATTACCCCCCACTACTGAAATTCCTTCCCGCTTGAGCTCCAGGAAAGATGCTGCCTCCTTCGGATGCTCAAGGACATCATCAAGATCCGTTACAACGCGCACTTTAACCCCTTTACGGTGAGCATTTATAAGAGCCTGGACTATTGCAGGCAAATCCAGCTGATAGATGGCTACGTCAATGGAGTAACGGGCTTGTTTAAGGAACTCCTCAAGCCCTTTATCTATTGGCTCGGAACCTGGGGAAGTGAAATAGACTTTATACCAGCCTTCAGCTTTCTGCGTTTGGGTGGGTGTAGGATAGCCTGCTTCCTCTTCGCGGGCTGGTAAGAGAAGCACCAGAAGGAGAAACGCCAAAAGGGCGAGGATTGCAATGGTTAGAATTGCTGTTAGAAGGAAGCCCTTCTTTTTTCCCATATCAACTCAGCCAAAGTTGTAATCCACTCTAAGATTTCCCTTGTTGAAAAGGGCACGCCTTGAGTAAGGTGTTTTTCCACAAGGCCCATGGCCAGGGCCATCGTAGGTAAGCGGGTATATAAGAGCATGTTGTTAAGGGAGCTGATGAGATTTTTGACTTTTTCTTTCTCCCGCGTGGCTATTTCCTCAACTTCTTCTTCCGGAGCTTCAAGGATTTTCTTTTCAAGCCAGTGAGTAGCCCATCCCAAAACCACTTGGGCCTCGTGATCGGTGAAGTTGGAGCGCAACCTTTCGTCTTCCATGATGCTTTCTATAGTCTTGCGGAGGGTGTCTTGTTTTGCGTTCATTCTACCTATCCCCTAAATAAGCTTTACGGACCCTTTCGTCCTTTATAAGCTCCTGGCAAGGACCGCTCAGTACTATTCGCCCCGTCTCCAGCACATAGGCTCTTTGGGCGAGCTTAAGGGCGGCTCTTGCGTTCTGCTCCACCAGAAGGATTGTTACGCCCTGCCGGTTTATCTCCTTTATGGTTTCAAAGATAGCTTTGACCAGCATCGGAGCAAGGCCCAGGGATGGCTCATCCAGAAGGAGAAGGCGTGGCCTTGACATCAATGCCCTTCCTATAGCCAGCATTTGCTGCTCACCACCGGAGAGGGTTCCCGCCAGTTGCTTCCTCCTTTCTGCCAGACGGGGAAAGAGGGCAAATACCCGCTCTTTGTTGGCTTCAATGGCCTTGCGGTCGTTGCCAAGGCTGTAAGCTCCCAGCAGGAGGTTTTCTTCCACTGTAAGGGTGGGGAAGATTTTCCGCCCCTCTGGGGCATGGGATATGCCCATGTATACTATTTTGTGGGCCGGGATTTTGTTGAGTTCCTGGCCATCAAATATTATCCTGCCTTCTTTTGGCTTGATAAGACCCGAAATAGTCCTCAATGTGGTGGTCTTGCCTGCGCCGTTGGCCCCTATAAGGGTTACGATTTCCCCCTCTTCTACCGTTAGAGATATACCTTTGAGGGCATGGACGTTTCCGTAATAAGTGTGCACGTTCTCCAGAACCAGCAGGGGCATCCTCACTCCTCCTTGCCCAGGTAAGCTTCAATCACCCGTGGGTTGTTCTGAATTTCCTCAGGCGTTCCTTCTGCAATTTTGTAGCCGTTATCCAGCACGATTATCCGCTCCGAAATGCCCATCACCACTTTCATGTCGTGCTCAATCAAGAAAATGGTTATTCCTTGGTCTCTAAGCTTGGTTATGGTTTCCATAAGTTCGGAAGTTTCTTGTTCGTTGAGGCCAGCAGCAGGCTCATCCAGCATAAGGATGCGAGGGTTTGTAGCCAGAGCACGGGCTATCTCCAACCTTTTCTGGAGTCCATATGGCAGGTTTTTAGCCAACTCAAACTCCAATCCTTCAAGGCCCATGAAACGGACATATTCCAAAGCTTTCTCCCTTATGAACTTTTCCTCCTCCTGCTGAACTCTTGTCTGGAACAGGGAAGACCAAAGGCCAGCTTTGGTCCGGCAATGCAACCCTGCCATCACGTTTTCCAGAACCGTAAGGTTGGGGAAAAGCCTTATGGTCTGGAAAGTCCTGGCTATACCAAGCTCTGTTATCTGATGGGGGCGAAGGCCCACAAGATTGCGGCCATTGAAGCGTATTTCCCCTTTATCGGGAGGTAAGACGCCGGTTATGAGGTTAAAGATGGTGGTTTTACCAGCCCCGTTTGGGCCTATCATGCTCAGAATTTCTCCTTCGTCCACATGGAAGCTTACATCATTTACAGCTACAAGTCCGCCGAAGCTTTTGGTTAAATTCCTGACCTCAAGTAGAGCCATTTCCACCTCCAAGGATTAAGAAGAAGTCTCTTCCCGGCGCAGTTCAAGGCGATAACGACGGTGAGGCCAAAGCCCCTCAGGGCGGAAAATCATCATAGCCACCATGGCTATTCCGAATATAAGAAGCCTCCACTCCAGGATGGACGAAAGGATAGTCCTCAAAAGTTCGGGGAGCAGGATCATCCCCGCAGTTCCTACGAAAACCCCAGGAATGGACCCGGTCCCTCCCAGGACCACTATACAAAACATCACCACAGAGTTCCAGAAGCTGAAGGTTTCAGGAGCAATAACTGTATACCGGCTGGCATAGATATTACCGGCTACTCCGGCCCAGGCTGCACCAAGCGCGAAAGCTAAAAGCTTAGCTTTCACCGTATCAATTCCCATAGCCTCCGCAGCCAGCTCATCTTCTCTAATGTAGTTCCATGCCCTCCCCAATCTTGAATTCTCCAACCTCTGCATTGCCAGGATGGTTATGAGCACAAAGAAAAGCACGTAATAGTAATAGGCAGTGGGGGTATTTATCTCCAGCCCAAAGATGGAAGGCCTCGCTATTCCCCTTAAACCGTTAACCCCACCGGTAATCTTAAAGGGGTCATTGTAAAGGAAAAGGCGCACAATTTCCCCAAAGCCTATGGTTACTATGCAAAGGTAATCGCCCCTCAAGTGAAGGATAGGCCTGGAAATAAGGATGGCGAAGAAAGCAGCCACCAGAGCACTTATGGGCATGCACACCAGGATGGGGACTTTAAGGTAAATGTTGAGGATGGCGGTGGTATAAGCACCAACAGCCCAGAAAGCTGCATGACCGAGCTGGAAAAGTCCGGCATATCCCACAATTATGTTAAGACTTAGCCCCAGGATAGCCCATATTCCGAACAATACCAGAGCAGAAATCCAGTAATCGTTCCGGATTATTACGGGGATAAGGAGTGCACCCGCTATCAGTGCTCCGTAGAGGATACGACGGTCAAGGTTCCTGAGGTAATTTAACACGGCTTTCATCCTTCCACCCCTTTTAGAGTTTTTCAGCCACCCTTTCGCCGAGGATCCCTCTCGGGCGGATTATAAGTATGAGGATTAAGATTAAAAAGACTATGGCTTCTTTCCATGCACCTCCCTGCGGGATGAACCCAGCAGCCAGGGTTTCAAAAATTCCCAGAAGCATTCCCCCCAGCATAGCACCCGGAATATTGCCAATCCCTCCTAATATAGCTGCAGTGAAAGCTTTCAGGCCATAACCCCATCCGAGGGTGAAGTTTATACGTCCGTAGTATAAACCCACCATTATACCGCCAGCGGCCCCAAGAGCCGGACCAATTATGAAGATTAGCCGCACTATAGCATCAACATCTATCCCCATAAGCCGGGCCACATCGTGGTCCAGAGCCGTGGCCCTTACGGCTGTCCCGAGCCTTGTGTAATGGATGAAATAATAAAGTGCAGCCATCAGAACCAGGGAAAGGACAAGGACAAAAACCTGCAGGAGGCTGATTTGCAGACCTCCAATCTGCCAGTAGACAGGGGGTATCACCCCTCTTGGATAGACTCTGTAACGGGGGCCGTAAATGAGCATGACGGAGTTCTGGAGGGCAATAGCAACCCCAAGAGCTGAGACCACGGGGGCAAGCCTGCTTGCCCTGCGCAGAGGCCTGTAAGCTATCCTCTCAATTCCGACTCCAAGCCCCGCTACTATTAGCATTACGACGATAAAGACCCCAACCAGGGCCAGAAGGAGGGCTTGATTCCCCAAGCCAGCGCCAATAAGCATGGATATAAGAGTCAGCCCGAGGTAAGAACCGGTCATGAAAAGGTCACCGTGAGCAAAGTTTATAAGTTTGAGCACACCGTAAACCATAGTATAACCGAGAGCGATAAGGGCATAGAAAGAGCCTATGGTGATCCCATTAATCAACTGCTGAAGGAAAATATCCATTGCCCCTCCCTGGTCAAAACCTTTTAAAAGGGGGGGAGAATAACCTCCCCCCTTGCGTTTTGCAGCGATAGCTTTTAAGGGGAGGGCCAATAGGACCCTCCCCTGAATTATTTACTCATAAGGCACGAACTTGCCGTCCTTTATGATGTAGAATTTGTGAATGGTGCCGAGGCGGTCACCTTTCTCATCAAAGCCCAGGATTGGCCCGGTAAGGCCGGGATAATCCTTGAACTTGGTGTGGAGGTATTCAGCCATCTTGTTAGTGTCGGTGGAGTTGGTGGCCTTTATGGCTTCCACGATAACTTTGAAGGCGTCGCCAGCCATTATCCACCAGATGCTGGCAGGCTCTTCCCCATATTCCTTCTTGAAGTCCTCAATGAACTTCTTAGCCTCAGGATAAGGCAGGTCGCCAGGCAGCGGCTCAGTGCTCACCAGAACGCCTTCGGCAGCCTCCTTGCCAGCAATTTCAATGAACTCGGGGTTATTGCAAGCGTTTCCGGCAGTGAACTGGATCTTGGGGAAGATACCCTGCTCATAGCCTTGCTTGAGAAGGAGACCGCCATCAGGGTGATAACCCGTGAAGTAAACCACATCGGGAGCAGCAGCCTTGATCTTAGTCAGCATTGGGGTGAAGTCCTGCTCGCCCTGGGTTATGGCATCAAACAGAACCGTAGTGCCACCCCTTTCCTCGTAATACTTCTTGGCCCACTCCGCCAGACCTTTGGCATAAGTGGAGTTATCGTGGATGAAAGCTGCCTTTTTCCATCCTTTCTTGATGAAGAACTCAGCGGCAAAGAGACCCTGCTTGTCATCCAGGAAGCAGGTGCGGAAGAACTGCTTGTAGCCTTTCGTGGTCAACACAGTAGCGGTAGAGGAAGGAGTGATCTGGAGGATGTTTTTCTCATTAAGGACTTTGGAGAGGGGTTCAGTACAGGTGGAAGCGTAGCTTCCAATGACGGCGACTACCTTCTCGGCAGCCAGCTTATCACCGCAGAGGGCCGCTTCACTGGCTTCTCCTTTGTCATCGCAGGGGACGATTTCAATCTTCCGGCCACCCAGAAGGCCACCCTGTTCATTCACCTGCTTGGCAAGGAGCTTGACAACTTTGAGCATTCCCTCGCCTTCATAGGCCCACTTACCGGTAATGGGACCGACGAAGCCTATTTTGATGGGTTCAGCGGCTTTAGGTTTGCAGGCGGATAGAACCATAGCGAGGGCAAGGACC
>Ga0105162_1001462_pt1 | contig 13545 bp, 13 predicted proteins | sample JNZ201metaG_FD_81532 | JGI IMG/M metagenome (GOLD analysis project Ga0105162, IMG submission 81532) | Hot spring microbial communities from Jinze hot spring, China to study Microbial Dark Matter (Phase II) - JNZ 20120812A | ecosystem: Environmental > Aquatic > Thermal springs > Hot (42-90C) >...
CCACTGCTAGCAGTACGCTGCAGTTGCCCATGCTGCCGCGAAGGGGAGAGTCCTCTCTCCTAGCTTCGTAGATACCGCCGAGGCCGCCATTGCAGTAGATCAAGTTCACCGGCAAGTTGACGAGAAGAGCTGTCGAGTTCCCGGGCTTGACGCTGAGCTTGGCGGGCCACAGCGGACAGCTGCAGCTAGCGTAGGGCACAGGCTCGTAGCAGCAGCCGGGAACAGTAAAGTTCGTGAAGTAGGCGGCGACCCACAGCGCTGTGTAGTTCCCTTCCGGGAGGATCAGCTCGGTCAGATGGCTGACTCGAGCCATGTAGACTCTTCCATCGCTATCTCTGAGAGCGATCAGCACGGTGTCCGCAAGGGGCATCTGTCCTTGATCGTAGACTTCCACTACGACCTTGCCCCCTCTCTCAACGTTTGTGACCTCGGGGAGGGGCTTAAGCTGAGGAGTGAGAAGGGCGAGCGAGTAGGGTAGCACAGCTGTGAGAATGAAGAGGAAAACGACCAGAGGAGTTGTGAGCCGCCGCAGGCGGGGCACCAGTATTGAAGCAAGCAAGACGTCGAAGTAGGGGCGCAGCCACTCCGAGAGCTTGAGTAGAGCAGCAAGGTGACTTGCGCCCCGTCCCAGGATCCCGGCCGCCGTCGCCAACTGAGAGAGAGGTCCGAGGAGGCCATCGAGCTCGTAAGCGTACTGGGCGAGCGTTGAATCGAGGTCGAAAGCGCCCGAGTAACCTAGGTAAAGAGTTAGGACGAGGTACAGGAACGCGGCCCCTGCGGTTATCTGGAACAGTTTCTTGTGAAGAGCGAAGAAGAAATGCTCGACTTCGCTTATGTTTCTCAACGCGGCGCTAATCACCTCGAAGGGTGCTATCATGCTCGAGAAAGTCGCCATCAGGGAGAAGACTCCCGCGTGGAGCAGGAAGTCGGCAGCTTCTCTAGCGAAGTGCTCCCGCAGCCCTCTTCTCCTGATTACTACCAGCAGTGCAAGCTCGGCGGACAGAGCTACGAGAGCAGCGCCCAGGAGCTTGTAGCCCAGGCTCATAGCCGGGTCAGACTGATGTATATAGAGCCGAAGAAGCTGGCCAGACCCACACCTGCCACGCTCCCCATCGCCAGCGCCACTCCAGCCTTTGTAGCCGCGGAGCCCAGAGAGACCGCAGCATCGCCAGCTATCTCCGCGACTTTAACCCAGTCCATCGGGCTCGCAGCACTAGGCACCCTCACGTTCTGGAGCGCGTCGTGAGTAAGCAGCGCAGCGTACGAAAGCGATATCACCGCCGACAGGTAGGCAGCGAGCAGCGCGGCGCCAGCCTTTCTAAGCGCAGGCACAGGTGTTAGCGACGCCCCCAAGCTTAGGATAAGCGTCGCCACTCTCGAGAGGGCGTCGGCGGCGAAGCTGAGGTGCATGAAGAAAATGGCGGTTATGCTGAGCTCTGTAACCGACCAGCCCGTCGCCGCGCCGAGCACGCTGCTTAGAGGAGTCGTTAGGGGCGCCGCGGCTAAAATCGCCCGTTCAGTGCTCACGAAGAGCACCACGTCGACCGCAGCCCGACTCGCATTCCAGAAGGTCGAGGCGGCTTGCCGCAAGGTGCTCTCCGCGGAGAGAGGGTCGCTGAGCCTAACCTCCAGGCCGAGGCTCGAGGAGATTTCCTCAGCCGCGCGCAGCATCAGCAAGACCACAAGGAGGTATACGGCGACGTGCATACCCTTCTCGAACTCTAAAAGAGCCTCGCGCCTTTGCCCCAGAATCCAGCGGATCACCCCCAGGGCGAAGTAAGTGGTGAGAGCTGCCGCGAGGATCGCCCAGGAGAATATGCTTTCCATCAGCCGGACCCCCTCAGCACCTCTAGCATCAGCTGCCAGCCTCGCGTGAGCAGAGCGTTAGCGATATCCGCGATCGTCGCCACCTCTGGGACCCCCAGCTCCTTCAGCACGTTTAGCAGGAAGAACGTGAGAGGGAAAACGGCCAGTGTCTCCACCGCGCGCAGGAGCTTTGAAACTGCAAGCGATCTCCCGAAGCTACCCCCCGTTATCCAGCTGATAAGAGCGTCTACAAGCAGTATCACGAAGCCGAGGATACCTGCCCCGAAGACAAGCGCCACGAGCAGCGAGATGATTTCCTCGAAAGGCCGAAAAACCTTGTTGAGAACGTTTGTCGAGGGCTGGGCGAGCGCGGCCGCCGACGCTGCTAAGAAGAGGAGCGCGATCAGAGAGTACGCTTTAACTGCACAGCTGAAGTCTTCGCGCAGAGCAGCCCGCACCTTTTCCGCACACTCCTTGACTCTCTTCGCTCTCCGAAGCTTGAACCGGTACGCGAGTTTGCAGGCTAGTAGCCTCAGCATCATGCTTCTCAGCAGCGTATGTTGGGGAAAGATATGAAGCGGCTCAGCGGAAAAACATCTGCGCTGCCGCGTTATCAACTACTGTTCTCTCTAGTGAAGGGGCTTGAAAGTAGTGTGCTTGGTCAGCGGTAGCAAGGGAGGTACGGGTAAGAGTGTTCTATCGGCTGCGCTGTCTTATACGCTGGCACAGCGCTTTGGCCCAACGCTTCTCGTAGACCTTGGCGGCGGCGACAGCAGCTTAATTGCGCTCGGAGCTGTCCCCGCTCAGCCTAGCTTGGACGACGTCCTTAAAGGGAAAGCTGATCCACAGAGCCTTTTCCGCGAAAGCAACCTTACCTCCGGGCTCCTCGTAGCGCCGAGCCGCAGCCCGCTGACCGACGGCTTTCACCCCGAGAAGCTCGAGGAGGTTCTGCGGGTGGCGAAGACGAAGGCGGATTACGTGGTCCTGGATTTCCCCGCTTACACGCACGGACCTCTCGACTACCTGCTGGAGCGAGCCGACGACATCCTCATGGTCGCGACACCTACCCGCTTGGCGCTTGAGCGCCTGAGAAGCTGGATGGAAACTAGAGCTGCAAGCCTCGACACCGCGAAGCTGACGGGGATCCTCAACATGTACGTCACCACGATGGGAAGCTGGAAGAGAGCCCTGCTGAGCATGGTTGAGAAAGCAGAAGTCGTTTACTTCGACGTGGCGCTATGGTTCACGCACACGCGCAACATCGCCGAAGCTATGATCTGCTGCGAGAAACCCACCCGGGAGAAAGTGACGGAACTCGCAGCGAAGCTGAGCAGCTAGTATGCGCAATATCGCCGAGCTCTTCCCCGTCAAGCCTCGACCAGGGCAGGTCGAGGCCGCGGAAACTCTCGCAGGTCTCCTAGAAAGCGGCGGCGCAGTGGTCTTCACAGCACCGCCAGGCTTCGGGAAGACGCTCACCGTGCTGGTAGCTCTGAAGGCAGGGTTTCTCCCCGCTGCGTGGCGAGTGAGAGCTTTAGCTCTCGCCCGCCATATCGCCGAGGAGGCGGCGCTGCTCGACTTGCGCTCAGAGGTCCTCCCAGGTAGGGAGAAAGTCTGCCCTTATGCTTTAGAGCTTGGAAGTGACGTACACGAGTGGTGCAGGGTGAGGAGGGATCAGTGCGGCTACTTTACAGCGCGTTCTTGCCCGTACTTCTTCCACCCATCCGCGGACGTCTACGTCTTCAACTACTTCCGGCGCGCTCCACCCCGCATCATCGACGTATGGGATGAGGCTCACAACCTTCTGGTTCCGCGCGAAGTTTGCGTAAACACAGAAGTTTTTATCGAAGCTGCTGGGGAGCTGAGGTCCTCGGGAAGCAACGAGCTCGCGAAGTGGTTGAGAAGTTTTCTCCCCTTCCTCGAGAGAGGAGAAGGAGAGGTACCTGTAGACGACAACCAAGTCTCGTCGCTCCACGTAGCTTACTTGAGGCTTCTCGAGAGAGGGGGGAGGAGGACGGCGCTGGGAAGGCTCTACCGGGTTCTGAGGGCTCAGAGCGTTTACGTGGAGGGAGGATACCTGTGCGGAGCCAGCGTCGCGATCCCGCGGAGGCGGCCCGCTCTCTTCATCTCGGCTACCCTACCCTACCCCGACCTCCTGGGAGGGAAGGTCGTCGAGGTACCTTGGTCGAGAAAGTACAGGGCAATCATAACAGAAGGGCTGACAACTCGTTTCGACGAGTTCGGCGAGAAGGAAGTGAAGGAATACGGGAAGCTGCTGTGGGATCTGAGGAAGAAGTACGAGAAGGTGCTGGTCTTCGCTACGGAGAGGGTTGCAAAGAGTCTTTCGAAGTTCACCGACCTCTATGAGCCTCCGGAAATCCCCGAGTGGAAGGGGGTTCTCCTGCTCCACACGAGGGGGAAGTTCGCTGAAGGCGTCGATATCAGGGCGGACGTTGTGGTCATGGCGGGGGCCCCCTTTCCCCCGCCGTGGGTTACTAGCAGGCTTCGGCGAACCCTCTCGAAAATGGGGTTTAGTGGAGCTGATAGAATCGCCGAGGCATCGATGCTCTCCACCACCCTTCAGTGCGTCGGCCGCGCTACCAGGAGGCCCGAGGACGACCCACTGGTGATCCTTGCTGATGAACGTTACAAGAGGTATGAAGAGGAGTTAAGTAAGTATTTTATTTTTTAGATTTTAGATTTTACAGAGCGATAGTAATTTATTTATCAAATTTATTCTTACTGTATTTTTATCTAGTTAAAACTGCTGGTAAAATTTGTTGTAAAGTTAATTTTTAGGGTTATTTTCTATCTCGAGTACTCTAGCGAGAGGTACACAGCTGTTTTCGAGGACTAGAGCTGTATCTTCGAACTGGGAGACGAAGCCGCCCGAGGCTTCGACTAAACGTGGGTAGTGGTGGATTCTACGAGCTTTTACCAGCTTTTCGAGGTCCTTGAGGGTGATGCCCAGCTTCGGGAGCCATCTCTCGGAGAAGGGTAAGCCTCTGAATTCTCTCCATAGTACTTCTAGGTATTCGCTAGCCGTGGCATCCTCTTTCATCTTCTTCACAGAGACCACGCGGTAGATGTGGCTGGCTCCTTGGTTCACCACGTAGCCTCTCCCCGTGGTGGCGAAAGGCTCTACCGCGTACACTTCACCAGCAAGGACTCTAGTTCTTAGGTACTCGGCGTCAGGAACGTTGGGTAGTGTTTTGCCAGCGTGGAGTACGTACCTATCTACCATGTGCCCAGTAAGGTTCTTCACGGGCTTGAAACCCCTTTCTTCAATTGTCTCTGCGACCGCTTTTGCAACACTGTTAACCGGGGTGTTGTGCTTCATTACTGTAAGAGCGGCTCTGAGTGCTTCCCGAGCAGCCTCTGCCAAGAGGGTCCACCGTTTGTCTAAAGGCACTGTTACTGCAGCGTCTACTATGTACCCGTTTACGTGCACACCGATATCCACCTTCACCAGTGCGCCCGGCGGTATTCGGGAAGAGTCATCGATACCCGGTGAGTAGTGCGCCGCAACGTTGTTAATCGATATGTTAACCGGGAAGGCTGGGCGAGCCCCCCTAGAGATTATGAGACCCTCCACCCTCTCAGCTAGATCGAGCAGTAGAGCATTTTCTTCAACGAGGTTTACTGCAAGCTCTAGCGCCTCTCGGGCTATCCTTCCCGCTACCGCGTACTCGTGAGCAGAGCTCACAGGCGCACTTGCGGGGGAGCAGTTATTTAACTCTGCACACTGTGCACGTTGTGCACTTACCGGAAGGTTTCTCGATTGAGAGGGCTCGGCGCGCTCAGCAGCTGATTGCTCAACGCGTAGTAGAGTCAGATCAAATCGACTACCCCATCAGGTACGCAGCGGGGGTTGATGTCTCCTTCAAGGGGCAAATCGCAGTTGGTGCTGCAGCAGTCGTAGAGTACCCGAGCTTAAGCCTAGTCGAGGAGAAAGCCGCGCTCATGCGCACCGCGGTTCCATACGTGCCCACGCTGCTCGCTTTCAGGGAGATGGGGCCTGCGCTTATGGCTCTGAAGAAACTTTCGCATGATTACCAGGTACTCTTTGTCGATGGTAATGGGCGTTTGCACCCCTACAGGGCGGGCTTCGCTTGCCAGCTGGGTTTAGCCGTAGGTAAACCCACTATAGGTGTTGCGAAGAGCTTGCTAATCGGTGAGGCGCGGTGGCTAGACGACGTAGCAGAAGTCTCGGTGGGCGGAGAGGTTCTCGGCTACGCGGTTAAACTCGGGTCGCGGCCGATTTACGTGAGCGTAGGTCATAAAATATCTCTAGCGACCGCTTTAAGGCTGGCTCGAGCGTTTACGCGTCCCGGAGCAAGGCTACCCGAGCCTCTTCTACAGGCTCATAAGATAAGTGTTAAAATGAGAAAATCTATAATGTGCTAAGTGTTAGATAATATACCCTTAATGATCTTTTCCTTTAACAACGTTGAAGAGTAACCTTCAAGCTTGCTACCAATTTTTACCGAGGTCTTTAGGCCCAGCCTCGCAGCAGCGCTTTCGATAACCTCCTTCAACCAAGCCTGGTCGTACCCAAGGAGAATTATGTCCGGCTTGACTCGCAGAAGCACTTGATGGTAGTTAGGTGGGTACTCGCCGAGGAATGCTTCGTGGACGGGCTTTAAGCTTCTTACCAGCTTCAACCTTTCCTCCTCCGATAGGACTGGGTAGCGACCCTTACTCTGTTTAACAGTTTCATCTCTAGCTACGACGACGTAAACTTCGCCCAGGCTCGCTGCCTCAGCGAGAAACTCCACATGGCCTGGATGCAGAATATCGAACACCCCTCCTACCAGCACCTTCGTTCTCCTGACCTGACTCGGCCAGCTGAAGCTAACCTTTCCCTCAAGCCGCAGAGCGTCCAGAAGACCCTCTGCGTAGGAAATGCACGCCAGTGCAGTCAAGCAGTCGTTTCTTGAGAGATACCACTCGGCATCAGATGCATAACGCGATGCTAGATCGACGATTTCTGCAGCGTTGCCGGTAACCCCTACCAGCTCAGATAAGACCTGCTTCACGGCTCGAAGGTACTTTCTAACCTTTTCTTCACATGTTTGTTCCAATTGATCATCACCTCGACCGGAGCTCCGTGAACGCTGCTTAGGAACTCTATTTCTGAATCGTGTAATACTCCAGGAATAACAACGGAGTGTGGAGGAGGACCAAAATCTTCTCCAGCTAACTCCCGCAGCTCTCCAACCTTCACCACTTCATCGGGAGCCGTAGCCCTGGCGACACCTATTGCGAGTGTATCCTCTGAGATAACATGCTCGTGAAAAACTTCTTCAAGCTCGAGCAGTAGAGCGGCAGCTGTAGCAACATCCATGTACACACCCTCCTGCCTCCGGATCTCGAGGAGAAGGAGTGTGTGCAATCCTCTCCTGAGGTTATCCCTTATCACAGCATAGGTAGTGTAAGGGTAGATCTTCCTTCCTCTTTCAGGAAACACCAGCGTGACCGGTCTGCCGAACCTGTAAACGTGCAACCCTGTTGAGCAGATAACCCCGTCGAAAACCGAAGGGGCGGGTAGAATTTTCACAGGTATACCGGCCTTTCGAGCTTCAACTACGAGAGAGGTGTGCGTAGTTGCTATGAGGGGGTGCCCGAATGTTAAGAGTAGAACGGTGCTTTTCCGTGCTTGCTCGAGCAGTTCCCTGCCGGACTGCTCTTCCAAATCCTGGCGAGCGACCTCCTCTACATGCTTTCCGAAAAGCTCCTCTAGAGCCTCAAGGCTGAACCCCGGCGCCAGGCTGGTGTACTGCTCGAGGTATATCCGGTCAGCTCCTCTAGCGATCTCGATGACTCCCAGAGGTAGGTCTCTCAAGCCGTAGAGCCCTATACCGGCTATTACGAGCATTACCGAATACCGTGTTTACTGTAGCTTGGTATCACTTCTTAACAGGGAGTTTGAGACCCAGCTTCTTAACAAGCTCCTTGTAGCGGTTTCTCACTGTTACTTCAGTCACCTTCGCCGCCCTAGCGACCTCTTTTTGAGTTCTCATCTCGCCATTCTGGAGAGCTGCTATGTAAATTGCTGCGGCCGCAAGGCCTGCCGGGTCCTTCCCCGCAGTTAAGCCGGCGGCGCGGGCTTTATCTAAGATCTCTATCGCTGCTTTTATCGTCTGGCCAGAGAGCCTGAGGTAAGAGCCGATTCTCGGAACGAAGTCGGCGGCATTGGGCAGCGGGACCTTTATGGATGCCTCGCGCAAGAGCAGTCTGTAGCACCTGGCTACGTCCTTCCTCCCAGCTCTAGTGTAAACGGCAATTTCGTCTAATGTTCTCGGCAGCTTAAGCTCCCGGCATGCTGCGTAAACCGCAGCGGCCATGACGGACTCTATCGAGCGTCCTCTAACAAGATTGCTCTCCAGAGCTCTCTTGTATATTTCGAGAGCTCGGTCAAGGACAGTCTTGGGAAGGCCTAGTTGCGCGCTCAACCTCTCCAACTCGATAACCGCTTGAGCAAGGTTTCTCTCCATGGAGCTCTGGGCCCGAGCCCTGACCTGCCACTTCCTTAAACGCAGCATTTCAAGCTTCCTTCGGAGGCTGATCTCGCGGCCGGCAGCGTCCCGGCCACCCCAATCGATATCGGTGACTAGGCTCTCAACCCCAAAGCTAGAGATGGGTGCGCCTACGCGGCTCCGCCGTTCCCTCTCTTCTGGCGTGAAAGCGCGCCACTCCGCTCCTAGGTCTATTTCTCTTTCACTCATCACGTAGCCGCACTCCGCGCAGATTACCTCTCCCCGGCTCGGATCGTACACAAGCTTTGTGCTGCCGCAATGCGGGCACTTCAGCTCAGCAGCCGCCTCCTCGGGAGGCTCCTCTTGCTTATCCTCCCTTAAGTATCTAAACACTTCTACCACCCCGAAACCTATTTAAACGCTACCCTAAGGCTACGTGAAGTTACCTTATAAACATTTCGCTTTTAGGGAAGTTAAAGCAACCTTAAAGAAGCTTTCGCCACGAGGTAAACCTTCACTCCCAACTCTCTAGCTCTCTTGCGCATTTTGCGGTCAGCCGTTACGAGTATCTTTCCTTCCGCGCGCGCAGCTTCGATAACGATATCGTCGACCGGCCCCTCTGAAAAACCAGGGTCAACGATAGAGATCATCTTCCCCCACTTCTCAAGCATTTGATTAATTACCGCGAGCGCTACTGCAGCTTTTACAGCTCGGGAACCTTTACCCTTTTCTGCCAAGAACTTTATCTCTTGGAGAACCGGTGCTGGGATTATGATCCTGCAGACAGGAACTTGGGCCTGAAGCGTTAGATCGACAATATCTACCTTCCTATCCACTGCGAATAGTATGCTGCTCGTGTCGAGAACAGCCTCGTAACACTTCGGCATTGTTCAATCAAACCGTGAAAATCACGTCGAGGAGTATCTTTCAAGTTTTTGCCGAAGCAGAAGCACGCGCACCTCACGATGTCCTAGCGATAAGATAGGAATGGTATACATGTTATCAATGGTGAAAGTTTATTTTCTAAACTAATATGCAGTGCATCGAGCCGGATGAGTGAGCCGGGAAGATCTCCCAAGAGGCGTGTCATCATACTGGGCGCTGGAGGGAGGGATTTTCACAACTTTAATGTTCTTTTTCGCAGCAACCCTGAGTACGAGGTTGTAGCTTTTGCGGCCACTCAGATCCCCAACATAGATAACCGGCTATATCCCCCGAAGCTTGCGGGCCCCCTGTACCCCAATGGTATACCGATTATCTCGCTGAGCAAAATGGAGGAGATTATCAAAAAGAATCTCGTAGATGAGGTTTTACTATCGTACAGCGATATAACGTGCGAGGAGCTTGCAGAGATTGTGAACAAAGTAGTCTCGATGGGGGCGGACTTCGTCGTGCCCTCGCCGAGGAGAACTATGCTCAAGTCCAGTAAGCCTGTGATCGCGATTACTGCTTCGCGGACGGGGGCCGGGAAGAGCACCGTCTCGCGTTACGTGGCACGGATCCTTAGAGAGCTAGGAGTGCGCTACGTGATCGTCAGGCATCCTATGCCTTACGGAGATCTCAGCAAGTCCGTGGTTCAAAGGTTTGCCAGCTACGAAGATGTGGATAAGTACAACTGTACGATTGAGGAGAGAGAAGAGTACGAGCCGCATATAGCTGAGGGTAGCGTAGTTTACGCTGGTGTTGATTACGAGAGAGTACTACGGGAAGCTGAGAGAGAAGGCGATGTGATCATTTGGGATGGAGGTAACAACGATGTACCGTTCTTCTGGCCTGACCTTCACATCACTGTCGTGGATCCTACTAGACCTAAGGACGTTTTAACCTCTTTCCCTGGTGCCGTGAACGTAACGTCAGCAGATGTCATAGTGATCAACAAGGTTAATCTTGCTCCTCGCGAGCATGTAAAGCACGTTCTCCAGACAGTCAGGTCCGTGAACCCCCGAGCAGAGGTGATAGAGGCTGAGTCAGTACTGCGAGTAGACAAGCCCGAACTGGTGCGTGGTAAGAGAGTCGTTGTCGTAGAGGATGCTCCCACCGTTACACACGGCTCGCTAAGCCATGCAGCAGGCTATCAGGCAGCAATCGAGTATGGCGCAAGCGAGATAGTTGATCCAAGAGCTTACGCTGTTGGTAGCTTGAAAGAGGTTTACGATAAGTACCCATGGCTTGGGCGCGTTGTTCCGGCACTCGGCTACGGGGAGACGCAAATGAGAGATCTCGAGGAAACGCTGAACCGTGTTGATGCTCACACGATAATTCTCGGTACTCCCGCGGACATATCCCGCGTACTGAAGCTCAACAAACCTGTAGTGAAGGTATTCTTCGAGCTGAGGGAGACGGAGGGCAAGAGGCTCCGCAAGATAATCGAAGAATTCGCTAAGCGCGCCCTAGCGGTTTACAGCAAGTGAGCCCGAACCCCAGTTAGGTATAAGTTACCGCTTTTTGGGAAAGATCGGCGGAGTGTCGGGGTGTGCCTCAAGAGGGTAAACTGCTAGTACTCTGCGTCGACAGGGATAACGATATAGGCACGACGCTAGGTGTGCAGACCCCCATACTAGGAGAGGAGGCTTTGACGAGAGTAGCTATAGAGTTCGCGCTCCGAAGGCCTGAAGACTCGGATGCGAATGCCATCTTCGCGGCTCTTCAAACGCTTCGCGACTTACGGAGAATGGGTTACGCTGACCGCTGCGAAGTTGCTCTACTTGCCGGCACAGAGGAGGAGGGTGTTCAGGCCGACATGAAAATCCTGCAAGAGCTAGACGAAGTTCTGCGTAATGGAGAGTTCACGGGCGCGATACTCGTGTCGGATGGCCCCACGGACGAGGTCGTGGCCCCTCTGATACAGTCGAGAATTCCTCTCATCTCGATACGTAGGGTGGTCGTCCAGCAGTCAAGGGGGGTAGAAGAGACTTTTGTTCTTCTGGTGAATTACGTGAAGAAACTCTTCCTAGAGGAGAAGTACAGGAAGTACTCAATGGGGCTTACAGGGGCATTTCTAGCAATCTACACGATTCTCTCGGCTGTGCTACCCCAGTTTGCTTGGACTCTCGTTCTCGCTTCTCTCGGAGGCTTTATGTTCGTAAAGGGGTACGGGATTGATAAGAGGGTTGCCCAGATCTACCAATCAGGGTCTGTGAGATTTATCGCATTCGTGCTCGCGCTGCTAATCTCTGTACTCGGCTTTCTCCAAGGTTTTGCGAGAGTTCTACAGCTTCAGAGAATGGACGCAGGAGCTATAGCAGCTTTTGCGCTAGCACCCGTAGGAGGTCAGCTGATAGCAGTGGATTTATTCGTAATCGGTGCGACGCTGTTCCTCGTCGGAGGGATGCTGGAAGAGCTGATTGCGGGGAGAGTTTTGAGAATCTCGCAAGCGCTGTTCGTAACCGCTGTGCTTCTGTCCAGGCAAATAGTTGTCGAGATGGCTAAGTATCTTGCTGGAGGGGGTAGCATTCAGGGTGTTCTCACCTGGTCATTCGTAGAGTTGGCAGTGGTCGTTATCGCGGTATCAGTAATGTACATGGAAGCTGAGCGCTCTAAGTAGAGAGCATCATGGAGCGGTACTATCTTCTGCTAAGCCAGTGTGCAGGAGATTGTGGGACGGCCGAGGCTCTACATGTTTTGAGTAAAGTTTGTGGATTTCGAGTGGAAGTCGCCGGGCAGGGCGTAATTAGCATCGTAAGCAAGAACTCTGAGAATATAGTGAGATGTTCATCCAAACTCGTGTGCGCACGATGCATCGTAAAGGAGGTTTATCGTGCTAGTCTGAGTGAGGGATGGGACATAGCTCTGGGGGCCGCCGCGGAGGTTCTGAGCAGAGAGTTAGCTATGCGCGCATCTAAGGAACGGGTCGGAGTGGACGTGGAGGTGAGCGATGTCGCGCTTAGGCTTAGTGCCGCTGAGAGAGCACTAGTGGCGGAGAAGCTGATCAGCATGCTGCGTGCTCGGGATAACCGACTAGTAACGCTGAGAAGCACACCCGACTTTCACATATGGGTTGGTATTCTAAGCGACTACCTGTCTTTTGGAGTAATCCTGCAAAAGTTCAGAGGAGATCGGTATAGAAGTAGAGAGCCTCACAGGAGAGTCTACAGAAGACCTTTTGCCCTGGTTCCTCAAGTAGCGCGCCTCATTCTTAATTTCTCGCTTAATCCCTTGCACGGCCCCTTCCTCGATGCATTCTGCGGAACGGGTGCAACGCTGATCGAAGCAGCGCTCGAGGGGTTCTACGGGGTTGGGGTCGACCTCGACTACGAGAACATTAGAGGCGCGCGCCGCAATTCTCTACAGCACGGTGTTTACCACCTTATCGATCTAATCATTAGTGATGCCGCGCACCTCCCCTTTAGGAGAGATGTGTTTGCGCTAGCAGCCTTTGACCCTCCTTACGGTCGGGCTGCATCGTGTAAGGGAAAGCAGCCCCACCTGCTGCTCACAGAAGCACTGGAGCGGGTACTGGCTTCTCTAAAGCCGGGGGCTCGCGCGGCTTTCCTCTCTCCCGGGAGCGAGGAGTACTCAGCCGTCGCCGAGTCCGCTGAAAGGGTATGCTCGATCTACGTTCACTCCTCTCTCGTGAGAGTCCTGTGGGTGATAGAGAAGAGCTTTGCGAAAAACCAGCAGGCTGAACTTCTATGAGCTGTGATAAAGTAACGATTTTCTTTTGGGGCACGGGATCTACGAGGCCCGCTAAGGACAGGGACCCCTCCTGCATACTTGTGAGAGCTTGCGCCGAGGTCTACATTCTGGACTGCGGTGAAGGCTGTCAGAGAGCTTTTGAGGAATTTGGAGTAGGGTACAACGAGCGGCTAACGATTATAGTTTCGCACCTCCACGGGGATCACGTTCTTGGTTTGCTACCTCTTCTGCAAACACTAAGCTTAGCTGGCAGAAGTAAGCCGGTTCGTGTGGTCGGGCCTCTCGGGCTTTGGAGAATTTTATCGAGGCGAGATTTCGCGGTTAATTTTCCTCTTCACGTTACCGAGCTGGCTACGGAAAGCGGCGAGTTGAGCCTTACAGGTAGTACTCAGAGTGCTAACCTGGTTTACACGAGAGCACTCCACGTGCCCTTATCGTACTCTTTCGTGATCCGTTTCCCTCAAAGGATACACCTCTCTGCCGAAAGGCTTGAGAGGGAAGGCGTCCCCCCAAAATTACGAAGTATTTTAATTAAGAAAGGGATTGTCCATTATGGAGATAAAATTTTTAAACTTGATAATTTTATAGAAAGCATTGATCCCGGTCTCGTTATCGCGTATAGTGGAGA
>Ga0105162_1001463_pt1 | contig 13529 bp, 11 predicted proteins | sample JNZ201metaG_FD_81532 | JGI IMG/M metagenome (GOLD analysis project Ga0105162, IMG submission 81532) | Hot spring microbial communities from Jinze hot spring, China to study Microbial Dark Matter (Phase II) - JNZ 20120812A | ecosystem: Environmental > Aquatic > Thermal springs > Hot (42-90C) >...
ATGCTGCGGGACCACGGTCCCGATGCCGAAACCGATCCGCTCTGGAACCCTGGTAAAGGCTGGCTTATGGAAACAATCTGCGTGCATGCCAGTTTCGGGCCGACCCGCCCCAGCCAGTCTGTGGGGGCTATGGTCGCCCACCTCCTACCTGGCTTCCCCATCGTTTGGGTAACAGGCACCTCCGGCACGTGCACCAGCATTTTCAAGCCGGTTTTCCTGGGTGGAGCAGGATTACCTTCCGGCTCTGAGGGTGAAGCGCTGGGCCTGACCACACCTCCGACCGGCACTTATGATCCCCGTACCCTCTGGTGGTCTCACGAACGTCTGCACAGGGCAGTAATCAGGGATTACGCTGCCCGTATGCCAGTTTATCGGGAAGAGAGGGATGCTTTGGAAAAGGCATTTTTGCGGGAGGCGTCAGAAATCTACAACCTCTATCGTGGAGCAAGCCCGGAGGAGCGAGCGGAACCTTTGCGCTCTTTTACCGTTTCCTGCTTCAAGCGAGCAGCTGAGGCTACCAGGCGATGGATTGAAGCTGTAAAGGCCACCCCTGTAAAGCATCGCTTGCCGGTCCTCTTTTCCATGGCCTGGGATAGGTTCAACAAAGAGGCTGGATTTACGGATTTATAAAAAATAGCCAGCCGTTTATACTAGCTGGCCGATTACCTTTAATCAGTCGGGGCGGCCGGATTTGAACCGGCGACCACTTGAACCCCATTCAAGTGCGCTCCCAGGCTGCGCCACGCCCCGACTTTGTTTTATATTATACTCAAGACTCTGAGGTTTGGCAAATTCCCTTTGCAAGAACCCTAAGCCCGCGAGGGCGAGGAAAAGAGGGTTCAGGGTGCACAGCACTTTACCAAAGGGATGACTGAGGGTGTCCCCCTACTTTTAGAACTGGTCCATCGCGGCATACAAGCCACCCTTTCCGCTCACATGAACCACACACGCCAAAACCGCATCGCATATAACCTTCGTAGCTGAGTTGGGATGGAATGCCCCACAAGGAAGAAAGCTCCCGCAACGCTTCCAGCATGCCCTCTGGACCACAACCATAAATAACATCGGGTTTGAGCTCGGGGATTAGTTTACTGGCTAATTCAGGGGCTTTCCCCCAAAACCCGAGAGATCCATCCTCGGTCGCAAGATGGACCTGGCAACCTGCTTCCTTAAAATCTTGAGCAAGGATTAAATCCTCAGCACAGCGGGCCCCAATTATGATGTTCACGGAACAGCCTTGCTTTATGGCTCGCCGGGCAAGGAAGAGCAAAGGGGCAACCCCGTACCCACCACCGACCAGGAGCAACTTCTTGCCCTCTATGGAAAATCCATTGCCGTAAGGCCCCCGCAACCAGAGAATATCCCCTGGCTTTTTTTCATGCAGCCGGGAGGTAAAAGGCCCAACACGAGCCACCGTGAGAACCACAGGGGAATCGTTAACCAGGCTGAAGGGTTTTTCATCTACCCCGGGAAGCCAAACCATAACAAATTGCCCCGGTACCGCCTCCAGTTCCCCATCCAGGACAAAGGTCTTGACACGAGGGCTTTCATCTTTAACCATACTGATGGTGAAAGGGATAGGCAGATTATGAACGGTGGGCAATTCCCCTCACCTCTTCCAGATTATGGTATCCCAATTCCTGCATCAGACCAGCCATTTCCTGCTGGATAAGGCTAAAAGCCTGGATGCCCCGATAATAAATAGCTGAGCCTATACCGACAGCAGTAGCTCCAGCCATTATCATCTCCAGGGCATCTTTTCCGGTAGTAACCCCACCGGTGCCGATGACCGGTATTTTTACTTTCCGGGTTATCTCATAAACACAACGCAAAGCTATTGGCTTTATGGCCGGCCCTGAAATCCCTCCGATTTTATTGGCCAGAACAGGGCGACCAGCGCGGACATCTATAAGCATCCCGGCAACAGTGTTGATGGCACATATGGCGTCGGCTCCAGCTTCCTCAACGGCACGAGCTATCTGAACTATATCGGTTACGTTTGGCGAAAGCTTAACGATTACCGGGATATGGGTGGAAGACTTCACTGCTTCGGTAACCCTTGCAGCTGCCTTCGGATCAGTCGCAAAAGGACGGCCAAATTCTTCTTCAACATTGGGGCAAGAGATGTTAACTTCTATGAAATCAGGGGAGGCTTCCGAGATTACGCGAGCGGTCTCAGCAAACTCTTCAACGGTCCCACCAAATATGCTGGCTATAAGAATGGTGCCGAGCGGGGCCAGGAGTTTCTTAGCCTCTGCGATTATCTGTGCCATGGCTTCTGCTCCGGGGTTAGCAAGCCCTACAGCGTTGATCAGGCCATGGCCCCACTCAAGAACCGTAGGGTTAGGATGGCCGCGGCGAGGGGAAAGGCCGCAGGATTTAGTAGTCACTGCCCCGGCTCCGGCCCTCGCCACCCGGGCCAGCAACTCTGGCCCCGTCCCCAGGATGCCTGAAGCCAGCACCAAAGGGTTCTTCAGCCTGCGTCCACAAATTTCAACGCCAAGGTCCGGCACTGCTTTATCCCCAAAGCCTGGAAGCAATTTTTTCTCGCTCCTCCGGCGGAAGCCGCCCTTCTTTCACCAAAATTTCAAGCATTTCTCTTAACCGTAAGAAAGCGTGCAACCTGTATCCCCTGGCCTCTAAAAATTCCTTTCCCCCCTGTTCGCGGTCTATCAGCACTACAATGTCCTCAACTTTGAGGCCAGCCTGTTCAAGGGGTTCAATTGCCTTCAGTTTGCTATCGCCTGTAGTTATGAGGTCATCCAGAACTACAGCACGCATGCCAGGACTGAAAGCCCCTTCAATGGTCCGGGCAGTCCCATAGGTTTTGGCCTCCTTGCGAGGGTAAATTAGAGGCTTACCCATTTCCAATGCCACCACGGTGCCGATAGGTAAAGCAGCATAGGGTATTGCTGCAATCAGGTCAAAATCCAGAGGGGTGAGGAGTTTAACATAGGCCGAGATGACCTGCCGGAAGAGGGCCGGGAAAGATGGCAAAATGCGCAAGTCAATGTAAATGGGCGAAGTTTTCCCCGAGGCCAGCACAAACTCCCCGAAACGGATGCAACCGGTATCAAAAAGGCTCAAGGTTAAGGCGGTTACAAAGGAAGGGACGGGCTTTTCCTGCAGCGCTTTGCGCATGTAATTTATGCGCTCACAATATTCAGACGCAACAGCACGAGGTTCTTCAGCATAGATAATGTGGCGGGATACGTTTACGATGACCCGGCCTTCGGGGCCGGCTAAACCCGCCGCAAGGGATTCCTCCAGAGTGCCCCCCTGAGCTCCCACCCCTGGCACAAGGAGCCAGGCCTCTGGAGCTACTTCTCGCACTGAACGTATTGCTTCGGGATATGTAGCGCCCATCACCAGCCCGATGCGAATGGAAAGGCGAGTTGCCCACTCCGCTATTCTAAGGTAAAACGGTTTGCCCTCCATTAAGCGATCCTGGAAGTCCCTGGAACCAGGATTGGAAGTATGGCACAGGATGAATAACCCCTTATCTTTCCAGGCAAGGAAAGGCTCCAGGGAATCAGCCCCCAGATAAGGGTTAATGGTAACGGCGTCAGCACCGAAGAACTCAAAGGCTGCTGCTGCGTAAGCCCTGGCCGTAGAACCTATATCCCCCCATTTAGCATCAAGGATCACCGGAATTTCGGATGGTACGGCTTTTATAGTCGTGCGGAGGGTAGCGATGCCTTCTGGGCCCAGTGCCTGATAGAAAGCAATGTTGGGCTTGTAAGCGCAGACCAGATCAGCTGTGCTTTCAATGATTTTAAGATTAAAGGCAAGGACAGGGTTTTCCTCTTTCCAGAAAGTCTGTGGTATACGCTCCGGGTCCGGGTCAAGACCCACGCACAGGAGCGAATTATTCCTGCGCACAGCTTCCTCAAGCTTTTCCCAGAAATCCATCTCCCCACTTCTCCTGTTGGAAAGTGCGGCATCATTTTAGCAGATTCAAGGCTCCAGTCAAAAGACACAATTGTCAAGCATTAGGTTTTAAGATATAATCCCCAACGGGAGCCGAAAATGGCGCGGATTTTTGTGGCTTTAGACCTTGAAACGACGGGTTTTGATCCGGAAAAGGATGCTATTATTGAAATAGGGGCCGTCAAATTCCGCGGCGACAAAATCCTTGACACTTTCTCCTCCCTCGTGAACCCTGGCCGTAAGGTCCCTTACAAAGTCCTGCACCTCACGGGATTGTCCCAGAGTGAGTTAGATAAGGCTCCTCCCCTCCGTTCCCTGCTCCGCCCACTGGAAGAATTCGTGGGAGGAAATGTTATCATAGGTCACAGTGTAGAAGTGGATCTGGCTTTTCTGAGGCGCTGGGGACTATTTTACCTCAATCAGTATCTGGACACTTTTGAACTGAGTTCAATTTTTGTCCCTTACGCCGCCCGCTATAGTTTGGCCAAACTGGCACAAACCCTTGGTATAGAAGCTGGCACCCACCACCGCGCCCTGGACGATGCTATGACCTCTATGCGCCTATTCAATGCCCTCCTGGATAGGGCCCTTGACCTTCCAGCCGAAACCCTGCAGGAAATTATAAGCTTGACCCGGAAAGCCCGTTGGCCTGTTGAAGCCTTCTTCCAGGAAGCTCTGGAAAGGAAGAGGAACATGCCCCTGGCTCCAAGCCTGGCTCAGCAACTTAAAGCCAAAGGTTTTCTGGGAGAAACTCCTCTGGCCTTGCTGCTCCAGGAAGAATATCCGCCCCTGAAACCGCGAGCCGAGAGAGCTCCCGTTGATCCGGAGGAGCTGGAAAAGCTCCTTGGAGAGGGAGGGTTGTTCGCCAGGCATTTTCCAGGCTACGAATATCGGCCTCAGCAGTTAGAAATGACTAAAGCTGTAGCCAGAGCCTTTAACGAAGGCCGGCACCTTCTGGTAGAAGCCGGCACAGGAGTGGGCAAATCCATAGCTTACCTCCTCCCGGCCATCTATTTCTCAGTCCGGAACGACGAAAGGATTGTGATCTCCACAAATACCATAAACCTGCAGGACCAGCTTTACCGAAAGGACCTGCCTGACCTCAAGAGAATCCTGCCTTTTGATTTCAGAGTAGCCATCTTGAAAGGACGCTCCAATTACCTTTGCATGCGCAAACTCTCCATATTGCGGAACAGGGTAGAACTGCGCCCCGATGAAGCAAGGCTTCTGGCTAAAGTGCTTGTTTGGCTCCAGAGCACAATATCCGGTGACGTATCTGAACTCTTCATCCCATCGCCCGGGGAAAAAGCTGCCTGGGAAGAGATCGCTTCCGATTCCGAATCTTGCCTCGGGGAGCGCTGCCCATATTATAGGGAGAAAAGGTGCTTTTTCTATGCTGCCCGAAACAACGCCGAAAGGGCCCACTTAATCCTCATCAACCACGCCCTACTTCTTTCGGACATCGCTCTGGAAAACAAAGTCCTTCCCGATTACCGCTTCCTGGTGATAGATGAAGCTCACCATCTGGAGGATGTGGCTACGAAGCAGCTGGGCTTTTCGGTAGATCAATGGGGAATAGATAGGCTCCTGGCCTGGCTTGGAGGTGATGAAAAGGGTGGAGACCTCCTGGGTCAGCTCCTTAGCAGGGTAAACCCCTTAGTATCCCGAAGCCTTCGGCCCCAATTTGAAGAATACATCCAGCTCAGAAGGAGGGAAATCAAGCTTCTGCAGGGTCTTATCTTCTCCCTATTTTCCACCCTGAGAGAGTTTTTTGCCTATCACAAAGGGGAAGCGGGTGACTCCGATTACGATTACAAAATCAGGATTACCGGAAGCACAAGAACTCAGCCCGATTGGGCAAAGGTGGAAATAGCATGGGAGTCGGTTAGCCATGCCCTTTCCAGGCTTATAGATGGGCTTACGCGGTTCCTTAAGGACCTCCAGAGTTTGATGGAAATGGCCGAAGATTACCAGCTTGAAGGATTGCTCCAGGAACTGGCAGGGACCCTCTCCCGTCTTATGGAATGGCAAGCCAAGGCTCACGTTATCCTCATGGAACCATCCGAGCAAGGGATATACTGGGCTCACCTCAACCCGTTCAGCGATTACATTTCCCTGAACGCAGCCCCCCTTCACGTGGCCCCCGTGCTGGAAAAAAGCATATTCGGCTCAAAAGAGAGTGTGGTTTTAACCTCTGCCACCCTCAGGGTTGGAGAGTCCTTTGAATACGTTCGGGAACGCCTGGGTATAGCTGAGGCAATGGAACTGGCTCTGGGCTCCCCCTTTGACTACATTTCTTCAACCCTCCTGTACCTGCCCACCGATATCCCGGAGCCCGATACCCCAGATTATCAGAAGATGGTAGAAGAGGCCATTGTAAGCCTCTCCAGAGCTTTGGAGGGCAGAACCCTGGTCCTTTTCACCTCTCACCGCCAGCTCCAGCGCACTGCCAAAGCCATAACCCCGGCCTTAGCTGAGGATGGCATCCTGGTTCTGGAACAGAGCGAAAACACATCCCGCACCCAACTCCTTGAAACTTTCCGATTAGCCGAGAGAGCCGTGCTTATGGGCACAAGGAGCTTCTGGGAGGGAATTGACATAGTAGGAGAAACCTTGAGCTGCGTGATAATACCGCGGCTCCCCTTCTCGGTCCCTACTGACCCTATCTTTTCCGCCCGAAGCGAGACCTATGAAGACCCATTCCACCAGTATGCCGTCCCCGAGAGCATCCTCAGGCTTCGCCAGGGCTTCGGCCGCCTTATAAGGAGCAAAACCGATCGAGGCATCGTAGTTATACTGGACAAACGCATCCAGACCAGAAGCTACGGCAAGCTTTTCCTCCAATCCCTCCCCCCTTGCACTATGGTCAAGGCACCTCTTGACCTTTTGCCCGGGGAAGCATTGAAATGGATGAACAAGAAATGAAACACGAAGTAAAAGGAGGGCAGGCAGTGGGAATGCCCACGAGTGTAAGGGAAGCCCTTGGAGATAAAGTAGCCCTGGACCTTCTTTCCTGGTTCATCAGGGTAATACCTTCGGTAGCAGTGACAAGGGAAGAGTTCAAAGAGGTGATAGTGCGTCTTGATAATCTGGAGAGGGAATTGAAAGGCCTGAGGGCTGAAATGGACAGACGCTTTGATGAAGTGAACAAGCGTTTTGAAGAAATAAACATGCGATTTGAAGGGGTGAACCAGCGCTTTGAAGATTGGGGAATGTTTGTGAACAAACGCTTTGAAGAAATGAACCTGCGCATGGACAATCGTCTTGAAACTGTCCACGCCCGCATTGATGCCTTAAGGAAGGATATGGATGAGCGCCTTGATTCATTCCAGAGGGACATGGGAAACAGGCTTGACCTGATCCAGGAGAGGATGCTCGTTCAATCCCGCTGGCTCATAGGCTCAATAGCGGTTCTGGGAACGGTGATAAGCATCCTCCTGGCCATCGGCCAGTTCCTGAGGTAAAAGGGTTATAAATAAAGAGCAACCCCAGATTGAAAGGAGGAAGCCATGGGCATAAAGGAACTGGTAGAGGACCTCAGGAAGAAGAAAGAAGAAGCTCAACTTGGAGGTGGGATAAAAGCTATAGAGTCCCAGCACTCTAAGGGTAAGCTCACCGCCAGGGAAAGGCTTGAGAGATTGCTGGATGAAGGTTCGTTTCGGGAGATAGACGTCTTCGTAACCCACAGAGCCACCGAATTCGGGATGGCCGAGAGGAAATACCTGGGGGATGGGGTAGTAACGGGCTGGGGCACTATCAATGGAAGGCAGGTCTTTGTTTTCGCCCAGGATTTCACCGTCTTTGGAGGAAGCCTTGGGGAAGCCCATGCTGCCAAGATTTGCAAGGTTATGGACATGGCCATGAAGATGGGTGCCCCCCTAATAGGCCTCAATGACTCCGGGGGAGCACGCATCCAAGAAGGTGTGATGAGCTTAGCTGGCTATGCCGAAATCTTCCTGCGCAATACCCTCGCCTCCGGCCTTATACCCCAGATATCGGCCATAATGGGGCCATGTGCAGGGGGAGCTGTTTATTCCCCTGCCCTCACCGATTTCATCATAATGGTAAGAGGCATAAGCCATATGTTCATAACAGGCCCCCAGGTAATAAAAGCTGTCACTCGCGAAGAAGTAACCTTTGAGGAATTGGGTGGGGCCGATGTCCATGCTACTAAAAGCGGAGTTGCTCACTTTGTAGCGGACAATGAAGACCATTGCTTTCAGATAATCCGGAGCCTCCTAAGCTATATACCCCAAAACAACATGGAAGACCCCCCGTTTGTGCCCACTGATGACGACCCATATCGCCAGGACCCCGAACTGGACGAAATAGTCCCAGAAAGTCCTACAAAGCCTTATGACATAAAAGACGTGATAAAAAGGGTTGTGGACAATGGTGAATTCCTGGAAGTGCATGCCGCCTTTGCCCCCAACATTGTAGTGGGCTTTGCCAGACTTGGGGGCTACAGCGTAGGGATAGTAGCGAATCAGCCCAAAGTTTTGGCCGGGGCCATTGATATAGATGCATCGGTGAAAGCCGCCCGCTTCGTCCGGTTCTGCGACGCTTTCAATATACCCCTCGTGGTTTTTGAAGATGTTCCCGGTTACCTTCCTGGCGTTGCCCAGGAACATGGTGGTATAATCAGGCACGGGGCTAAGCTTCTCTATGCTTTCTGTGAGGCTACCGTCCCCCGCATAACAGTCATAACCCGCAAAGCTTACGGAGGTGCTTATTGCGTGATGAACTCCCGCCATATAAGGGGCGATCTTGTCCTGGCCTGGCCCATGGCTGAGATAGCCGTCATGGGGCCTGAAGGGGCTGTGAACATCGTCTTCCGGAAGGAACTGGAGCAGGCTCCAGACCCCGAAGCTATGCGGGAAAAGTTAATAGAGGAATACAGGGCTAAATTCGCCAACCCTTACGTGGCCGCCTCCCGCGGCTTTATTGACGACGTAATTGAACCTCATGAAACCCGACCCCGTCTTATAGAAGCCCTGAAAGCTCTGCAGAACAAGCGAGACACGAACCCACCCAAGAAACACGGCAATATCCCCCTTTGAAGGAGTTATGGTTAAGCTCATAATCCAAATTCCATGCTATAACGAGGAGAAAAGCCTCCCTTATACCCTGAGGGATATCCCAAGAACCATCCCCGGGATAGACCGGGTGGAGATTTTGGTTATAGACGATGGAAGCACGGATGGGACAATAAAAGTGGCCCAGGAGATGGGGGTGGACCATATCCTTAAGCTACCTTACCATATGGGATTAGCAAAAGCCTTTATGGCTGGCATTGAAGAAGCCCTGAGACTTGGGGCGGACATCATCGTTAACACCGATGCTGACAACCAATACCCTGGGAAGTATATCCCTATGCTGGTGGAACCCATCCTCCGGGGGGAAGCTGAAATCGTTGTAGGAGACCGGGTGGTAACCAAAGTGCCCCATTTCTCACCCCTTAAGCGTTTCCTTCAAAGTTTTGGCAGCAAGGTAATGGGCCTGGTAGCCGGGATGAAAATCCCTGATGCCACAAGCGGTTTCAGAGCCATGAGCCGTAATGCCGCTTTTCGCACCCTCGTCCTCAGCGAATATTCCTACACTCTGGAAACCCTCATCCAGGCCGGTGCCCAGAAAATCCCCGTTAAATTCATCCCCATTGGGACCAACCCACCTTTGCGCCCTTCTCGCCTCATGAAAAGCATATTCCACTACCTTACCCAATCTTTCCTCACAATTTTGCGCATCTATACTATGTATCGCCCCCTCCAGGTTTTCCTCCTCTTAGGAAGCCTCAGCCTAATGGGAGGTGTAGCTCTGGGGCTTCGCTTCCTCTATTTTTTCTTCACCAGCAGAGGGGCAGGCCACGTTCAATCCCTGATCCTGGCAGCAATTCTATCCATCGTTGGCTTCCAGATATGTTTAATAGGCTTGCTGGCAGACCTTATAGGGTTCAACCGGAAGCTCTTGGAAGAGCTTGTGTTTAAGGTCAGGAAAATGGAGCTGGAACTTGAACGCTTAAAGGAGGGGAAGGATGGAGTTCAAGAATAAACTGATCCTTGTGGTGGACGATGAGAAAAAGCTCGTTGATTTTGTAAGGATGAACCTGGAATTAGAAGGCTTCAGGGTCTCCGAGGCTTACACTGGCATGGAGGCCCTGGAGAAGATCAAGAAGGAGCTTCCAGATCTGGTGGTGCTGGATGTTATGCTTCCAGACCTTGACGGATTTGAAGTCCTTGAATACCTGAGGGAATTCTCCCAGGTTCCGGTGATAATGCTGACAGTGAGGAAGGATGAGGAAGACAAAATCCGGGGCCTTGAGCTGGGAGCCGACGATTATGTCACCAAACCCTTCAGTCCCAGGGAACTTGTCAGCCGGATAAAAGCTGTCCTAAGAAGGGTATCAGCCATGGTGCCCACCAGCGAATTGGTCAAAATTGATGACGATCTGAGCATAGATTTCCGCAACCGCGAAGTAATAGTTAGGGGGCAAAAAGTCAAGCTCCGCCCTACTGAATACCGATTGCTTTACCATCTGGTAAACAATGCGGGCTGGGTAATGCCCCACGACATGTTACTTTCAAAGGTCTGGGGGCGTGAGTACCGCGATGACGTAAATCTCCTGAGGCTTTACATCAATTACCTGCGCCAAAAGATAGAACCAGATCCCTCTAATCCCCGCTATATCCTCACCGAAAAAGGGGTTGGATATAAGTTCGTAGATTTCAGGAAAAAGGAGGGAAATGCTCAGGGAGCTTCTTAGGGAAATTGCTTCGGGCAGAGCTATTAGCATCAAAGATTTAGCTCACAATTTTGGCCTTGAGGAAAGGATGGTCCGGACAATGGTGGAGGAACTGGAGAAGATGGGCTACCTTTACTCCAGGCCTCTGGAGTGTCCGGCTCAATGCGAAGGTTGCCCCTTGAATGCCACCTGCAAAGTGGTTGGGGTTGAGAAAATCTGGTTTTTGACCGAAAAAGGGCAAAAAGCTATTGAGGAGGAAAATCATGGTTGAATGGAAAGAAAGGCTCGAAAGTTTGCGGTTAAAGTCCCTTAAAGAACTTTTCGGGGTAGAAAAACCCATAATCGGGATGGTGCACCTCTGGCCTTTGCCCGGGGCTCCGGGTTACACAGGCTATGGTATGGATCTTATCATTGAGAAAGCTCTGGAGGACGCCCATGCTCTGGTGGAGGGAGGAGTGGATGGCCTAATCGTGGAAAATATGTGGGATCTGCCTTATTTTGTGGGAAGCGAAATCCCCCCTGAGGAAATGACAGCCCACGCCGTAGCTGCCCGGAAAGTTGTGGAGGCAGTTAACGTCCCGGTAGGGATAAATGTAGTGCATAATGGCGGGGTGGTAACCCTGGCCATAGCCTTAGCTTCTGGGGCCAGGTTCATAAGAGTTTGCCTCTTGACCGGAGCCAGAGTCTGGGATACCGGAGAATTTGACCACGGGTGCGCTGCCAAACTCCTGCGCAAGCGGAAGGAACTCGGGGCCGAACACATAAAAATCTTTGCAGATGTGGACAAAAAACACTCTGTCCCCTTCCCGGGGATTGATTTAGCCACCCACATAGAGTGGACTGAATTCTACCTGGCCGATGCTATAATCGTTTCGGGGAAAATGACGGGCAGTGCCCCGGAGCTGGAAAAGGTAAAAGTTGCAAGAGAAGTCAGCTCCCGCCCGGTTCTGGTGGGAAGCGGCGCCACTTTGGAAAACATAGCAGAATTCCTCAAATATGCCGATGGCGCCATCGTTGGCACATATTTTAAGGTTGATGGAATAGCCGAAAACCCGGTGGATTTAGACCGGGTAAAGCGCTTCATGGAAGTAGTAAGGAAAATCCGGGGCTAAAATAGGCCCGGGGCGAAGAGAAACCCCAGGCCCTGTTGGATTCTACTGAGCCGGATTTAGAACCCGTCCTATAAGCAGGATAGCTCCGTTCTCTAAGTCGCGGATAAGGAAAATAAATGGACGATTTACGGTAACCTCCACAGGAGATATAGGTAATGCCGTTATTTTCGCAATCACTGCCGTGGCTGCAGCAGCTTCTGTTCCCTCCTCATCCACTGAGACGAAAGCTTTGTGGAGCACTTCACCAATGTAAATGTTGCGGGTGCCATCCATCCCGGAAAAATCTGCCCGGTCAGGGGTAAAAGCAGTTTGCATGCCCATGGCCTTGAGGATTTGTGCCAGGCGGAAAGCTGATTCCATCCGGAAACGTGGAAATGTGAGGGAAACCTGTCTGTAACTTATCTTTTCCAAAATGCTCTGCACTCGCTCAGCGCTGAGGGATTTCTCAAAGGATTCAAACTGCCCTTCCGCTGGCAGAAGGACAACCATTGCCAGCTCTTTGCCTTCATAAGGCATTTCTACAACCTGATACCCTTCGCCCTCAGTATAGCCCAGGTTGGTTACCTGACGCATCATTGGTACAATTACTTTGCTTCCATCCAGCAAATAGAAGGCGTCGTCTTTGGTCAATTCTTTCTTGAAGGGCTCAGCCCAAGCAGCTTTAAAGTAAATAGCATTGGTGAGGACGAGGCGGGTAAGGTAATCAATCGTTCCGGGGGGGATAAGCTCCTGAATGCGCCCCTCCGTGTGGTCACTGACCCATTTGTTGATAATTTTGCGCGCAGCCTCGGGGTCCAATGCGAAATCCAGAACCCTCATGCCCGCGCCATAGTTCTGGGCCAGAGTGTCCAGAAATGCTGGAAGGAATTTGTACCCTCGCTGACCCCACAATGCATTAACGATATGTAGCCGGAAACCTTTTCCTTCCGCTGCTTTCCCCCGGCTGGCCAGTGTTAGATCGAGGCTGTTAAAAGCAGGATGCAGGCGTTCCTGTGGCAGGGTAAAATGAAGGACCTGGGCCATTTCTTTCTCCGTTTCCCCCCTGGCACCAGCGTAAGTCATGGCTAAGGCAATGGATATGCTATACGGAGAATAGAAAAGGTTCCCCCCAGATTTTTCCCGCAGGGCATGGTAAAGGTCAAAGGCAAAAGCCGTGTTCCCGTTTACCAGCTCTTGAAGATCTCCGGACAAAACTTGTGGTGCAGTATTCCGGGGTTTATCCGACTGCAGAACCATGGCCTCCGCAACAGGCTGTGGGCGAACGCATCCCGCGAGCACGCTGAGCATGATGAGCATCAGGAGCAAGCATCCAGCAATTCTGTTCATTTCACACCTCCTCTGGTGTAACTCTGTAGATTATGACGTTACGGGGCCATGCTTGGTTCCTCGGTTCAAACTGCCCGGGCAGGTGAAGCGCAGCGCCATCCAGGGTAAAAGGATCATGTCAGGCTGGGCCAACAAAGATTTTTGAAATCTGAAGGAAATCGGCTAAACTTAGGCCATCAAAATCCATTCTCCTGAGATGAAGGAATGGAAAATCTTCAGCGGTTTCTGAAACCTTGGCTGAGCTGGACTATAAAATTGCCTTCCTTTGAAGGCCCCTTTGATCTGCTCCTCCACCTGCTGGAGAAAAATCAGCTTAACATCACAGCTGTTTCCCTGGCCCTCATTGCCGACCAGTATATAGAGCTATTGAGCCAAGCGGAAGGGTTTGAAATAGATGCTCTGGCTGATTTCATAGCCATAGC
>Ga0105162_1001465_pt1 | contig 13520 bp, 11 predicted proteins | sample JNZ201metaG_FD_81532 | JGI IMG/M metagenome (GOLD analysis project Ga0105162, IMG submission 81532) | Hot spring microbial communities from Jinze hot spring, China to study Microbial Dark Matter (Phase II) - JNZ 20120812A | ecosystem: Environmental > Aquatic > Thermal springs > Hot (42-90C) >...
ATTGTGCCATGTGTCTAAGACGAAGGGCTCTCGGTGCATGATGCCCCCGCATTTCTCGCATCTTATTTTTACGCGGTCTATCCATGGCTTGTGGAGTTCAAAGTTTGGCGGAGGCTTTTCCAAGGCTTTTTCGACAAGTTCCTTCTTGCTTGCTATGAAGGTTTTTGCTCCGCATTTTTCGCAAACCCATATGGGCAGCGGAGCACCCCAAACTCGTTCTCTTGATATGCACCAAGGCTTGCCCTCTTTTAAGAAGGAGAGGAAACGGTTTTTCGGAGCTTCGAAGAAGTATTCGACTTTCTCCGCTGCAGCTACAACCTTGTCGTTTATGCGGTCCGTTCTCAAGAAGTATTCGCGTCTAGCGAGCCAAACCAGCTTGTGGTGGGAACGCCAGCAAGTTGGATACTCATGCCTTATCTTGCCGGCTTTTACAAGCAAGCCTCTTTTGCGCAGTTCCTCAATAACCATGCTGTCGGCGTCTCTTGCAAAAATGCCTTGGAAAAATCCTGCTTCGCCTGTAAACTTCACCTCATCGTCAAAGGGGGCGAAAACTGGAACACCCCTCTTTTGGGCAGCTACGAAGTCTTCTTCGCCATTGCCAGGCGAGAGATGCACGACACCGGTGGCGGTATTTACGTCCACAAAGTCTTCACAGACAACCCTATGCACTAGAGGATGCCTGTCGAGCTCTGCCTGTTTTGGAATCAAATCCTTGAACGGGTAATCGTACTTTGAGCCTTCTAAGCCCTTGCCCATGACCGTTTCGACTATCTTATAGTCTTTTATGCCAAGCTCTTGCATCACTGGTTCTACGCGTTGCTTAACCATTATCCATTTTTCACCGTCAACCTGTACTTTGGCGTATTCGGCTTCAGGGTGTACCGCCAACATTAAGTCTGTTATAATTGTAAATGGCATTGTTGTCCATACTAGGAAGTACTCGTCCTGCTTGTCGGCTAACCTAAACTTGAAGTAGAGGGACGGATCTTCCACCTCCACATATGAGCCTTCATAACCCACTTCAGCACTGCTTAGGCTTGTCTGGCAACCGGGACAATAAGCCACCACGTAGTAGCCTTCTTCTAGGAGACCTTGCTCCCAAGCGCGTTTTAAGTATTGCCATTCCCGCTCAATATACTCGTCTCTATAGGTCCAGTAAGCCTTTTCTTGGTCTATGAATATGCCGAGCTTGCGGTCGGCTTCCACCCATTCCCTATGATAGCGCATAATAGTCTTCTTACACTCTTCCACGAAGCGTTCTTCGCCAACCCGCTCCAGTAGTTCCCGCTTGTTCTTGACGCCCAACAGCTTTTCCACTTCAAGTTCCACAGGCAAGCCTTGACAGTCCCAGCCAGCCCAGAAAGGCACGAAATAGCCCTGCATGGTTCTCCATCGGAACCACAAGTCCTTTATCACGCGTCCCCTAGCATGGCCCACGTGAGGTATACCGTTTAAAGTTGGAGGACCTTCAACCCAGCCTAAAACACCAATGTTACTTTTTTCACGATATTCCATCAGCTTCGCTCGTATTTGGTTTTTCTCCCAGAACTCGCGGATTTCCCTTTCAATTTCAAGCGGGCGGTAATCCATGCTCAATAACGTGTTAGAATCAGCTTTTGATTTGGCAATCACCTTTCACCACAACACACCGCAAACACATCAAAAAACCAAGCAAAATATAACTTTTTTGAAGTAGTTCCTCTAATTTTTCAACCAACAAATTAACGAATAAAGAGACAACAATACCACAACAACCTCCACAACCACGAAGGCCTGCCACGCGTAAAATGGGTTTCCAGTGATAAAGGGATACAGCACCCAACACATTTCCCGATGGGTGAACATGTCTAGGAATATGTGACTGAAACCGCCGAAAAGACTTAACAAGTATATGTTCCGCAGCGGATACCTAACTTTCACTGGTTTAAGCTTAAACCAATTATAAAAGGCCCATAACCTTTTTTCTAAAAATTGTTCAGCAAGATAGACCCCGAAGGTTACTAGAAGGGGGTATATGGTTAGGCCTAGTGTGAAACCATGCCAAACTCTGTGATCTAATGGTTCTCCCAAAATAATGTAGTATAGAGGTTCAAGGTCAATGAAGGATGTTGAAACCGCTAAAGCCAAAGGGTCTATACGTTGTTTATCCCTAAAGTAGAGGAAGAACAAAGCTAGCGGATGGAACGGTGTGAGAGGCATTGAGCATACATCCGTCAAACCGGTACTCTTTTTCCGTTGAAGTCACGTTTCCAGATGCCAAACTCGCCTTTAACTGTTTTCAACTGACCTATATTGAAGACTGGACCGTCTCTGCAAACGCGGTATCCGCCAAGAACACAACTTCCACATATACCGATTGCACATCGCATAATCCTTTCCAGACTTGCTTCGGCGTAAACGCCAAACCTCTCGGCAGAGTCCAAAACCACCCGTGTCATAGGCTCTGGACCACAAATGTAAACCGCGTCGAGCTTTCCTTCTTCCAACGCCCTTTCTGCAAGGGTTGAAACCAAACCTTTCAAGCCGTAACTTCCATCCTCGGTGGCTGCCAACACGTTTTCTTCTCCGCAAAAATCCCTAAACTTGTCCAGGAAAATCAGCTCCGCTTCTGTTTTGGCACCCACAACTACGGTTATTTTTGAAGTTTTTTGGACGGCTAGTTCTTTGGCTAGGAAGGCTAATGGTGCTATGCCAACGCCTCCTCCCACAAGCAGCACGTTGCCCCGTCTAAGGGGGGTGAAGCCATTTCCGAAGGGTCCCCGCACTCCTATCCAGTCGCCCTTCTTTAAGGCATGCAATGCCTCTGTCGCCTCTCCAACCCGTTTAACAGCTACAGAAACCATCGCCTTTTCACGATCCACACCATAGACGCTTAGGGGAATCTCGTCTACTCCAGGAACCCACAGCATCAAGAACTGGCCGGGCTTCGCTTTGGCGCAAAGCCTATCCTTAAACGTGAAGGTTTTCACCGTTGGGCTGACCGTCTCCACGTTTAAGATGCGCGTTAACCGATGCGCGTTAGCTGCGGTGAGCCAAGCCGACAATCTCGTTCACGCTCCTAAAGCCTTTCCTTTTGAGGTAGGAGTCTATGCCCCCAGCCACGGACTTGAAAATGCTTGGCCCTTTTAGGGCCATGGCTGTTCCAATTTGGACTGCTGAAGCCCCGGCAAGCATAAACTCCACAGCATCACGCCAATTAACTATGCCACCACATCCGATTACTGGCACTTTGACTCTTTCATAGATGTCATAGACGCATCGGACGGCAATCGGTTTTATGGCGGGACCGGACAAGCCGCCCCTCTTGTTGCCGAGGATCGGTTTGGCTGTTTCAATGTCTATGGCCATCGCCTTAACAGTGTTTATGGCTGTTATGGCGTCCGCCCCGGCTTTAGCAGCGATTTCAGCTATTTCAGTTATGTCTGCAACGTTGGGCGAAAGCTTGACAAAGACGGGTTTATCCACGGCACTTTTGACCTTTCTTACCACCTCTGCCAAGACTTTTGGGTTTTGCCCTATCTCGGCACCCGTCTCCTTAACGTGGGGGCATGAAACGTTAAGCTCTACGGCATCCGCCCCAGCCTTCACAGCTTTTTCAGCCACAACCGTGTATTCCTCAGCTGAAAAACCATAAACGCTAACTACCAATGGAACCTTCAAAACAGTTTTTGCTTCCCTAATATCCCGTGTAAACTCGTCTATTCCCGGGTTTGGAAGTCCCATAGCGTTAATTAAACCACATGCAACTTGAACAACTGTTGGGTTTGCGTAGCCGCTTCTGGGCTTTAAGCCAACAGACTTTGTCACGACGGCACCCGCACCGCCCTCTGCTACACTCTTGAGCGTTTCAGCCGAGTATCCCAAAATTCCAGAAGCCAGCATGATAGGATTGCCGAGGCTTAAACCGGCTAACTCAACCTTTAAACGTTCACTGTTCAATGGCTTTTCACCATTGAAGCCTCTGTTATGCTTGTTGTTTTCGAAAGATAAACTTTCGTTAACCGCCGTTTTCAGAATCCTTTATCTATACAAGTTGCTAGATACTGTCATGACTGAGGAGAATACTGATGAAGGCAACAGTCCTCCCAACACTGTTTGGAGTTTTAGCCTTCGACGAGAGTAATAGGCTTATAGCTCATTCGCTTTTCCCCAAAAAGCCAGAGGAAGCGGCAAAAACCATAGTGGAGATAGAGTCTGGAAAAGCCGTAAAAGAAGTTGCAGACCTAATAGCCCATCTGAAAAACAGCGGTTATACAGCTTTCGTTTTTGAAAACCCCGCATTGGCGGCTGAAATTAAAGAGAAGTTTGCCGTTTCAACCGAGTTCTTGAAAGTTTCAGACGCTGGACAAATTCTACGCTCTAACATTGAGAATTATGCGATAGAAACCGGCTTCGTCAAGGACTATGAGGAGTTTCAGTATTGGATGCACAGTGTTTCCGTAGAAATAGCCAAACTAAAAGTGAAGGGCGCTGTCGAAAAAAGAGACCTACTTGTTGCTCAAGCCATCCAAACATTGGACGACCTAGATAAGACGATAAACCTTTTCATGAGCCGCGTTCGAGAGTGGTATGGCGTCCACTTTCCAGAGCTTGACCGCCTTTTGGAGAAGCATGAAACCTACGCCCGCCTAGTAGTAAACATCGGGAATCGTGAAAACTTCACAGCTGAAAAACTTGAAAAAGAAGGGCTGCCAAAGCAGAAGGCTAAACAAATAGCTGATACCGCCAGATCCTCCATGGGTGCGGACCTCTCGGAAAGGGACCTAGCCCAAATACAGGCTTTGGGTCGAACGGTGCTAAATTTGTATGACTTGAGAGAATCTCTGGAAAAATACATAGACAACGTTATGGAGGAGGTCGCTCCAAACATAAAAGCATTAACAGGAGCCCTTTTGGGCGCCCGCCTTATTGCTTTAGCTGGCGGTTTAACAAACCTTGCTAAGATGCCAGCCAGCACGCTGCAAGTGCTCGGCGCCGAAAAAGCCCTGTTCCGTTCGCTTAAAACAGGAACAAGACCGCCCAAGCATGGAATAATCTTTCAGCACCCTTATCTGCATGAGGCGAAAAAGTGGCAGAGGGGCAAAATTGCAAGAGCTTTGGCTGGAAAACTTGCCATAGCCGCCCGAACAGACGTTTTCGGAGGCAGATATATCGGCGAAGAGTTGAAAGCCGACCTTGAAAAGCGGGTTGAGGAAATCCGCCAAAAATATGCTGAGCCTCCGAAAGCTTCGAAGGCTCCGGAGAAAAAGCCTAAACCGAAACGTGAAAAGAAACGGTGGAGGCGGAACCATGCAAGTTAAACCTCACCCACGTTTCCAACAGGTCTACGTGGTCACACTAGATGATGGAACCGAAAGGCTTGCCACAAGAAATCTTGCACCGGGCAGAACTGTTTATGGTGAAAAACTTGTAAGGTTTGAAGGCGCTGAATACCGTCTATGGGACCCCTTTAGAAGTAAGCTTGCAGCCGCTATCTTGAAAGGCATAAAAACGGTTCCAATAAAGCCAAGCCACCAAGTGCTTTATCTAGGCGCGGCTTCAGGCACAACCGCCAGCCACGTCTCTGATATTGTGGGCGAAAGAGGACACGTCTATTGCGTCGAGTTTGCGGCTAGAGCCTTAAGAGAACTTGTAAACAACGTTTGCCCCTACAGGCTTAACATAACGCCTATACTGGAGGACGCGCGTTTCCCAGAAAGATATGCCTATTTCATCCGCGGCAAGGTGGACGACATTTACTGCGACATAGCCCAACCTGAACAAGCGAAAATCTTAGCGGACAACGCTGACCTATATCTTAAAGATGGCGGTTGGATAATGTTGGCTGTGAAAGCCCAGAGTATAGACGTCACCAAAGAGCCATCTGAAGTTTACAAGCGGGAGCTAAAGATTTTAGAGAGTAGAAACTTCACCATAGAGGATGTTGTGCACCTCGAGCCATATGATAAGGCTCACGCCATGATAGTGGCGGAGTTTAAAGGTTAACATTACGAAAAGTATATAATGCTTATATTGAAGGCTGCTTTTGAATATTTTTGTGAAAGTCCGATGAATTATCGGGAGACGGAGAAAATAAGGACGGCGGAAGCCATACTTAAGGAGGGCGGATTCACCGTCTCCCAAAGATGTTGTTCTAGGCCAAGCTGTTTCGACGTAGCCGCCAGAAAAAATGATTCTTTAATTTTAATCAAAGTGCAACGTGATATTGGATGCGTTTCGCCCTATGACTCCTTAGAGCTTAGGATTATAGCCGAACAAGTCTCAGCGGCTTCGCTTTTTATAAGCGAAAAATCCCGGGACAAACCATTGGAGGACGATACTGTTTACTCTAGATACAACGTTTTAGCCGTTACACCCAAGACATTTGAAAACATTGTTTTACGGGGCATATACCCGCTGGTTCAAGCTGGACCGGGTGGATATTATGTGAAGATAGACGGGGAAGCCATTAGAAGGCGAAGGCAGGAGCTGGGCTTGTCCGTCGGTGAAGTAGCTGAAAAGATAGGTATTTCTAGAAGGACTCTTTACGGTTACGAGAAAGGTATGGCGAAAGCCTCGGTGACGGCAGCCTATAACCTCCTCTGCACTTTAGGCGTTCCTGTGGCTAGACCAGTCAACATTTTCGAAGCACCTAAAAGCCGTCGTAAACCGTTCGTGACAAGGGCTAGGCAAATATTCACGCGGAACAAGCTCCTCCAGAAGATTTTCAAGAAGCTAGCAGGCTGTAGTATAGTGGCTGTCAAGAAGGCACCCTTTGACTTTGTAGTCACTGTTCCAGAGAAAAACGTGAAGATTATTGGCGGAGTGGCCAGCGACCAAGAAGAGACGCTGAGTCAAAGGGTTGAGGAAATTCTAAGCCTTAGCGAGATTGTTCAAGCTCACCCGATTCTCATAACGGATGGGCGGAACCTCTCGTTGGATAAAGATATTCCATGCGTCAACGGCGAAGAAATATCCAAAATAAAGGGCCCCGAAGACCTATGCAAAATCTAGATAAGCCTTTTCTGCTGAGCGTCATTTTCGCTTCTAACTTTTTTGGCTGGTTTCCAGCTTTTCCTAACAAATTCTGGATAATCTTTAAATGTTTTTAGGCAGCGACGTAAAAACTCCATTGTTTTTGGATCCGTGGGGTAGCCGCATCCAAAATCCCCATATTTAGCCTTCAACTCGGCTATTTCGCGGTCACGTTCCACCTTAGCTATTATAGAAGCAGCTGAAACCACTGGATACTTTCGGTCCGCCTTGTGCTCTGAGACCACTTCAATTTTGAAGGGCAAAAACTCTAAGATTTGCTGTTTAAAGCGTTCCTCTAAAACGTCTGAGGCGTCCACATAGGCTATGTCTGGCCGGAGAAGCTCAATTACTTTGGCCATGGCCTGCGCCTCTAACCAGTTAAGCCTATGAAGTTTCCTGCCTCTTTCAACAACTTTGTCAATTTCCGCTGGAGAAAGCTTCACAATATAATGTTTTTTGGCTATACGCTTTATCTCGACGGCTAGGGCTTCTCTGCGGCTTGGCGACAAAAGCTTGGAGTCTTTAACGCCTAGCTGAACAAGTTTCGGTAAGTCTTCACTGTCAACTAGGACTCCGGCAATGACAAGCGGTCCTATAACGGAGCCGCGTCCCGCATCGTCAACGCCTGCAACCAGCATCCGCGAAACCTTCGTTTACTCTTGTCTTGATTGTCTGTTAAAGGTTTTTAGGTTATGGTTTGCGCTTAGCGCGAAATAGAATATCGCAATATTTAATAGGCTTTCAGCAACTATTACCATGAGGCTCATAAGTGGGATTTATAGGCGATGTTGCCAAAGTAATCGTTATAGCAACCGCAGTTTGCTGGCTCTACCTAATAATAGAAATTTTTAGTGATGGAGCAGTACGCTTTAGCCCTATTTCTTTTCATCGGCTTGCTATTTCCCTCATCCATGATTCTTTATGAGTATAGAAAAGCAAGAAAAGCGAGGAAAAGAATATTCCGTAGTTCACCGTTTATTTGCTGTTTCCGCCAGAAACCGTAAAGTCTTATCTACAACCTTTTGATGCAGCTCATCGCGATTCTCGAAAGTGACTGTGAACACTTCCGCGTCTTGCCGTGTTTTCACAGCGTCCACAAGCTTGTTCCGGGCCTTCCAGTGGACCACGCCCAAAACAAGTTTGCCGCTTTCGACGGCTTCTTGAACAGCCTTTCTGAATTTTTCTGAGAAAAGCTCCATGGGCCCAATTTCGTCTATGGTCACAACATCACATTCCCTTACAGCCTTTAAAATTGCCTCGACGCCCACGCTATCTAGGTCGGTGAGGTTCACACGGTATTTGCCCACCTGCGGGCCTGTTTTCTGGTTTACATGGGCGAGCCATCCCCGTTTGCCGCCTGCTAAATCCAAAATCTCGAAGCCTATACGGGCTCCGCCAGCTCGAACCTCGCGGCTCACCATCCCGCCAACGCTGTAGCCTTTTGATTTTAGGGCTTCAATAACCCTTAGTAGCAGTGTTGTTTTTCCAACGCCCGGGCTGCCTGTCAACAAGAGCACACGTTTATACAAGCCTTTCCGCCCTACCCCTGCCTATGCATCATCTCTACCAGCCTTAAAATTTAACGTGTCATGGCTTACCAGAAGTCTAATATTCTATGTTTTCTTAAACATTTTAGCAGGCCAGGAGCCGAGGCATTTACTGCCTCTTAATTGATCCACTTAGCCCTATTGGGTGGGGCATAGCCAAAAGCATGAAGAAGTCAGAAGTCGAAATAGGTTTTCCAACAGAAATGGTCAAAGAAGGCCGAGTTCAAGTGCTTGTTCCAAAACTTTCAGCTTTCGTGGAAAAACCCGGCGAGTATGCTCCTTCAAAGGCTCCGGTTTTCTATAATCCAGTTATGGAGTTAAACAGGGACATCGCCGTCTTAGCCCTACAGGCTCACCAGCAAACCGTGGGCAGGGAAATCTCCATATGCGAGCCTTTAGCGGGCTGCGGTATCCGGGGGATACGCTTTGCGCTGGAGGTTGAAGGCGTCGAAAAGGTTGTGATAAACGACATAAACAAGAAAGCCTACAAGCTGGCCAAATACAACGTGGAACTGAACGGGCTTAGCAAACGCATAACCGTCAAAAACATGGATGCAAATCTCCTCCTAGCCCAGCACGGTGCACCGTACAAAAGGTTTGACGTCATAGACGTAGATCCTTTTGGTTCTCCAGTGCCGTTTCTGGACTCAGCCATGAGGGCAACCCGCGATGGGGGACTGTTGGCTTTAACGGCCACAGACATGGCGCCCCTTTGCGGAGTGCACCCTAAGGCTTGCATGCGCAAATATGGAGGGAAGCCTCTCCGCACCGAGTATTGCCACGAAATAGCCTTAAGGCTCGTTTTAGGATGCGTTGCAACTACAGCAGCAAAACACGAGATCGGTGTAACACCGCTTTTTAGTCACAGCACAGACCATTACGTGCGCGTTTACGTGCTCCTAAAGCACGGCGCAAAAGAGGCAGATAAAAGCCTAAAAAATTTGGGTTATATACTCCATTGCTTTAACTGCTTCCACAGAGAGACCTTCAAAGAAAACGCTTTGCTAGGGATTAATGGCAAATGTCCAAGCTGCAGCTCAAAAATGGATTACGCTGGACCATTATGGCTTGGAAAAATAGCTGACGAGAAATTCTGCGCTTTAATGAAAAAAGAAGTCGAAAAACGGCATTTCAGATTGAAAAAGAGAATTGAGAAAAATTTGGAGCGGATAATGGCTGAGTGCCATGCTCCACCAACCTACTATGTTTTAGACAAAATATGTGACAAAATGGGTTTACCGACGCCCCCAGTTAGGTCTGTCTTGGAAGCTTTAAGAGAGAGAGATTTTGAAGTTTCTCTTACCCATTTTAATCTGAATGGTTTTAAGACAAACGCTCCTGCAAAAATTGTTACAAAGACTTTACAAGAAATTATGGTGTCGGAACGAGGACGCAATAAGTTTTAAATAAGAACTGCGCCAAACATCATGATTCAGTGATCTAGATGAGAAAGGTAATTTTGTTTGCTGTAACATTGATGTTATTGACTGTGCTTTCCTCTGCGTCAATCCATGCACAGCAAGTACAGCAGACCGTCAACATATTTGCATGGACAGACAAAACGTCTTATAAGCCTGGGGAAAGCGGAAAACTTACAATTGTTATTCGAAATGATAGAACGGACGTGGACTTGATACTATACAACATAACCATACGATATCCATGGTTTACTTTCACCGGTGACAAATGGGAAGGTAATGACACGATAACAATCGGGGAAACCCTCCTAAAAAATGGCGGAGTTAAAACTTACAGCAGAACGTTTACAATACCAAGCGATGGTAGAGTCGCATCTCAAATGTATGGATCACAGATAATAATAGTGGCTAATGTGGACAAGTCACCATACTCTTACACTAGCTACGTACCAATCTATATTAAAAGTGTTTCATATCCCATGGCTATTGAAGACTGGGACAAAATGGTAACCCTTCTAACAGTGCAGGTAGTGCTAACCATCGTATGTACGATAATTTTGGCTGCGACGATATTCCTTTCTGCGCGAAGGCCTAAAGTGGTTCTGGAAGGCGAATCGGAGAAAAACGAATAGCTCAACCCCTCATTTTTCCATTCAGTTTTTAAGCATGCCCCCGTAATCCTCATATTAGCCAGCGTGGGCCTAACTCATTGGGGGTGCGTGGGGCTCGGGAAAGTTTTAGTTACATCGGCTTGGCCTGATATTAACGTGACTCCGCATATTGGCAATTTGGTAGGCTTCGTGCTTTCAGCGGATGTTGTCGCCCGCTATTACAGGCTGAAAGGCGAAGAGGTCGTCATGGTTAGCGGTTCCGACGAGCATGGAACTCCCATTGAAGTGGAGGCCTTAAAGCTCGGCGTGAAACCAAAAGACTTGACAGACAAGAACCATGCAAGGGTGGCGGAACTCTTCAAGAGGTGGGGCATATCCTTCGACAATTACACACGAACCGAAAGCCCCGTGCATAAAGAGTTTGTCCAACAGCACTTAATGAAGATTTACAACAACGGCTACATTTTCACCCAGGAAACCGAGATGCTTTACTGCGAGAATTGCGGGCGTTTTCTACCAGACCGCTTTGTAGAGGGCAAATGTCCATATTGCGGGCATGTCCCAGCCCGCGGAGACCAGTGCGACATGTGTGGAAGACTTCTTGAACCCATAGCTCTAATAGAGCCGTACTGCGTGATTTGCAGGGGCAAACCCGTTATCAAGAAGACGAAGCATTGGTACTTTGATCTCGCAAAGTTCGCGGACAAGCTAGCCAAGTATATTAGCGAAAACAAGCAGTTGCCGGCAAACGCCAAAAACTTCAGTCTAAACCTCATAAAGGAAGGCTTAAAGCCGAGGGCTGTCACCCGCGACGTGAGCTGGGGGATCCCTGCTCCATTTCCGGGAGCTGAGGGTAAAACCATTTATGTTTGGGTTGAAGCTGTTTTGGGTTATGTTTCAGCCACTATAGAGTATTTCCGGAACCGCGGAGACCCAGATGGCTGGAAAGCTTACTGGTTTGATAAAAGCGCTAAAACTCTCTATTTCATCGGAAAGGATAATATCCCATTCCACACCATTATTTTGCCAGCCTTGTTGATGGCGTCTCACGAGGACTATAATCTACCATGGAACGTTTCAGCCACCGAGTTCCTCCAGTTTAAAGGCGAAAAAGCCTCAAAAAGCCTGAGGATAGGCATATGGATAGACGAAGCCCTCGAGCTTTTCCCTCCAGATTATTGGCGCTACTTCTTAATCGCCACTCGTCCAGAAACAAAAGACTCAAACTTTTCATGGGAAATCTTCGCAGAAAAAATTAACGCAGACTTAAATGACACATTTGGAAACTTTATTCATCGCACATTGTCCTTCATAAACAGACACTTTGACAGTCAAATACCAGAGCCCGGTGCAATGGACGAAAAAGACGAGCAAACACTCAGAAGCCTTAAAGAACGTGTGGACGAAATTGCCGGCGACTATGAGTCTTGTCGACTTCAATCTGCGGCAAACGGGGTTATTGGCATAGGAAGACTTGGCAACCAATACCTCAATGAGAAAGAACCTTGGAACCTTATAAAGCGTGATAAAGCTAAAGCCGCTACAACCATGTATGTAGCGGCCCAGCTTGTAAAAGCCTTAGCCATAGTCTCCGCCCCAATAATTCCCTTCACAGCAGAAGACCTCTGGAAAACCTTAAACTTGCCGGGCAGCGTCCACCAGCAAAGGTGGGAGGAAGCCCTCAAATCATTGCAAGCAGGCCACAGGATAACCAAAGCTAAACCACTGTTCCGCAAGATTGAGGCAGACGAGAAAAAGCTTGACGAAATGTTGGAAAAAGTTAGAAAGGCTATGACTGTGGAAACTCTGAAGGCTCAGTTTAGTTCCTAGTTTTTTAAACGTAACGGCAGTTAAGGTCGCACTAATGCAGGGGGCAAGTATTCCCGCCACCGGGTATGCCAGCACAAAGCCTCGTCAGCTTCACTCTTCCCAGCCCCAAGACGTCTAGCAACCAAAGAAGCGCCTCCAACAGCCACTCCTGCGCCTACAGCCCTATATATCATCATTAAAGGTCCAGTAACAGTCAAAGCAGCAAGCGCCTCTGTGCAATGCGCCCACACCAAACGGCGTCAAACAATTCATAAAATGCTTCGCCCTCGCTGGCAACTATGGCGGGCACTGAAAAACGCACCAGAAGCCTAGAGATTTTCTCTCCCCATAGCATCAGCTCTGTGATGGCTCAAAGTCTTGCCCCCGTGACCATTAACACCCGCCAACCGGATTGCATTCTTGGAAAGAGAACGGTTCTATAACCTTTCATTAAGACTCTTGCCAACAAACGTGGCGAAAGCATGTCGCATGTTTTCCGCAAACGTAAATAGGTGGATAGACAACCAAAAAGTGAGGTTATACAAAACAATGCAGGTGAAAATGGACCTTCACGTGCACACCTGCTACTCACACGACGGGCTGATTAGACCAAAAGAGCTTATTTCATACGCGAAAATGAAGGGTTTGGATGGTGTCGCCATAACAGACCATGACAGGATAGACGCTGCATTAAAAATTGCTAAAGAAGTGACGGGCCTCCTCATCATTCCTGGCATAGAAGTTTCAAGCTTAAACGGTCACGTGATTGGGCTTAACCTTCAAGAGCCTGTGCCAAAAAATCTAAGCGTTGAAGAAACTGTGGACAAAATCCACGAGCTTGGGGGGTTGGCCATAGCATGTCACCCCAAAGCGATTTTAAAGTCCAGCTTGGGGCAAAAAACCAGCCAAAAATTCGACGCCATCGAGGTTATAAATGCCTCAGCCTTTCCATTTATGCGTTCTATTGAAAAAGCAAGGAAAATGGCTAGCAGCCTCGGTTTGCCAATGGTGGCTGGAAGCGACGCCCACTATGCTCCGGAAATTGGCAGGGCATACACGCTTATAGAGGCTGAGCCCAAACTTGATGAAGTAGTTAAGGCTATAGGTAGGGGGCTTTGTGA
>Ga0105162_1001467_pt1 | contig 13499 bp, 12 predicted proteins | sample JNZ201metaG_FD_81532 | JGI IMG/M metagenome (GOLD analysis project Ga0105162, IMG submission 81532) | Hot spring microbial communities from Jinze hot spring, China to study Microbial Dark Matter (Phase II) - JNZ 20120812A | ecosystem: Environmental > Aquatic > Thermal springs > Hot (42-90C) >...
GAATAACGGAGAATATGTTTTGCTTATAGTTCGGCCGGTATAACTCGCACCCCTTTTTTAGTTCTTCCACTATATGCCCACTCGCCAAAAAGAACACCTCTTAAACACGCAAACAAGATTTTAAGCAAGTTATAAAAATTCTGAGTGGAAAAAGGCGGCTGAGTTAAAAACAGGTGGACGTTTTGAGCGTAATACTTGGTGTTTGTTCGCGAAAGGAGATCCCTGCTTTCAGGTTGATGGCCGACTTGCTCTTAGATGAAGGAAGATTACTTTACGCGTCTTCTGGAGATGAATGTATTCTTATTGAGGAGCGAAAAAATGCACCCCAGAGCAATGTGAAAAACTGCGTCGGAGTTGCTGTTGGAGGAGACGACTGGTTTTACTTTAACGGGGAGGGAGGCGTTTCCGTAGGAGTTGGGGAGACGTATGAGAGAAGCCGAGAAGAGTTTGCTAAGGGGATTCTTGAAGCATCAGAGGGAGGAGAGGTTAGGGATTTTCTGAGAAAGACGGAAGCGGAGGTTGCAGCGCTACTGCTTGGGAAAGATTGCATAACAGCAGTGAGAGACGAGATAGGATGTAGGGTGCTATATTATGGTTCAAAAGGGGGAGTTACAATTTTTTCGAATAGGAAGAGTGTTGTTGCGAGGGCAGGATTTGAGGTAAGAGTAGCTCCCGCAGGGTCAGTTATAAGGGCTTACGAGGGAGAATTAAGAGGCATTTATCTGTGGCGCCATGCGCTGAAAGGTTACGAAAAAAGTATCCGGTTAGAGGAGGCTGTAGAGGAACTTTCCCGGATATTTAAAAATGCGGTCCTAAAGAGGAGCAGGGGAAGGGTGGGAGTTCTTTTCTCCGGGGGGCTTGACAGCACCCTAATAGTGTCTACACTCTGTGAGCTTGGAGTTAAGTGTAAGCTGTATTGCTCAGGCGTTGAGGGGAGTAAAGATGTGGAGAATGCCATATTAACAGGTGAGGAGATTGGCTTGGAGGTGAAGGTGAGAAGTATATCTGAGGAAGAGTTGGAAGCTGTTCTTCCCACTGTGGTGGGTGTTATTGGAGGGAATGTGTTAAACGTGGAACTTGCGATCCCCCTTTTATTCGCGCTTGACGCCGCCCGTGAGGATGGATGTGACCGCGTGATGAACGGCACGGGAGCCGATGAGCTTTTCGGAGGATACTCGAAGTTCGTCTCGGTATTGAAAGAGGGAGGATATGAAGCGTTACAGTCGGCGCTTACTTCGTCTTTCACGGCGCTCTCAGAGAACGACCTTGTAAGGGAGGAGGAGGTTGCGGGAATTGTAGGGGTTCTTCTGCGTCGCCCATTTCTCGATGCGCGCCTTGTAGAATATGCCATTAGAATTCCGCCACAATACAAAGTGACAGTGAAAAACGAAGAGTACATCAGGAAGTATATTTTGAGAATTATGGCTGAGCATTTTCATACGCCTAGGTCTGCTGTTGAGAGAAGGAAACTGGCTTTTCAGTATGGTTCTGGAGTTGATAAAGCCCTGAGGAGGATCGCCCTTAAAAAGGGATTCACCAGGAGGAAGGCGAAGGAGTTAGGGTTTAGGGGGGAACTTGAACACTTCTTGGAAGCGATAAAGCTAAAAGGCGGGCTTTAACTCTAAATTGAGTAAAAACTGGAGGATCGCGAGTGCCTCTAGGAAGCAAAAGAGTCTCTATGATAAATTACGCTATAAGGGATCTCGTGAACTATGCCAAGAAGCTCGAGAATGAAGGGAGAAGAATAATATACTTGAATATAGGTGACCCGGCTCTCTTCTTTGAGACGCCAGCGCACATAAGGGAGGCACTTGCCAAGGCTTCTATAGAGGGAAACTCTTACTATGCCCCCTCGGAGGGGATCCCAAAGCTTAGAGAGGCGATATGTAGAAAGGAGCGGGAAGTCAATAAAGTGAACGGTTTAACACCAGACGATGTGGTTGTTACTGCGGGAGTTTCCGAGGGGATCCAACTGGTTTTGCAAGCTATAGCTGATGTAGGCGACGAAATACTGGTCCCTGACCCATCTTATCCTCCATATATTTCATATTCCTTTCTCAGCGGAGTCAACCCTAAAACATACAGGTGCATGGAAGAGGAAGGTTGGAAGCCCGACATTGACGACATAAGAAGCAAAGTGGGAGAAAAAGTAAGAGGAATTGTGTTAATTAATCCAAACAACCCTTCAGGCGCCGTCTACTCTGAAAAAACGGTAAAAGAAATAATAGATGTCGCGGGAGAACACGGCATCCCTGTGATCTCAGATGAGATTTATGACCAAATAGTTTATGATGGGAGTTTTAAAAGTACTGCGTCTATCTCATATGACGTTCCAGTAATAGGGCTTAATGGTCTTTCAAAAACATATCTGATCACCGGCTGGAGGCTAGGCTACGTTTACTTCTATGATCCAGAGGGCGTTCTTGACGGCTTAAAGGAGGGAGTTAAGAAGATGGCGCGTATGAGGCTTTCAGTAAATACGCCGGCTCAAGTAGCTGGAGTAGCAGCGCTTAATGGGTCGAGAGAACATATAAAGGAACTGGTCTCATCATTAAGAGAGAGAAGGGATTACTCGTTTAAGCGTTTAAACGAGCTTACAGGAGTTTACTGCGAGAAGCCACAGGGAGCGTTTTACATATTCCCAAAACTGAATTTGGAGAAGTGGAAGAGGGATGACGAATTCGTGGTAGAACTACTTAAAAGTAAGGGCGTGCTCCTCGTAAGCGGCTCCGGATTCGGAGAGATGGGGAGAGGACATGTGAGAATAGTGTTCTTGCCTCCCATGGAGGTGCTTGAGGAAGCTTTCAATAAAATAGAAGAGTTTATTTCTTCTTGTTAAGAAAGGCGATTGGTTAAAGAAGACAAATTGAGGAGCCTCTGAGTTCATCTAGGTTTAAATTATAATTGGCGGTTCTCCTGTCTCCTTTTTGGTTGGACCATGAATCCTTATTTTGCATCCGCCTTCTCTGCTAATGACTTCGACATTGAAACCATGGAGCTTTCCGATTTCTTCACCTCTCATCTGGCATATTATACATGGAAACTCTGGCGGAAGGTTTAGGATGTCCTTGTATTTTTCCCTGAATTTTGATGCTAGACAATCTATGCTGGATTCAAATGTGTTTTCGGTTAGTTTTTCAACTTTAACGTTTGCCCCCATAAGGCGACATTGAGAAATGAAAAGTTTCACTAACTCCTTGAAGTCCGTTTCTTTAACTCTACTCCAGGACTCTTTTATTAAGGAGCGATAGTAGCTCCAAAGTTCGTCAGCTCTTTTCTTAGCTTTTTCCGTAACGAAGGATACTGCTATTCCCCAAAGAAGCATAAGACTAGAGACTGTTTTTTCCCACTTTTCTGGAAATGGCATGTCTTCTATGGTTACTTCTTTTGTAGTTTCAACTTTTACAGTTTCAACTTCCCTGCGAGGTGTTGGTGTTGGAGGAGGCATTGCTTCCTCTTTGACTACTGGTTCAGCGGCTTTAAAGAATTCTTGGAAGCTTTCGCTGACTGCCTTTTCGGGCTCCTCTGCCTCAGTTTTAACAGTAACGGTTGGAGGAGAGGCTTGAGGCTGAGGCTCTTCCACAACGCCTGCCGCCTCGTGTGGGGTAGTCTCAGGTTGTTGGAGGAGAGGTTGCTGTGCCGCTTGCTCCTGTGGAGGCGGCGCCGTTAAAGGCGCTTGCCTAACCTTTGCTTCTCTAATAAGGTTGCTTAGAGCCCTCATTATAGCGTAGTGAGATGGAGGGGTAGCAAGGCTACTGTATATAATGGATGTTAGCACGTTTATATCTAATGTTCCAGTTTTTTTGACTGATATAATGTCTCTTCCCCTAAATATGCAGACAGCCCATTCTCCCTCCACTTTACCTATCTGGACAACATAGGATGTCCCGGCAATCATCGACCTTCTGCTCCAAGGCTCAAACTCTACTTCTACGTCACCTGACATTATGCATCCTTCCATTAAACTTTCAAAGAAAAATAATTGAAAGCAGTTGGATAAATATTTTCTTTGAGCGAAAGTTAACTGGGGAATACCACGTTAAGCAAACGTTTAACAGCCTCGTCGAGCAGGGCGGCATTCACCTCACTTAAGCATATGTGGCTTTGTTCTTTTGAAGTGGAAGCGTCAGGCCCTATACTTATGAAGGCGGTTCTAATCCTGCTATCTTTCTTCAGTAGCTCGGCAGCTTTTACTGCCTCATCTAAGTTATCACTAGGAACCACGAAGAGAACGAGAAACGGAACGTTTTCCTTTAAGTCTCCTAGCAGCTCCTCTATTTTGCTTGCTGCTTCGAGAAGTTTTCCTCTTCCTTTACACCCTTCTCTACACTTGTCGAACATGTGGGATGAAAGAATTCTCAACATGATGTTCTGTTTTTGAGGGGTCATTTCTAAGTAGGGGGAGACTTTCCTTTTTTCGAGTATTGAAAACATGTTTACTTCGTCTGAGCACGTTAGAAAGAAAACCTTGCTCAGATGGCTAATCTTAACCATTTTTACTAAAAGGTAAGAGGAAGCGAGGGAGGAAGCAACGGCACGATTAAGTTCCCTCTCACAGGGCTCCTCAGCTTTCATAGAAAGCACATATTTTAGTTCTTCGATAACAGCGGGATCTATGGAGACAGGAGCACCTCGACCCATGTTTTCCGAAAGGTCTATCACTAAGAACAGGTTGTAGGGTGCTAGAGTACTCTTAGGAACTATGGTTATCTTGGTCTCTCCCTTTTTAACTGTTCCAGCCATCAGAATGGGAGGATCCAATTTCACAACTGATGCAACAAGAGGCATGTCTTCGCCTGCCAGAAGCACCAGCCGGGAACCACGCCCCACTATAATGCCATCAAGAACATTCTCCGTCACTTTTTCGGCGTCCTGTAATTTCTTCTCGTCATCGATCAACAAGCTTATTTCTTTGAGAGCTGGAACGTCGCCATCAAACTTTTCAATCTGAAGAACGTCGCCATCAAAAACATACCAAGTATTGATTACTCGTTCGTCAACCCAAAGTTCTCCTCCTGGAACCTCTTCACCCTCCTTTACAGGAACGATATACCAGTCTCCAGTCAAGGTAGCTCTAACGAGTATTAGGTCGCCGTCATTTAATCCAAGTAGACGCATGTCCTCTCTATTCATTAAGGCTAACATATCACCAAGGTTGAATGTGTGAACTGTGAACGAGTTAATGTCATCGCTACTTATCATGCCGTTCTCCTTGTAGTGCTCGATAAACCACTTTAACCACTTCTCCACGTCCTCGCTTGAGGACAACTTAACGGCGTTAGAAATGGCAGTTTTTATCTCCGGCTGATTGAGCACTTCCTCAGCAAACCTACTTTTCGCCTTTCTGATAACTTCCTGCCTTAATAAAAGCAGGGCCAACGTGTCGCTACCGCCTTCTGATAGGAGGAGCATGCCTCCAAACTTCTTTTCTTTGACCGATGAAAGAACAATAAAACACTTATTTGGGTCTACTCGTTCATTAGTTAAGCTTGCTAAACAGTCACAGGTAGCTAAAGAAATAGAGTTTCTCTTCAATGCATGAAGCATGAAGTTTCTGAGGGAGGAAAAAAGCAACCTAGCTGTCGTCCCATTAGTAATGATGCATTTTTCATCTTTCTCTATATCTCCTTTCCGCTGTGTTTTTGGAGGAAGAAAGGACATCGCGTTTAAACCCATAATCCATCTAAGCTCCCTTAAGCCTCCAGGGAATTCATCGCTTAGGAGGAAAGTGAGAACATTCACGATATCCCTCATGCTAGAAAATGGGAACCCTGTTCCGAAGATTAGGTGTTTAAACCACTCTTTGTCGAGTTCATTGAGGTCATAAATTAGCTGCTTCAAAGCAGTTAGCGACATAGGAGAAAAACATAGGAAAACGTTCTTAACCCCCATTAAACCATAAAGGTCGAACCTTACTTTCTCCCTCAAATACGGAACAATTATAAGCGGGTTCTCCAGTTTTCCATTAACCTCGCTTTGCTCAATGAAATTTTCTAGCAAGTCTAGTTCACGTCTACTGAAGATTTCAACTATTAATGGCATTCCGAAGTACGATAGGTCAGAGTAAAGCGTCGCGAACCATGAAGCTTCATCAAACTTGGTTCGTACCCCTCGATACCCCTCCGAGACAAGGTATGGTACATCGGGCACTTCATCTGGAAGAACGTATCTAAAGGGGGAAGTGTTAAAAAAGCCGGACCCTTGAAGCCATCTCAAAACCAAGGCATTGTTCCGAGAAACCTCCTGAATTACAAACTCCACTTTCCCCCCACTACTGGCTATCTTCGTAACGAAAGGAGATGCAAAAAACTCGTCGGCAAAGCTACTGAGCTTCCTGAAATGAGCATTTTTAAGGTTTAGGAAAATGCTGGAATTAAATCTTGTAACCCGACGCTTGAGAGGTGCACTTTTGAGAAGAAGTTCTCCTTCTAGTTCTTTTATGAACTCGTGTAGGCCGCTTAAACTGTAATTTTTACTGACTGCTCCAGAGCTTACTCCAACCTGGGCGTCGACATCTACAACATAGACTTCTTCCTCGCGACCACCGGAATCAATGAGAAACAATTTTCTCCCTCAGCGACAAGCCCACTGTTCTCTGGGTAAAGTTATTACGTTTAAGGCTTTAATTTTTTACTTTTAAAAATTATTTGAGGCCGAAACCAACGGCTATGCAGGAAGAAAAACATTATTAAATACGTATTTATGCAAGTAAATTTGTAAGAGGAGGGGAAATGGCTTTGTTACCGCTTCAGATGGATATGTCGTCAGTTATTACCACTCTAATTGTGGTTATTGTTTTCATTTTGATTGTTCTTTTCAGCGGGTTAAGAGTGCTACGAGAGTATGAGAGAGGCGTCATTTTTAGGCTGGGAAGAGTGCTTCCGAAGGAGAAGGGGCCGGGAATCATTTTTGTAATTCCATTCATTGACAGAATGGTAAAGGTGGACTTGAGAGAGGATTATTTTGATGTCCCTCATCAACGATGCATTTCTAAGGATAATGCACCTGTAGACATAGACGTTATAATATACCACAAGGTGGTTTCTCCGCTTGACTCAGTCATTAGGGTTGCAAACTGGAGACTTGCAGCGGTAGGAATCGCCCAGACAACTCTCCGGTCAGTTGTAGGTGACATAAACTTAGACCAAATACTTGCCGAGAGGGAGCACATAAACACAGTTCTTCAGGAAAAGCTTGACGAGGTTACTGGAAGATGGGGGGTTAAAATTACGGGGGTCGAGATCAGGGAGATTCTGCCTCCAACAGCAGTACTTGATGCGATGATACGGCAAATGGAGGCGGAACGAGTTAGGAGGGCTATTGTGACTGAGGCGAACGGAAAAAGGGAATCGGCCATACTTATCGCTGAGGGAGAAAAGCAAGCGATGATCACGAAGGCAGAAGCAAAGCGGAAAGCACTGAGCATAAGAGCTGAGGGGCGCAAGCAAGCGACGATTCTCCGGGCTGAAGGTTATGCCCAAGCATTGGAAAGGATTACGTCAGTGGCTAAGACTGTGGACGAAAAAACGATGGCACTCCAGTATCTGGAAACTCTTAACAGAATAGGAGATAAAAATGCCAGAAAATACGTCATACCTAGTGAGGCGCTTGAGGTGCTAAAACAAATAGGAGGAGCAGTTAAAATAGCTAACCCAGGGAGTATGGAAAGAAAGAAGTAGTGGTTAGATTTCCATCATCCATTTTTTACATATATCAACGCCTCTAACTGCCGTTTCCGCGTAAGCGTCCGCTCCCAGTTCCTTAGCCATCTCATGTGTTAGGGCTGCGCCGCCCACAATTACCTTTACTTTTCCTCTTAAGTCCTCTTTTTCTAACATTTTAATGATGTCTCGTATCCCTGGAGCGGTGCTTGTTAGGAGGGCGGATATGCCAACTATCTTTGCGTTGTTCTCTTTAACTGCTTCAACGAATTTTTCCGGGGGGACGTCTACTCCTAAATCGACAACTTTAAAGCCTGCAGCCATTAGAAGAGTTATGAAAATGTTTTTCCCTATGTCGTGAAGGTCGTTCATAACTGTTCCAACGACTACGACGCAGCTCGTTTCTTCTTTCGACTCGCATTTCAAGTATGGCTCAAGAAGTTTCATTCCCTTCTTGAAGATCTCACCACTAAAAATTAGCTCGCTCAAAAAGTACTCTTGTGCCTCGTATTTCTTTCCCACTTCTTCCATTCCCTTCGCCATAGCACTTAGAATTTCGAGAGCTGGCAAGCCATTCTTCAAACACGCCCCAATAAGCTCTTCTAGCTCTCCGCCTTTGAGCAGGACAATACAACGCTCTACTTCCTTAAGGAGCTGATCCTTAGCTGGGATAGACAATGCGCACACCTCTTAAAAGATGAAGAAGGCAAAGGAAACACTGAAAACAAGTATAAAAATTATTAGATTAATACATTAGCTGGAGGTAAAACTTAGAAAAGCGTAAGGAAAAATAGGAGAGAGGGGGAGTTAACCTTCTTCCACGAGGAATTCGAGCATTTGTCTTCGAAGTTCCTCTCTTTCTTCCTCGTCTTGCTTGAACGACAGGGCGAGCTCTTTTTCGACAACAGCAGTCTTATCCTTTGTAGTGTGAGGTATCTTTACGACCAACTTGTATTTTTTCTCGTCTGAGACAGGTGCCTCATAGCCACACTTCTTGCAAACCAAAACGGTTTTTCCATCCTTTTTCTTTGGCACCATAAGAGCCCCATCTTTAGGACAGAACATCGGACTTCATCAACTCCTTTCTTTTCAGTTTCCCCTCATTTTGGGGCTGATACAATTTTTCTCCATAAGACTATTAGAAGTATACATGGTTATAATTTAAACCTTTCTGAAATGTCACATAACATAGCAAATGTCCCCATAAACTTCAAGTGGAAAACGGCTTAAGAGACGGGGATATTGTATTTTTCAGCTATTTCAAGGAATGCTTGAGCCGCTTTTTTAACATTTTCCCAGCTTTGTCCGTATGTTGAAAGTTTCCAGGACCTCGATAGGCCTGGCTGGACGCCCACGACTCCTCTAGCTTTTAGTTCGTCATAGAGGAAGAAACCCTTTCTAGGGTGAGCGCGAGCCACCTCGAAGAACGAGGAGCTTTCAAAGTGGAGGAGGTCATGGTTATGGGGGGTCTGCCCAAGCTGAATGACGCCTTCGATCTTCGTCAGCTGGCTTGAGAAGTAACGGGCTTTCTCGACCTCTTCACTCCATCGCTCTACTCTTTCAGCAACGTAGGGGAATGCCGCCATCACTCCAACAACGACGCAGCCGGGCAACGTGCATCCTAAAAGTTCTACCTCCTTGTTTGGAAAAGTTCTGCCGCTCCACTCTCCCTTCACCGTTGACTTTCTGAATATTTTCTCAGCGTACTCTCCATTAGCTGCAAGTATTCCTGAGGGGGCAGGGGACGCGAAAGACTTATGGAGCGAGGCTACTACTACGTCAGCCTTCAATTTTCGTCCGGATACAGGCATTCTACCAATAGTGTACGCGCAGTTTAACATGAATGGTACGTCATACTCGTGGGAGACCTTTGCAATGGCCTCGGCATCCGCAAGGTTACCGTAGGAGTAGTCAACGTGAGTAAGGAAAACCAATGCAGGTGTTTTTTTAGTGACGCGTTTAGCTTCCTCTATTTTTTCGGCGTAAAGCTCAGGTGACACTTCAAAATAAGGGAAACCACTGTTGGGCACCTCAATTATTTTCAGTCCAGCTCTCTCGGCAGCCAGATATGTCGAGTAATGTGCTAGAGAATCTATGACCACGTAGTCTCCTGGGCTTGCTAGGCTGTGAAAAGCAGCAAACTGAGCCTGCCTGCATCCCGGTAGAAGCCTGACTTCATCCATTTCGATGAATTCTGCTAGGTCAGCGTGGAAGTCACATAGCGGTGGCGTCTCGATTTCCTCGAGTCTACCCTTAATGCAGTAGTCGCACGTGCTATATCCATCTATGAAGTTCAGTACTGATTTGACGACTTCAGGGTAGTTTCCGGCACGTCCCCCACTCTGAATTGGGTTGAGATTTATCGCTTCAATCTCGGTACTCCTTGTAAGGTTGCGATACTTCGAAAGGCGTTCAGGTCTAAGCGGCACTTCTCACTCCCTCCTGAAAAAACGCGGTAGAATTTCTACGCAGGAATCAAGATTAGTTAAGTAGACAACTTTAACATCGACTCCAAACTTTTCAGAAAGCATACTGGCACGCTTGGCTATAAGTTCGTCAACTTTGCCAGCTTTCTCCAGGATGAAAAGAACTGTACGTGCTCCTTTAATTTTTCTTTCAAGCTCTCTCCAAAAATTCTTTAAACGTGCTTCAACACCTTTCATAGCTTCCTCGGGAAGGTGGGGATTTAACGCCTTGGCGTCTTCAGCGCTTAATGGTCCTCCAATTGATATTACTCTTTCATGTGGAATACCGACTCCCACAAGGCGCCTCATCAATGAGGGGGGAACGACGAGGAGTAATGTTTCATTAGGATTTAGTTCTGAAAGAGCACTGATAAGCTCGTTTTCTTGCTTGTCGAGCCCGAGAAGAGATAAAAGCTCAGAGAGAGCGCGATGCGCCAGTAACAGTTTCTCGACAAAATCTCTTTCTTCTTTTTCCTTTAGGATTAAGCGAGGTGCTGACGCACGGACAAGAGACCAAGCAGTTAAAAGAGCTTCTATAGTTGAGGAAAGCTTTCTGGCAGCATCCAAAGAAAGGGAAAGAGGCATAACGCACCATCTCACACTGTTGGAGAAGAAGTGGAGCCGGGGCAGGGAGTTTCACCTATTAAAGGTTTTGAACCCCGGTATGGCGGATAACTGCTCATAAAACTGCAGTCCGCTGCTTCGCGCCCCGTGAAGGGGGACTCACCGTTTCCGGCACCTCATTTCAATCAGACTGGAGGCTCTCGGCCACCCCGGCTCTCAACAACTCAAATGAAAAAATAACTTTTAAACATTACGAAAGAAGCTCTATAAAAACCGCAAAATGGTTTGTTTGAGAGGGTTTTAGTTTGTTGAGAATTTAGTTTAGGAATCTGTTAGGATGCTTTGTGGGAGTTACTAGAGGCTTAGGCTTTTACTTTATTTCGTCTTCGAATGCTTAAACAAAAAAGAGATGGAATTAGGAATATTTCTTTTTAAGCAATTGTAAATTATCAGTTTTTCATTGTGATTTCCTTTTCTTCCAAAAAGTAAATAAGTATAATTGTGGAATATTTATTTTGCAACAGGCCTTCTAAGAAGGTGGTCTAATTGAGCGAAGAAGCACCACCATCCCCCGAAGAGGTAAAGAAAACGAAGGAGATCTTGGAGAAGCTTCACGGAGAAAGGAAAAAAGAGGAGAAGGAGTCGCTAGCCAAAACAAAGGAGGAGCGCGCTAGAATGATGCAGGAGGCGGCTAGCGCCCTCGAAAAGCACGTGGAGGAAAAGGCTAAGAAGGTACCTCCAAGCGGTTAATCAGATAAGAAAAGCGCTGCGCATACGGCTCCCACTTTTTTTGTTTGAAGAAGAGTTATTTAGGCTTAATGATAGAGTAGTGTTTGAATATATAGTGTCTTGGTGGGGGTTTCCTTGAAGAGAGGTGAAATGCTCAGGCAGTGGCTTGACAAGTGGTATGGTTCTACTGTGGGTGTGATCAGCGGTTACCTCTTCACGGATCTTTCGGTCATAAATGAAGTGGCTGAGGCGCTTAAGAGTGGAGGAAGCATAACACAACTCCTCAGGTTTTTTAGGGGCGACGTGTTGAGTCCCGAGGTGATGGATGCGACGCATAGGTTTCTGAGGATGTTTTCTAACGAAGTTTTTCTTTCACCCCTCCTACGAAGCGACCTGTTAGCCATTATAGTTGTGGAGTTGAATGGAAGCAGAATGTGTGTTGTTGGTTATGGGCGAGAGAAGTGGCTTTGTATTTTCAAGACCCGTGAGAGAGAGGCGAAGATGATTGTGGCTAACATTCTTTCGCTACTTGGTTTCAGCGAGAGAACCTATGAGTTTAGTGGGACCAGAATAGTCGTGGAGGGATTAGAGAACTGGGTTAGAAAGCTTATCGATAGCGAAGACCTTGAATATGCATGGGCGCGTGACTCGTTTGAGGCGGGTGGGCCATTACCGAAAGAGTTAAACTTGATAGTTAGAACGGTGCAGAATCTTTTCGAAAGCCCGTTTTTCTCATCCTCACTACTGCTCTTCCTAGAGCAGAAAAGCGGAAGAGGGATTTGGTGTTTAAAGTATCATGATGATGTGGCATGTATTTTTTCAGGCTTAGGAGGCGAGCCTTACAATAGAGAGATGTCGGAGGCCATAGCTGAAGTTTATGACTGTTACATCAGCGGTTTAACGGGGCCTAGCCATGAGGAGGAGACTGTTCTCCTGAAGTTGGAAGGAAAGGTGGAAGCTGAGAAAGCCGAAGTGAGTGAAGAAGTAAGGAAAGAAGTAATGGGGGCTACTGAGGTCATTACGCCAGCCCCGCAACTGAGCTTCTCAGAAATTAAAGAGGCGCTAGAGGACGTTAAGGGAAGGCTCGCCGTCCTTGAGGGGAGAGTAAGCGCTATTGAGGGCAAACTGTCTTCGCTTCTAAAACTTGGCGAAACAGGAAATCTAACTGAGAAGCTCGATGAGAGGCTAAAAATAATAGATGACGCCATAACGAGGATAAGGGACTTCATAAGCGAGTTCTCCGAGAAGTTGCAGGAGTTAAGGAGGCATAAAAACGACCTTTTAAAGTCTATAGAAGAGCTTTCAAGGTAGGCGAAAGCATGAACAAAGTGATCAGCGTCATTGAAAGGAGCAACTTGGCTGTTACATCACTTCTTTCTGTTTTAGGGGAAACGGAGCAACTTATCTCGTTGGCTGTTGAGTTGGCAAAAGATTACGCGCATCTTTATGCTCTTCTATCTTCAATAGTCGACGAGGCATTTATGAGGAATATTGAAAGAATGAAGAAGGAGGGTAAGCTTTCAATACCAGGAGAGGATGAGAGGTTTATCCCACTAATGTTGTTGTCAACGCAGGAAGATGAAGTCCTGTTAAGCTCTGTGAAACAGGTTTTCGAGAGGAAAAAAGTGGAGGGAAAACCTTTCTACTATCTCTTCTTTCCAGAGCCTGGAGAGGATTTGGAGTCAGGGGAGAAATTGGTAAAGTTAATGTCGTCTATACTGCTTAATAAAAGCGGCTTAAACGCCGTTCTTATTCTTCTTCGTTCCTTTAAGATGATGCCTATGGGGGACGCGGCCGTAGTTATAAATGAACTCACAACTATTGATAGGCATAACATTGTTAATTCGCTTTTAAGTTCTGGCGTGCGTGTAATACTTGATAATGAAACTTTTGGAGGGGGGCCTATAGCATATTGCATCCACGTTTTTGTAAAAAGAGGAGGGCAACGAGTTTCGTTTCTAGACATGAGTTTACCTGAAAGCATGATTAACGACGTAACTGAGAGACTTGTCTCTGCAGTTGAAGACGCGCTGGAAAAGGCGGGTGATCAAAGTTGAGCTCATCTATCTTTAAATTACCC
>Ga0105162_1001472_pt1 | contig 13465 bp, 13 predicted proteins | sample JNZ201metaG_FD_81532 | JGI IMG/M metagenome (GOLD analysis project Ga0105162, IMG submission 81532) | Hot spring microbial communities from Jinze hot spring, China to study Microbial Dark Matter (Phase II) - JNZ 20120812A | ecosystem: Environmental > Aquatic > Thermal springs > Hot (42-90C) >...
CGTCTACGTTGTGGATCAGGGGGTGGGAATACCGGAAGAGGAGCAGGAAAAGATTTTTGATCGTTTCTACCGGGCCGATTCCCCCCTCAAGAAGAAGACCAAAGGGGTTGGCCTGGGCCTTTATATAACCAAAGCAATCGTGGAAGCCCACGGAGGCAAAATTTGGGTTGAAAGCAAACCGGGCAAAGGGTCCAAGTTCATTTTCTGGCTTCCGAGGCGTTAGTTTAGTGGCCCTTTTAGCTCTTATACTCCTTCTTCTAGCATTTTTTCTGAGGGAATTCCCACCTTTGCTTCCGGAGGAGAAGGCCAGGGGTATAATTTTAACCTTTAAAGGGTGGGGACCTTTAATCCTCATCGTGCTTCAGGCCCTCCAGGTTTTCTTAGCCCCAATACCTGGCCAATTTCTTGGAGCAGCCGGTGGATATGTTTTTGGCCCCTGGCTTGGGACGTTTTACAGCATGGTGGGGACTGTGCTGGGGTCTGCCGGGGCTATAATCCTTTCCCGTAAATTTGGGCGCCCGCTGGTAGAACGGTTTGTGCCTGAAGAAAACCTTGCCCGAGCAGATGAATTGGTTAAGAAGGCCGGCCCATGGTTTTTCTTCCTGGCTTTCCTTCTGCCTTTTTTCCCCGATGATGCCCTCTGTTTCATAGCGGGGCTTTCTTCTATACCGATACCGTTGCTTTTAATGGTGGTAACCATCGGGAGGCTACCGGGAGTAGCGGCCTCGGCCTTTTTGGGGGCGGGGATCTCTCGTCTCCCCCCAGAGTTTGTGGCCATTATCCTGATTATCGGTTTGCTGGTTCTTTTAGCCTACTTTGTGCTTCAGCGCCGCTTTCAAGTTCGCAATCCACCTGACAATTGAGGCAAAAATTTCGGGATCACGCCCTTTGCGAGTCGCTCCAAGGCCATCCACATCGGGAAGGGAGAGGATGGCGGGAGCAGCTTCAGGGGATACGCTGCCTCCATAAATTATCCGAACTTCCTCAGCTATTTCCCCGAAGCTTTCCCGCAGCTTTTCCCTCAGAAAGGCACATCCTTTGCCTATGTGCTCTATTGAGGCTGGCTCCTTAACCCCTATTGCTCCTTCGGGTTCATAGACGAAAACAATGCGTTTGACCTCTTCAGCTGAGCATCCCCGCACTATGCTTTTTAACTGCCTTTCAAGGAAAGTTTCCGGTTCTCCGGAGTAATCAATTGGTTCTCCTACCAGAAGGATGGGGTTAAGGCCAGCGTCAAGAGCGGCTCGCACCTTGCGGTTCACAAGCTCATCATCCTCGCCGAAGTGGCGACGGCGCTCCCAGTGCCCGATCATCACCCACCTGCATCCTGCATCCACAAGAAGCTGCGCGGATATTTCCCCGGTCCAGGCCAGACCGGGGCCAGGGTGTAGGTTCTGGGCTCCGAGCTGGACTTTGCTTCCTTTAAGCTCATGCCAGGCTACGTAAAGAGCTGTATAAGGAGGGCATATGACTATATCCACCCTCTCTTCAAGTTCTCTCACCAGGGGAAGAAATTTCCGGATAAAAGCCACGGTCTCCGATATGGTCATGGACATTTTCCAATTGGCCAGGGCAAAGGGCTTCCTCATAGCTTGAGGAGCTCCTCGTAGGTTTCTTTAAGGGCTTTGATTATCCGTTCCCATCGGTACTTCTCATTTACCAGCTTAAAAGCTTCCTCCCCAAGCTTTGCCCTCTCCTCCTCATTGCTGAGAAGTCGGCAGATGGCTCCGGCAAAGGCCTCAGGCTCATCCGCCAGAAGGAGATGAAGGCCGTGCCTGAAGGGGTAGCCTTCAGCCCCAATAGTAGTGGAAACAACGGCTTTTTTCATCGCCATCGCTTCCAGAATCTTGAGCCGGGTACCTCCACCCATCCGCACAGGGACCACGAAGATTGAGGCGAAAGCAATATAAGGGCGAATGTCTTCAACATAACCGGTTATAACCACATCTTCCCGACCTAAAAGGGTTTTCAAACGAGGGTGAGGATTCCTGCCCACCACGTAAAAACGCGCCTGAGGAAATTTCTCCCTTACCCTTGGGAGGATTTCACCAGCGAACCACAGGGCTGCATCCACATTAGGCCGAAAATCCATTTTCCCCGTGAAGACTAAAGCGTAAGGGCTCCACCCATCTATTGGGGGGGCCTTGGGTGTAAAATTGGCGTAAAAATCTACATCCACTCCATTGGGGACAACTTTCACCTTGAGCCCTGGCACCAGCTTGCTCAAAGCTTCCTTATCCGCTTCCGAAACCGCTATTACCCGGTCAAAAGTGCGGCAGACCGTGGCCTCGTATCGTGCCAGTTTGCCCCACTGCAGGAGGGAGTAAAGGGCAGTTCCCCAGTAGCGAGGATAGTGGATGTCGGTTTCAAAGGCTCTTTTTTGCAGGAGATACTCTGCATTCTGATCTCCAAACACGAGGCATGGCTTTTTACCCTGCCTTCGTTTTGCAAGCCAGAGGCCATATTGGGCTACTTCTATTCCCTCCACATGGACAATGTCATAAGAATGCATTTCTATTAGCTTCCTGAGTCGCTCCAGCAAAAGAGGGGAGGCTTTGCGGTAGACCACATCGGGTAAGGTGGAAGAAAAGAGCCAGAGGAGGCGCCTGGGAATGGAATGGAGTGGGCTTGGAACAGCCTCTACAACGGGGCAAATCTCCTTCAGCGGTTCAGGTATTGTGCGTTCTGGACCTTCGTAAAAAGTCAGCAGGTGGATTGTGTATTCGTCGGCCAGATAGCGGAGGAGGTTATAATTGCGGATGTTGGTGCCCTGATGGGGTGGATATGGCATTACCGGCATTATGGCCAAAAGCTTCCTCATCCTTCCTTCAGCACCTTCCGGTAAACTTCCAGAGTTTGTGCTGCTGTCTTTTTCCAGGAGAAAAGGGAGGCCCTCTTCAGCCCCTTCTCTTTTAATGCTTGAGCAAACTCGGGCTCTTTGAGTATGCGTCTTATAGCCGCAGCCAGGGCTTCCTCATCTTCAGGATCTACCAACATTGCAGCACTTCCCGTCACCTCAGGTATGGAAGACACATTGGAAGCCACAACAGGCAACCCACAGGCCATCGCCTCAAGAATCGGAAGGCCGAAGCCTTCGTAAAGGGCCGGATGGGCCAGGAGGGAGGCTGCGTTGTAGAGGTATAAAAGCTTCTCGGTGGGGACAAAACCGAGAAAGACGACATCCCTGCGGAGGTTGAGTTTATCAACCATCTCAAAAACGTTTTCCGAAAGCCATCCTTTCCCCCCCACCAGGACAAGTTTTACTTCTTCCCGACATCGCTCCCTGACTATCTTGAAGGCTTTAAGGAGTGTTGGCACATTCTTACGGGGCTCTATAGTGCTTACGAAAAGGATAAAACGTTGATCCAGTCCGAAAAGCTCCTGCACCTTGCAGCGAGCCTCCTGGGGATCAATGGGCCTATAAATTTCCTCCGCAGCCTCATAGACCACCGTTATCTTTGTTTCCGGAGCGCCCAGGCGTTCCACCAGATCCTTCTTGGTCCATTCGGATACGGCTATTATGTGATCTGCCCTTTCCACAGCCTCCTCAATCTGGCTGTAGTAACGGATGCTCTCCTTGGTCAATATTTGAGGGTAAATGAGGAAGGCCAGATCGTGAACGGTGATGACTGAAAAGCCCCGGAAATGAAATGGGGGTATGAAATCGGGGCTATGAAGAAGGTTGATTTTGTGGGGCCAGAGCTCCATTGGCAAGGTGATTTGTTCCAGCCGATGGTGAGAGGGGGTCCAAAGGTGGTAAACCTTGAAGGGGGGGGTAACCAGTGGTTTTTTATCCTTACGGCTCTGGAATACAAGAAATTCTTCTGGAGGGTTTAGCTCCCTCAAGGCTTTTACCAGGTTAATAACATAGCGGCCTATCCCTGCCTTGCTGTAATAAGCCATCCGGGCGTCAATCCCGATCCTCATGGTAGCACCACGCCTTCTAGTTTGAGAAGTTTCCTTTTGAGTTCAACTCCGCCGCCGAACCCTTTGAGGCTTCCGTCGGAGCCTATAATTCTGTGGCATGGGATAATGATGGGCAATGGGTTGCGAGCCAGGGCTTGTCCAACCGCTCTTGCTCCCCCTGGCCTTCCTACCATCGCTGCTACCTCTCCATAAGTTCTGGTCTGCCCCCATGGTATATTCTTCACCGCTTCCCATACTCTTTTTTGGAAGATCGTGCCGGCCCGCAAATCTAAGGGAAAATTAAATTCAACCCGCTCGCCCCGGAAATACCTGGCAAGCTGCTCTTTGAGTTCCCCGAAAGCTTCTTCAACAGGGGAAGCCTGAGGCCAGAGAACAATGATTTCCCGGATGGCCTCTTCTTTTGAAGGGCATGGCAGGGTTGTGCGCACGAGGCCCAGTTCCGAGAAAGCTATGGCCATCCATCCCCAGGGGGTTTCAAACCAGGTATATTGAATCATTTCTCCCATGAGAATTTCCTCCGGCAGGGGGGCATATTCTTGAGGGCTTCTATCAGCAGGGTACGATCCCCCGCAAAGCTATCAAACCAGGCCCTATCATCAAGTTTAGCCGCCAGAAGCCAGGGGCAAAAGGCAAAGACAAAATCCGGAAGGGGGCGCCCATCGGACATCTTGCCGGTGCAGAACCAGTTGTAGACTTCAAGGTGATAATCTCTGTGCCTTATTTCGTCTATTGGTGGGAAACGTTTATCTTCATCGGAACCAATCTTCCACCCCCCTTCCCCGATGATCACTGGAGGGATGAAGCCGATTTCCTCGCGGAAGACCTCCACGAAGCTCAGGAAACCCATGACACCGTTCTCATCTTCCAGGTAATCGGGTGGGTGATTCAGACCATAAGAGTGAGCGACGAAGAACATCCTGAAGAATATTTTATCACCTCTTCGGGCCTTTATAGCCCGCAGGGCATCTTTAAGCCATTGTTTATCCACAAATTGCAGGCCTACAAATCCCCCACTGTTGTATACATCCCTTGCCGCTTGAAGGAAATTCTCCAGGAAAAGCGCCTCATCTATGGGCCGATCATCCCACTCGGCCGAGAGGTTTGGTTCATTGTAAATTTGCATGTAAGGGGGCATGCCCAGCTCCTTGAGGATTCTCACATCCCTTCCCCAATCGTAATAGCGTTCGTATGGCCTGAGCATCTTCCTCCATACCACCGTTACCCCTATTTCTTTGAAGCGGCGGGCGGCTCTTTCCAGCTGGATTTCATCCCCATAGTGGACGACGCACCACTTGAGGCCGAGCTCCTTAACCCGGGCTACGTTCAAGTCCAGTTCTTCATCGGTGAAATAAGGCTGGGCTAAGAAGTGAACCCCTCGCCCATTATCACCCTGAGGTCGTGGCCAATCCTTAAGCTCCATAGGAGGCAAATCGGCTAACTCTAAAGGAGGGGGTTCCTGAGTTAAAGTTGGCGCAGGAAGGGGAGAAATCGTGGGGGTAAAAGTTGGGCGCAGGGAAAGCCGGGTAATAGCGCTTGCCGTGGGCGAAGCACAGGCGATAATGATTAGGCTCAGGAAAGACAAAATGAGCAAAGTTCGCAGCATAAATTTAAATCCTCGCAAAAAATTAGGGGGCGGATTACACAAACTTATGATCCGCCCCTCGCCTTTGAGCTTTATTTGATGATAGCACTTCTTAAAGGTTTTGTCAAAATCTCCCCCACCTTTAGCCCTACTTGTAGGCAAGTTGCTGGTGCCGGCGTCTCATCTCATTGAAAAAACCTGCGGGTTCATCAGTTTCTCAAAGGAATTATCTGGTGGACATGCTTCTGGCTTTTTTGGGAGCAATGTCCGGAATCACGGGCATTGTGCTGCTATTAATGGGCCAGGGAGGCGGTTACCACGGTGGGCGCAATCCGTACTTTGTTAGGAGCTTTCTGGGAATTGAGCGCCATACCTGGAGTGATCTCCACACCTGGGTCAGTATTCTGGAAATGGATTGTTTGCACCACCAAATTGCTATTCCAATCTTTACAGCTTAGGGCTGCCCAAAAGTAATGGGGGGATAAACCCAGGGCTTTTCAACAATGTAAGGAATGAGGGGAGCAAAAGCATCCTCCCGGGGGCTCTGGGATATCCCCCTTGGGCAATTTGCCCACGAGTGGAACCAAAAATCATGGCGAATCCTAAGCCTGCGAGGGTGGGGGAAACTAAAGGACTGAGGGCAAATTAAGAGACCCACGAGGCTCCTTTGGTGAGCGGAGCCTTAAGAGGTCTCTGCCGCAGGGTGATCCCTGCATTGGCTAAATTTGACAAGGCGAAAATTTTGTGGTATACTGACTATTGGTCAGTAAATGACCATAAGTCATCCCCAAGGGCGGGCTGATGAGTACCAGCGAGCGGCGGGCAAGGGAAAAGGAACAGAGAAAGCAGGAAATTCTGGAAGCAGCACGCAAAGTTTTCTCTTCCAAAGGCATAGCTGAAGCGACCGTTGAGGACGTTGCCGCTGCCGCTGAATTAGGCAAGGGTACTATTTACCTCTATTTTTCCAGCAAGGAAGAAATCCTGGCTCATCTGCTCCTGGAAGGGTTTGATATATTGCTTGGTAAGCTCACCGAGGCTTATGCCCCCACTCAATCTCTCTCTCCAGCCGAAAGGTTGCATCGCCTGACCTGGGCTTATTTGCAATTTTTTAAGGAGAACCCCTTTTATTTCCGCCTTATGGTGGCCTTTGACCGGGGCCGCCTTCATGAAAAAATCCCTTCAGAGCTCGGAGAAGAAATAAAGGCCAAAAATCAGGAAGCCCTCCAGTGGGTGGCGAGGGCGGTTAATGATGGAATTCAAAAAGGCCTTTTCCGCCCTTGTGATCCCTGGCTTACTGCCGCTGCCCTTTGGGCTTCTATCCACGGGGTCATTGTCCTTATGTCCATCCCTTTCAGGCGCGAGCTCCTGGGATTTTCCCTGGAGCAGATGGCCGAAGCGGCATCGCTCTTGCTTTTCAAGGGCCTTGAAAATCCCAACGCAAAGGAGGAAACATGAAGAAAGAGGTTGTGATTGTGGCCGGAGTTAGAACTCCAGTAGGCAAGCACGGTGGGGCCTTCAGGGATCTCCCCGCTCAGTATCTGGCAGCAGTGGTGATTGAAGAGCTCCTCAAGCGCACTCAAATTGACCCCAACCTCATTGATGAAGTCATCTTCGGATGCATAGGTCAGTATTCCGATGCCCCGAACGTTGCCAGGGTTGCTGCCCTTATGGCCGGAGTCCCAGTCCATGTTCCCGCTTACACCGTCCAGCGCAACTGCGCCTCTGGTATCCAGGCTATAACCTGTGCTTACCAGGCTATACAGGCTGGAGACGGGGAAATCTTCATCGTTGGTGGGACTGAGAGCATGAGCACAGCCCCTTACTGCGTGAGGGGAGCCCGCTGGGGTCTCAGGCTCCGCAGCACCGAGTTCATTGACACCCTCTGGGAAGGTTTAACTGATCCCCTCTGCGGTCAGATAATGGGCCGCACCGCCGAGAACCTCGCCATGCTTTACGGCATAACCAGGGAAGAACAGGACAAATATGCTGTCCAGAGCCACCGCAAAGCCTTCATGGCCACCAGAATGGGCAAGTTCAAGGAAGAAATAGTGCCGGTAACTGTCCCCAAGAAGGTCGCGGGTCAGGAAGTAGCTCCCGAGATCGTGAGTGAGGATGAGACTATCAACCCGAGCCTCACCGTGGAAAGGGCTGCCCTCTATCCCCCGGTCTTCATGAAAGGTGGAACTGTGACGCCTGCCAATGCCTGCCCCATTTCCGATGGAGCTGCCGCCCTCCTTGTAATGACAGAGGAGAAAGCCAAAGCCTTGGGTTACGAGCCCATGGCTTACATCCGGAGCTACGCATATGCCGCCGTCCCGCCGGAGATAATGGGCATCGGGCCGGCAAGGGCTATACCCCTCGCTCTCAAGAAGGCCGGCCTTGAACTCAAGGACATTGACCTCATTGAACTTAACGAAGCCTTCGCTGCCCAGGTCCTGGCTGTTGGCAGGGAAATGGAAAAATACGGCTGGGATTGGGATAAAGTCAACGTCAATGGTGGAGCCATCGCCCTGGGCCATCCAGTAGGGTGCACCGGAGCCAAGCTTACTGTCACCATAATTCATGAAATGAAGCGCCGCAATGCCCAGTTCGGCCTGGTCACCATGTGCGTGGGCGGCGGACAAGGTGGTGCTCTCATCTTGGAGAGAAAGTAGGGAGGGAGCCATGATAACCCAATGGATTGACGAAAGCGTCCTGGCCAAAGGGAAAGAGATTTACCTGAAAATCAAAGACAAACTTGAACCCGACCACAACGGTGAGATTGTAGCTATTGACGTGGACTCGGGCGAATACTTTGTCGGCAAAACCCTGTTTGAGGTTAACGATAAAGCCCGGGAAAAATATCTGAACAAGCAGCTATACTTTGCCCGCATCGGAACCGATGTAGCCATGGCCATAAGGGTCTGGTAATTCTCGGAAAGGAGGGGAAGCCATGTATATATTCAAGGCAGGAGTAGTTGGCGCCGGAACCATGGGCGCCGAAATAGCTCAGGTTATAACCTATGCTGGACTCCCGGTTGTGGTCAAGGACATTGACCAGAAGATCCTAGATAAGGCCCTGGAGAAAATCCGCTCCATCTACCAGCGCCAGGTAGATAAAGGCAGAATGACCCCTGGCGATGTGGAGTCCAAGATGGCCCTCATCACCACCACTCTCACCTACGATGGGTTTGAGGATGTGGACATTGTAATAGAAGCTGTCCCTGAAAACATTGAGCTTAAGAAGCGAGTCTTCAAAGAACTGGACGAAGTCTGCCCTTCTAACGCGATTTTTGCTTCCAACACTTCGGCTCTTTCCATTACCGAAATGGGTGCGGCCACGAAGCGGCCCCACAAGATGATCGGGATGCACTTTTTCAACCCAGCCCACGTGATGAAGCTGGTGGAAGTAATTCCTGGTCTGGACACGGATCAAGACACCATTGATAGCGTAGTAATGTTTGCCGAAACTCTGCGCAAGATCCCGGTAGTAGTTAAAGAGTGCCCCGGTTTCCTGGTCAACAGGCTCCTTATGCCCTACCTCAATGAAGCTACCTGGGCCCTGGCCGAAGGAGCTGCTACCGCTGCTGAGATTGACAAGGCTATGACTGAATTTGGGTGGCCGATGGGGCCCTTCACCCTTATGGATATGCTGGGCCTTGACGTGTGCTACCATGTGGGCGCCTACCTTTACAGCGAATATGGTGACAGGATGCAGCCTTGTCCCCTCTTTGAGGAAATCTACAAGATGGGCCGATATGGCGAAAAAACCGGGGCCGGCTTCTATGGTTACGGTGACCAGACCGATGAACCTGTCAAGGAAGCGATAAGGAGGCTCCAGCAGGAAGGGAAGGTCCCCACCGGAACCGAATTCAGCTGGGAACGCCTCATAATGCCCATGATAAACGAGGCCGTCCTCTGCCTAATGGAAAACATTGCTGCCGTTAATGATATTGACCTGGCCATGATGGCTGGAACTGGCATGACTTACAAGGGTGAGAGGATGGGGCCTCTCCAGCTGGCCGATACCCTCGGGCTGGACTACGTTCTGGAGAAGCTTCAGGAATTCCATGCTAAATACGGCGAGCGCTTCCGCCCTGCTCGCCTTCTCAAACTTAAGGTGAAAGCCGGTCACCTCGGGAAGAAGGTGGGCAAGGGCTTTATGGAATACGCATAGCCGGTGCAGGGGGTATGGATTAAAGGGGAGACCGGGGGCAATCCCCGGCTCCCCGCCCCTTTGGGAAAAAACCTGGGAGGATGAGCCATGGGAGAATACCAGAACATTCACGTATCAATTGAGGACCGTGTTGCTGTCCTGACCATTGACCACCCTCCGGCCAACGCCTTTGACACCCAAACTGTTACCGAGCTTTACCAAGCTTTTGATGAAGTCCTCAAAAACGATGAAGTCAAAGTCATCATTATTACGGGTGCTGGGCAATTCGCCTTCGTGGCCGGAGCTGATATAAACGAAATCAACAAACTTAAGGGTTACGAAGATGCCAAGGAAGTGGTCCTTAAAGGCCAAGAGCTGTTCAATATAATAGAGAACTCGCCCAAGCCAGTGATTGCGGCCATAAACGGAGTTTGCCTGGGAGGTGGGAACGAGCTGGCCATGGCCTGTCACATCCGCATCGCTTCCGATAGGGCCCGCTTTGGCCAGCCCGAAATAAACCTGGGCATAATGCCCGGATGGGGTGGAACCCAGCGCCTTCCCAGGCTCCTGGGCAAGGGTAAAGCTTTTGAACTACTCCTCACAGGCGACATGATCACAGCCCAGGAAGCTTACCGCATAGGCCTGGTGAACAAAGTCGTCCCCGCTGGCGAGGTCCTTAAAGCTGCCAAAGACCTGGCCAAGAAGATCGCTTCTAAAGGAAAGCTCGCCATTGAAGCTATAATTGACGCCGTGAATAAAGGCATGGAGATGAGCCTTAAGGATGGTCTCCTCTACGAAGCCGACCGCTTCGCCAGGCTCTGCGAGACTGAGGACATGCGTGAGGGTGTGCGGGCTTTCCTGGAGAAGCGTCAGCCTCAGTTTAAGGACCGATAACCACCCCTGGGGGTGAAGGCCCATTGAACCTTACATCGCCACTTGTGCCTTCACCCCCTATCCCTGACGGAAGGAGGGAAGCATGGATTTCACCCTTAGCGAAGAACATCAGATGTTCCGTAGCATGTTCAGAGATTTTGCCCAGAAAGAAGTAGCCCCTCTGGCCCAAAAGACCGATCATGAAGAAAAGCCGCCCATGGAAATCATCAAGAAAATGGCGGAGCAGGGCTTCCTGGGCGCTACCTTCCCCGAGAAATATGGAGGCTCAGAGCTTGACAACCTCGGCTATTGCTTCCTCATGGAAGAACTCGCCGGCGCCTGCATGTCTACTGCCCTCACCCTCCATGTCCACCTGGGCCTTGCCGGGAATACTATCCTCAGAGAAGGGAACGAAGCTCAGAAGGATAAGTACCTTCCTGATATGGCTGAGGGGATAAAGCTTGGAGCTTTCGCCCTTACCGAACCCGAAGCCGGGAGCGATGCTGCTGCCATAAGGACGATCGCCGTGAAGAAGGGCGATGAATACATATTAACCGGAAACAAGATCTGGGTTACCAATGCTGGAATAGCCGATGTCTTCATCGTCTTCGCTAAGACCAACCCCGAAGCTGGTGCAAAGGGTATAAGCGCTTTCATTGTGGAAAAGGACTTCCCCGGCTTCAAGGTGGGGCGAAGGGAGCGCCTCCTGGGGCTGCGAGGGGTGGTCTGCAATCCCGTATACCTTGAGGAATGCCGTGTCCCGGCCGAAAACTTGCTGGGCCAGGAGGGGGAAGGTTTTAAAATAGCTATGAGAGCGCTGGATTACGCTCGCCTGGGTACTGCAGCCATGTGCCTCGGCCTGGCTGAAGCAGCCCTGAGGGAAGGTTCCCGCTACGCTACTGAGCGCTCCCAGTTTGGTGGGCCCATCGCCCTTAAGCAGGCTATACAGAACTATGTGGCGGAATCGGCCATAAGGATAGAAGCCCTTCGCCATCTGGTGGAATACACCGCCTGGCTTGCCGACAAGGGCGAGAGGTTCACAAAAGAGGCAGCCATGGCCAAGGCCTTCGGAGGGGAGATAGTCCGCTGGGTAGCCGATAGGATGCTTCAAGTGCACGGAGGCTACGGTTACATGCGGGAATACACCATTGAGAGGATTTACAGGGATGCGAGAGCCCTCTCAATAATAGAAGGGACGACCGAAATCCAGCGCTTTATCGTAGCCTCCGACATCTTTGCCAGCTATGGCCTCAAGATAAAGCCCTAAAGGGGGAGGTGGTCATGGATTTCTCCTTCAGCAAAGAACACCAGATGCTCAGAAGGATGGCCCGGGAGTTCGCCGAACGAGAGGTTCTCCCGATCGCCAAGAAAGTTGACGAAGAACACCGGGTCCCCATGGAGGTAGTCAAGAAAGCCGCCGAGCTTGGCCTCCTGGGCGTTCCTTTCCCCCAGAAATACGGCGGCATGGGGGCAGGGGAAATTGGCTACTGCATTGTTGCGGAGGAACTGGGCAAGGTATCCTCTTCCTTCGCCACCATCGTTGGAGCCCACATAGGCATAGGAGCCATGGCAATATACCTCGGAGGAAATGAGGAGCAAAAGAAAAAGTATCTAACACCCCTCGCCCGCGGGGAGAAAATCGCTGCCTTTGCCCTTACAGAGGCCGGGGCAGGCTCCGATGCCGCTGCCATCAAGACCAGGGCCATAAGGGATGGAAATTACTTCGTCCTGAACGGCACTAAACAGTTCATCACCAACGGTGACATAGCTGATGTCATAACCGTTATGGCAGTCACAGACCCATCCCTTGGCCCCAGGGGAGGAATAACGGCTTTTATAGTGGAGCGGGACTACCCGGGTGTCAAAATTGGCAAGCTTGAGGATAAGATGGGGATCCGCGGCTCCAGCACAGCCGAAATCATCCTGGAAGATGTGCGCGTCCCTAAGGAGAACGTCCTGGGGCCATTTGGGGCAGGCTTCATCGTCTTCATGCAGAGCCTGGACATGGGTCGGCTCACCCTGGGGGCGGCGTGCCTCGGTGGAGCTCAGACTGCCCTCCGGATGGCCATGGAATGGGCGGCTATAAGGGAACAATTCGGTGAGCCTATAGCCCACAAGCAGTCAATCCAGTGGATGATAGCTGAGCTTGCCACCGAGATAGAGGCCTTGAGGAGCCTTGTCTACCGGACGGCTTGGCTCGTTGATACTGGACAACCTTTCACCCGGTATGCGGCTATGTGCAAGATGTATGGCTCCGAAGTGGCTTCCAAGGCTGTTAACATCGCTCTCCAAATTTATGGTGCAATGGGTTACACCCGCGACTTCGTGGTGGAGCTAATGTACCGGGATGCCAAGATTGCGGAAATCTACGAGGGAACCAACGAAATCCAGAGGATAGTTATTGCCGAAAACCTCTTCCGCGAATTAGGAGTGAGGATAAGACCATAAAAAGGAGTGGAGCCTATGAGGGTAATCGTCCCCATAAAACAAGTCAGAGACCCCAGAGGGGTCAAGGTAGATCCGAGGCGCCAGCAGGTGACCCTTGAGGAAGCAGAGCTGGTGATAAATCCCGTTGACCGCAATGCTCTGGAAGAAGCCCTTACCCTTAAAGACAGGCTGGGGGCCAGGGTCACTGTCATATCCATAGGAGGGCCTCAGGTAGAGGATTCCATCAGGGAAGCCTGGGCCTGCGGAGCCGATGAAGGTATCCTCCTATCGGATGAACTTTTAGCCAAAGTGGACTTCCGGGGGGCAGCGCTGGCCCTGGCCAAAGCTATTCAGAAAATCGGGGATTTTGACCTCATAATCACTGGAGCCATGGCTGCCGATACTGGTCAGGGACAACTGGGCCCAAGGCTTGCCGCTGCCTTAGATCTTCCCTGTGTGAACGAAGTGCTGCGCATCCTGGAAGTATCCGAAGGCAAAGCCAGGGTGATAAGGGCCTGGGA
>Ga0105162_1001473_pt1 | contig 13461 bp, 12 predicted proteins | sample JNZ201metaG_FD_81532 | JGI IMG/M metagenome (GOLD analysis project Ga0105162, IMG submission 81532) | Hot spring microbial communities from Jinze hot spring, China to study Microbial Dark Matter (Phase II) - JNZ 20120812A | ecosystem: Environmental > Aquatic > Thermal springs > Hot (42-90C) >...
AGGTTTGAGGTGTAGCACTTCATCGGCTAGGTACCGCTCAACCCGAGACCGCTCAAGAGGTTCCCCCACTTGAGTCCGGACACTAACTTAAGCATTACTAAGGCTAGAGCGATTGAGACCGTAGCTGAGATGAGTACTGCTGACATGAGTAGAGCTGAAGCTACGTGAATAGAAGCCGGATTGTATGTCAACATGTTCACGACTACGGGAACTACGGGAACGGGGTGAGATGCTGAAATACCGTAACCCCCTGCTAGTACCAGCGATACGCTAAACTCTGTTGAAGAGTGTATTGAAGCTAGAAAAGTTGCTACAATAAAGGCGTTTGATACTAGAGGTAGAGTAATCGTCCTGATTACTAGTCCCTGACCTGCTCCTAGGTTTAGTGCTTGTTCCTCCATGTTCCTAGATATCTTTTGGATGGCGGCAGATAGAGGGCGCGCAGCGTAAGTTATCCTCCTAGATGCGTACGCTAAGACCAAGTATGGTGCCGGATTAGTTAGTGGGTCGAGAAGGGGGATTCCCTTGAATGCTTCATGAAACATCACGAAGTAGCCTATTCCCACGGCTATCCCCGGGATGACTATTGGAAGAGCCGTTAGTGCCTCAATTATTGGTGAGAGAATAGTCCCAAACCGCAAGCTTACGTAAGTAGATATGGAAGCTATAAACATCATTAGAGCTACAGAGAGAGTGCTGTAGACAACGGTATTTAGCAAGGACCGCACATAGTAAGCGTTAGTGAACACAGTTACGTAGTTATTTAGGGTCAGTCCTCTTGGAGTGACGTACCCGTACCACCCGTCGGTAATAGAGTAGGCTATGGCTACAACCTTGGGTAGTAGTGATACAGCTTGAAGCACTATGGTTATAGCAGTAGTAACTATTTTCAAGCGACCTATTTCTACTACTGTAGACCTAGTTGACACAACCGGGTACCTATAAGCTCTAAGGTTCTTCCAGAAGGCTGTGAAGATCGTGGACGCCATGAGTGAGAGGACTATTACGTAAGTAACCGACCTCATGCTTACCGTATACCCATACTCTGATATGAAGTCGTAGTATGCTATGTAAGCCATCAGGTTTCTAGCGGAGTTATACCTACTAAAAGCGACCGGTCCAGATAGGTCCTCACACGATAAAACAAAGGTAAGAGTCCAGCTGACGATAATGGCTGGTTTAGACAGGGGTATCACTATACTCTTTATTACTCTAGTACCTTTAGCACCGAGATTACTGGCAGCGTCTACGATATTCCTGTCTATGAGGTCTATGTAGGTCATTAAAACGAGGTGAGATAGTGGGTACAGGCTCAGTACCTGGTAAACAAAAACACCGGCAATTCCCTCGAAAGTGACTCTATACCCTATCAAGTACTCCACTATCCTACTCAATATTCCGAATTCTCTATGAAATAGGTGTGTTATGGCGTAAGCAGAAATGAAGGGCGTTGGCACAGAGGCAAGAAAGGGTAACACGTAGCCAACGAAAACTCTCAGCTTACCCCCGATCCCAAGGCATGCTGTAGCAGAAAGTATTGCTAGTAGGACTGTAACTGAAGAAACCGTGAGAGCAAGTAGGATAGTATTCGCTGTCGGTCCGAAATCTAAGCCCGTAAAGGCTACTACCTTGGTTCCAGGTAGTTCGTATACTCTCAGTAGTTCCCCTTCGGGAGGGATCTTTATACCCAGGTACCGAACGCCCGCAAGAGGGTTTCCAGCTATGAGACCCGCGAGAGATGCGAGCGGGGCTAGTAGAAACACGGATGCAAAGCATATCGGGATCAGTGCCATTAACCGCAAGCTGTCTATCATTTACGTTCTACTCTGTAGCTCGCTAAGTATCGCGCTGTACCTAGCAATAGCAGCTGCTTTTACTGAGTCGTAGAACTCAGACCTGAAAGCTGGGTCTTCAGCTACTAGCTTGTTCAACTCTATAGCGAGACTCTTGGAGAACACTCTCGACTCTCCACCTATACTTATAGTGAGTGGTGCTCCCAGTCTATGCGCTATTTCAAGTAGCTCTACCTCGTTTAGTCTGCCTTTCGTGTAGAGGTCTACCGCTAGAGACCAAACCCTCTTTAGGATCGTGTTCGCATCAGGATCTGCTACAGCAGCTTCGAAGTAGTAAACAACAGCTCTCTCCCATAAGGCAGCATCCTCCGGGTCGTAGTTAAACATGTTAACAGATAGAGCCTCGTACAACCCCTCTAGTTGAGTCCCCTCAGGCTTTACATACGGTAGGTAGTAGAAGAGTTCTGCGAGAGCTTTCTGACCTTCGGCACTCAATAACCACTTCACGAAGGCTATAGCTTCACGCTCGTTCTTAGAGTTCTTAGCTACAGCTACCGGGCTTACGTCGGGCAAGACCTCGCCTTGTGCCGGATAAAACACTGCTTTACCACCACTTAGCTCTCCCGCTCTAATGCCGTACACTAAGACTGTTGGTGCTAGACCCGCTATCCCCAGTGCGACGTCATCTCTAGCTCTTTCTGAGCTTTCCACTATGTAAGAGTTGGCCCCGATGATAGTTAGGAGCACCCACCCTCTCTCCCATCCGTACTTCTGAAGTATCATCTGTATGGTTCTAGCGGAAGTAGTACTCTTAGTCGGCTTCGGGAAAGAGGCTATACTCTCACCATAAAGTAGAGGTATTGAGTACTTCGGCAGGAGAAGGTCACCCCAAGTTCGTGGTGGTTCGAGTCCGTACTTTTTAAGGAAGTCGGAGTTGATCGTGTAGCTAAAGACCGTTCTCGCAGCGGCCACGAAGCATACGCTCCCGTTAGGAAGCCTATAGGTTTCCACGCTTAAGCTCGAGATGATTTCGATCAGCTCTCTATCTGTGATCGGCTTTAAGTACCCCTTCTCACATAGGTCCTTGTAGAGAGAGTAGCCACCGATAAAGAAAACATCGGCTCTACCTTCTTCAGCGTATATGGGCCACTTCGATACATCTTCCTTTAAGAACATTACGTCCTTTATTCCATACTCGCGAGCTACACTACTATTCAGGAATATCTTACGTAAAGCTTCTCCCTCGTCTGGTGCTAGCCGTGTAATGACTACTAGAGTTACTTCTCTAGGTTGTTGAGCTGTTTGGGTCGTTTGAGGGAAGTAGGTTAGGCTTACATAAGCTATCAAACCCCCGAAGACTGCGACCGCAGCAAGCAGAAACACAGCTATATACCTCCTCATTAGCTCACCATCTAGAGTTTCTATCTTTCTGCTTTTAAGGACATCTCTACGGGCTCGACACGAGCTTTACTACGATTCGTGTAGATGGTAGCGACCTCTCAGGCAAGAGTCTTACGATAGGAAGCGAGTAATTTCCGATCGGAGCGGAGTTATGTATAGCCAGTTAAGTACGTAATTACAGCTCCTGTGGCAGCAACTATTGACACAGTTATTCTTAGTATAGGGAATCTACGCCTTTGGGTAGCAAAAAAAGCTGTTACATATATCAGCATCAACACTAGACCTAGGACCCCATGGAATACAGTATTCGCAAACATCGCTATGCCTCCTAGGAACACTCCTAGCTTCCAAAAGAGGTCCTCAACAGAGTCTATTCTTACAGCTTGCCACAGCTTGAAATTAACCAAAGCTAACAGCTTGGGGACTACGGCAGTACTCATTAACGAGTATAATAGCACGACTATAACTACAGCTAGTACACGGCTCTCCGTCGGAGACATAGAAATAGCTGAGCCTAAAGCTATGTACGCTACTAAAATTGAAGACGCTAAGACCGTAAAAACAACGAGCACGTACTTAAGCTTCATTAATACAACTTTTCTCGCTCTAGTAGGCTTAGCTAAGGAGATTTTTATGAGAGAGTAGAACACTACAGTTAAAGCCGATACTACTGATAAGCCAGCGTTACCTATGGAGGCGTAGAATGCTGTAAGAACAGCTGCTGTTATAGGGACGACGTCTCTTCGTGTAGCATAAGTAGCTAAAGCGGAAAGCGGGATGAAGACGAGGTAAGGTACTAGCTCTACTATACTCACTTCTTACTCCCTTTTGTGTAGTGCAGTACCAAACTTTCTTCACTAAGCTCTAGACTTCCACCAGCTCTCTCTAAGATGTTTGATAGAACACTGTAAAGCCTCTCGATATCGTTTCGATCGACGTAGTGTTCGTACTCGAACCTAGGTATAAGTACTCTAAGCCTACCTCCAAAAGCCTCGACTAGCTCAGTAAACCTAGCGGGGCTTTCGGAAGCTAGAGAAATAGGGTTAGCAACGAGAATTACAGCTGCGTAGTCCGAGATCTGCCTACCCATATACGAAGGGACGCTAGCGTAGATACCCATATGAGATGAGCAGTAGCAGCGTGGTGTCACATAAGAGAATATATCGACAAGGGCTTTCGCAACATCTTCGGTAGCGCTCCTAACGACTTTTGCTGTAGCACTACAGCAAACAGCTAGGTCCACCGGAACACCGTGTCTTGCTAAGCTTGAAACTAGAGAGCGCAGTGTTCTCAGCTCTATCGAGGCTAGAGTATTGGGTGGGGTTCCAAGGTTCCAATCCCAAGCTCTGACATCTAAGACGAGAAGAACCCTAGCTTTAACCTCGCCAAAGTCTTCTCTTACGTATAACCTTCCAGTGCGTGCGTAGGCTTTCCACACGATCTTTCTGTAGTCATCTCCAGGACTGTATTCTCGGAAATCAGCTAGATCGTACATGCCTCCAGTGGCTTTACCACGTATTAATAGACCCCAAAGTCTCTCCACGCTCTTTAGGGGTACTCCAACGCCACTATAGTAGGGTAGAACGGTGAGGGTTGTTGGACAGTTGACGCGGGTTTGAGTCATGAAGAAACCTAGAGGGCCGAAAGCACGTACTTCGACATCTCTAAAAACGTAGCTTCCCGGCAAGAGGGGTCTTACTCTGTAAGAAAACATGGCGGTAGTACCTTTTGGGAGCATTACGGTAGCCGAGGGCTTTCCGCTTAAAGCTAGGAATTCGGGCGCTATGTCAACTACTTCCGATAGGGCTATGTCTCTATGGCTAGAGTTCTCCACGAAGACTCTAACTTCGACCTCCTCAAGTTCTGTAGCTACTTTAGTGCTTTCACGCATTATCGAGATACTTCCAACAGCTTTTTCCGAATCTAGGGCTTGGTGGTAGTCGTAGTATAGGAGTAGTATTATCGACAGCGATAGTGTTAGTAGAACCACGCTCTCTACTTTGAAGCTGAGTAGTAGCAGTGATAAAGCTGCTATAGCTACCGATAAACCTCTGAAGGTGATTCTCAGGGAACTTCCACCCTCTCTAACACGTCGGCTATGACATCACTGACTTTAATTCCTGAGATTCTCGCTTCCGTTTTCAGAATGATCCTATGGGATAGTGTAGGGTACGCAACGTACTTTACGTCATCGGGTGTGACATAGTCGCGACCCCTCATGATGGCTATAGCCTTCGAAAGTAGGTACATAGCTATAGCGCCTCTCGGGGACGCACCAAGTCTCACCATAGGGTGCTCTCTTGTTGTCTGCACTATTGCCGAGATATACTTCTTCACGTTTTGGTCAACAGTGATGTTCTTGACTATCTCAATAAGGTTCAGCACGCTATTAAGGTCGATAACAGGCTTTATAGGGTCTGACACTATCTCGTAATATCTGTCGAGAATAGATACGGTCTCACTTAAAGATGGGTAGCCGATCTCTATTTTCGCCAAGAACCTATCTACTTGTGCTTCCGATAGCGGGAACGTACCCTCGATTTCGATAGGGTTCATAGTGGCGATCACTAAGAACGGCCTCGGGAGAGGGTAGGTAACGCCTTCAACCGTTACCTGCCTCTCCTGCATTGCCTCTAGTAAAGCCGACTGCGTCTTTGGTGAGGCTCTATTGATCTCGTCTACTAGAAGTATGTTCGTGAAGACCGGACCCTTCCTGAAGCTGAATTCCGAAGTCCTAGGGTTGTAGACCATCACTCCTATGATATCGGAAGGAAGCATGTCTGGTGTAAACTGAACCCTCTTAAACTCTAGACCTAGAGCGCTTGATATTGTTTTAGCGAGTAGAGTCTTAGCTACACCTGGAACTCCTTCTAGGAGTACATGTCCTTCAGACATTAGAGATGCTAGAATAAGCTCTACCTCTCTTCTCTTCCCTATCACCTTTTTCTCGACTTCGTTAATAACTTCCCGAATGGCGGACGAAAACACGCGCACCTTACTTTCCAAGCTTGTTCACCCAGCTCAACCAATCCTCAACAGATTCCTTAAACAATTTATTTACCTCGGGTAAGGTGTTCTTCCTTCTCCTACGAATTGACGGCTTGGACAAACCCTCTAATGACCTGGGGGAGATTAAAGTGAGTGCTAACAGACCAGCAGCTACGACCCTAAAGACACTAGTCGCCGGATCTCCGAGGACAATGTGCTGAGCAAATTTACCTACGTAGTACGGGATAGCGACAAGAACCTTTGGAGAGAACAAAGCCTCTGTAACTAAGCGTCCACCCTCAAAAAACACTACAGTGTCTCGATTTAGCAGTGATAGTGCAAACGATAGGTGAGCTTGCCTATACCTAGACCGCAGGATCTCGTTAATGAATATACTAGAGTCTCCAAACACCAACACTTTACCACCACCGTAGCGAACCTCGGCGGCTACAGGCACGTTACCCACCCAGCAAATAGGTTCACCGCCCAAGACTTCCCTATAGACGTTGAAGAGTATAGTGCGGTTGAACCCATTCACATAACACTCTCCTAGGGATACATCGCTAATCAGTGTCCCTATTTCTAAGTTCAGTTTCTCAAGGAGAGGTCTCGGAGTAGTAAACTCGTCTAGCACTATTAAAACCCCTCCTCTCTCAACCCATCTCAAGAGCTGGAGGACCTCGTACTCCTTTGGAAAAAAGTCTAAACCAAGCACGAGCATAATAGAGGAACCTGGTTCATAAGACCAGACATCATCTATGCTCCTAGCTACCTTAATCTTTCTGTATATGGTCATTGCGGAAACAAGCTCTGATAGTCCTCCATCACCCCTATTGTACAGTGATGGAGGGTCTCCAACTAGTGATTGAATGAAAGGTATCTGCATGATCGAGAGAAATACTAACCATAAAGTGAGGATAGATAGAACTATAGTCCTAGATGGAATCATTCAGTTTCACCAAAACTTTTTCACTATCTGAACTCAGCTCTTTAGATCCATAAACGACGTCCTCATATAGCTGGACGAACTCCTCGTACTCGCTTCTGCCGCACCTCGTAATTAGTTCCCTAGGAGTACACTTCCTACATCCTAAGGTTTCCCTCAACTTCAAGTAGTACCTTCTCAAAACAAGCTTTACTCCAGAGTATACGTACTCAACAATCTCTCCCGCAGGCTGGCTCACCACCTTCTTCATGAAGATGTAGTGCTTGGCAAACGAAACTATGTCCCTACCGTACCAAACAGTGACCAGAAAAACACCAACCATCACAGCAATTACTACTATCGCCAGCAGAGCTAGCATAGCCAGCGGGTCAGCTAAGGTCAAAAAATCTCTAAGGGAAACGAGTGAGGAGGTTCTATTGTGTATAAAGCTGAGGTTACCTAAGGAAAGTTCATTCCCTACGTCTGCTACCGAATTCTCCTGTATTGGAAGGTACCTAATTACTTCTGACATGATCTACTATCCCTAAGTATCCTTCGTTAAATAGTTGCCACTCTGCTATACCAGGAGTCTTCCTTCTCACCAAAAGGTTTCCGAAGATCTTTACAAGGATGCGTGTGGTAATTAAACGTAAAAGAGCCGAGTACCCGCCTACGGTACGTGAATAACGTTCTGAAAGGCTTGAAGAAATGTCCTTATCACCACCTAAGAGTTGAGCTACACGCAAGCCTGCTACTCCCCGCAGATAACCACCATCTTAAACCTAAAAAATCTTTAGAGGTTACCACAGAAACCGCCCTACACTCTCACTAAGCATGATCACTAAACTATTGCGAATTTCTCTCTTATGAAACGTTACCCGCACGCATTAAGTCAAGCTATTACTTCAGCTAGAACATAAACTAAGTTAGTAGCTATCGAAAACCTCCAGCTACTTGTAGTCTATCAGATACGCGAAACCCGGTCTTCATGGCTAAATCAACGACTACCTTCAGCCTCTCGGTTAGTTCCTCGATGCTTGATGCCTGAGGCATTAAGAAGACTGAAGATGAACTAACGCCGAAGAACCTAACGATCTCCTCCACTTCACTTAAGTCTCTAGCATCTTCGATAACGAACTTTAAGTACACCTTAGACTTCATGCTATCGGGTAAGTCCTTAAACCTAGTAGAGCATTTCCTAAGGTCTTCAGGCATACCGGAATTCGCTAGCTTCGGTGACACTATGAGCCTATCGACTACCTCTAACACGCTACTTGGGTCTATAGTGCAGTTAGTCTCAACTTCTACTTCAACGTACTCGATTTTCTCCTTTAGTCTTACAATGAGCTCTCTAACATCATCTCTTTGTAGGAGAGGTTCTCCACCGGTTATAACGACCAGCTTGATCTTGCTGTAAGTTCTTAGGAGAGTCAGTATCTCTTCTACCACGCGGTCAACGGGTACATCTTCGCCGACAGACCACGCATACTTAGTGTCGCACCACAAGCAGCTTAGATTACACTGAGCGAGTCTGAGGAAAACAGCCGGCACCCCTAGACTAGGCCCCTCACCCTGGACTGAAGCGAAGATCTCAGAGACCCTCATTCTGAGACCTCTACGCAGTATCTTCCTTCGTTACTGCACAACTCAACACTATGTACCTGCGGGACGAGCTTTTTAGCTTCTCTTAGGATATAGTGAGCGATGTATTCGGCAGACAAATCCTCAACTCCAAGCTCTTCGTTAAGATACTTGTGGTCGAGGCTCTCCGTAATCTCTTTAACGACGGACTCTAAGACCTTTAGGTCGACTGCTATGTTTCCCTCGCTAAGAGACTCAGAGATAGCGCAGACCCTAGCTCTAAAGTCGTGCCCGTGGATAAGCCTTCCAACACCCTTGTGAGACTTTATCGTGTGAGCAGCACTGAATACGTCCGCAACGCACACCCTATATCTCACGCTACCACCCCTAACCCCACTAATAACGCATACTTAGGTTGAATAGCTTTACGTTAAGTCTCCGCAAGCGCAGAATACCTCGTGTAAGATCTTGTACAGCTCGTCGATTCCATCTCCTCTCACCGATGAAACGGCAATTAGTCTCCCAGCTCTCAGGTACTTCCTCACTAAGTTCATAGTCTCAAATAGCATTTCCGATAAAACGCCGGTCCCGCTCTTACTGAGGTTGCTAGCGATCTCCTCAACCTCTAGGTGAATGCTGCTCGACACTATACCTCCCGAGATACCTGAAGCATCTGCTTTACTAAGTACTGGTACTACCGGTATCTCAAGTCTTAGTTGAGCTACCGTAGCCAGCAAAACGGAGACCGCAGCTTCAGCTTCATATCTACCTAAGGTTGAGTCAAGTAGAAACACTCCCACAGGTGTAGACGCCTTCTTCACTAGTTCGACGAGCTTGAGTCCGGAAGGCCTGAAGACGACTATCTCCATTTGTCCGGGGGTGTCTACTAGCACGTAATCTCCCTTGAGCTTGCTTAATGCCTCGTACACCTCTCCATATCTCTCCGCAAGTATGTCAACAGCTCTAACTATAGCTGCGTTCGGTCCCAGACCTTCTCTCACCATAACTTCTCGAGTTCTAACTATGCTTCTTGCGTCAAAGGAGGGACCGTAGGGTAGGAACTCAACAGCAGGGTCTAGGTTTACGTAGTCGACAGCAAAACCTAAGTTCTCGAGCCACCTGCCGAAAGCCCAAGTTAGCAGTGTTTTTCCAGAGCCTGCGGGTCCCAGAAATAACACAGAAAGCTTCGGCATGCTGACCTAAGCTGGCGACTAGAACTGAGATATGAAGTCGTCAGGTCTCGGAGGCTCTGGTGGCAGACCCTTTCTAGTCCTTATAGACTTAACTACAGTTAGTAATAGCTGCTCTGGTACTGGTGACCACCTGCTGAACTCCGTACCCCAGAAGGCTCTTCCAGCGGTAGCACTTCTAAGCTCGCTCGCTAGGTCCATGGACTCAGCGATGGGTAGCTCTGCTATAATTCTAGCGGAAGTCGGTGTAGTGTAGACTACATCTATGACCTTGCCCCGCCTTCTCGATACAACACTAATTACGGAGCTTATCAGGTCTGCGGGCACTCTAACGTCGAGTTTTTGAAGAGGTTCCAGTAGTGTCGGTTTAGACATCAGTATACCAGCATATATCGGGTTCCTGGTAGCCGGGTAGAGCTGTGCTGGACCTCGGTGAGCAGGGTCTTCGTGTATGATAGCGTCGTGAAGTACTACCTTTATACCTCTAACAGGCTCCATAGCTATGGGACCCTCCTTCATTGCCAGCCTGAAGCCCTGTATTATGGTATCTCTAACCTCCCTTAGGTACTGAACTCCAGCAGTCCTATCAACAAAGACGTTTATGTTTTCGTCTATAGCCCAGATCCTTCTCGCTTCATCGTAGTCCCAACCGGCTTGATCTCTCAGTATCTTAGCTCTCTCGCGAGAGTCCATATCCTCCGTAATGACTCCTTGCTGGATGAGCTTGATCGTCTCCTCGTTTAGTGGTTCAACACTTATGTAGAGCCTGTTGTGCTTATTGGGAGACTTACCCTCTATAACCTGGGACGACGTCCTGCAAGTCTCCCTGTAGACGACGAGAGGTGGTGAAGTGTCGACTTCAACACCGTAGTTCTCCTTTAGGAACGTGAGGGCTATCTCTAAGTGGAGTGGACCCATACCGGATATGAGGTACTCTCCGGTCTCCTCGTTAATCTTTACGAGTATGTTGGGGTCCTCTATGCTCAGCTTCCTTAGAGCTTCTACGAGTTTCGGTAGATCAGCAGTCTTCTTTGCCTCAATAGCCATAGTGACCACCGGCTCTGAGACGTACCTAAGCCTCTCAAAGGGTACTACGGAGTCCTTGAAGGCCGTCGATACGACGGTCTCACCGGACCTCGCCATGTCGAGACCTAGAGTGGCGGCAATGTTTCCAGCAGAAATGCTTTCTACAACCTCTCTTATTGGACCCATGTACAGGCTTACCTGTAGCACTCTCTGCTTAGACTTAGACATGAGGAGCCAGACTTCCTCACCGGCCCTCAGTGTCCCCGAGAAGACTCTACCGGTCGCCACGAACCCTGCGTGAGGGTCTAACCTCATGTCGTTAACGAAATAAACCAGCGGACCAGACGGGTCTGCTCTCATCATTGCCTTACCGACTTCGCTATCTAGGTCACCTCTCCATATCTTTGGTATCCTATAGCTCTGAGCCTCCCTGGGGTTAGGGACGAACTTTACGACAGTATCTAGTATAGCTTCGTGTAGAGGGGCGAGCTTAGCCAGTTCTTCAACTCCCTCCTTCCCCTTCTCGTAAGCACCTACGATATCGCTAAACTTTATACCCTTCTTTTGAGCTATCGGTACTGTTATACCCCACTTATCTCTAGCAGCACCCAAGATCACAGTACCCTTAACGGGGTCGAACGCCCACTTCTCTTTAAACTCCGGTTCAGCGAATTCAGACAGTAGGGAGTTCATAGTCTTAATGATCTCCACAAACCGCTGCTGAACTTCTTGAGCAGTAAACTTCAACTCCTTAATCAACCTGTCGACCTTATTAATGAACAGTATCGGTCTCACTCGCTCCTCTAGAGCCTGCCTCAGCACAGTCTCAGTCTGAGTCATTACACCCTCAACAGCGTCGACTACGACGAGAGCACCATCTAGGACTCTCAAAGACCTCGTCACTTTACCACTGAAGTCGACGTGACCAGGTGTGTCAATGAGGTTTACGACGTACGGCTTACCAGCAAACTCGTGGTAGAGGCTGATGTTGGCCGCTTTTACGGTGATCCCCCTCTTTTGCTCTACGTCTAGGTAGTCGAGCGCAAGGGCTTCACCAGCAACCTTCATGGATATTATTCCAGAGGCCGCTAGAAGGAGGTCAGACGTAGTCGTCTTTCCGTGATCGACATGTGCTATTATTCCTATGTTCCTGACTTGGTCAATATTACCCATTATGCTCTGTATCTGCTCAACAGTCTTATACCTAGGCATTTCCTACTCCAATCCAAGAGCTCTACTTATTACCTTATAAGCTCGAATGGAACCGTAGGACCATGCTGAATTTTAACACCGCTTACAGCACCTCTAGAGCATCTCTTGCTTTGAAGTTGCGGAGGATATATGAAATATAGAACTCTATCTAAGCATTAAACGTTTATCTCCTCTATTACTTATCTATTACTTATAACCTAAGCCTGCGTTATTCGTTATTCGCAACTTCTAAGTTTCAGAACCAAAGCTATTAGTGGGAGCAAAGCCTAGATAACCTTTAGAATTGATAGAGCAGATCCCGCATACACCAGTAAAACCGAAGAAATCGTTGAAGACATTAAAAGCGCAATAAGCGCTGTACTAAGCCGGAGTCCACGGATCGGAGCCCTCCCGGGCTTTACTGACATGAGGTGGTTTAAAGAGCTGATGCCGACAGTTCTTTATGGACCGGGAAGCATCTCGCAAGCTCACGTGCCTGATGAACACGTAGCTGTTGAAAGTCTGCTTACTGCTGCGAAAGTGTATGCCTTAACCTCTATGAGGTTCTTGAGATACTCTTAAATTTAAAGCATGGCCTGTAGAGTGAAACTCTATTAAGTTAAGTACATCTTATGGGTCGGAGCTCCCTTTTGGTTAGCGACTACTACGTATCCAGTGCTCTAATCAGAGGGTAGTTCACTTATTCTATAGTGCTTAAATAGTTAGAGACCGTGAAAGCTTATTTTGCTGCTTTCTATGCTTAGTGCGGTGTATAACTTGCCTCTAAAGGTTAAAGTAAACTGGGACCTCTGCATAGCAGATGGAGTATGCTATGCCCTATGCCCTCAGGTATTCGAGGCAGGTCCCGACGGGAAGGCTCAGATAGTTAAAGAGTTCAGGGGTGGCCAGCCCAACGAGGGGAAGATACCCGAAGACCTAAAGGACTGCGCCGAGCAGTCGAGAGTGGCTTGCCCAGTTGGAGCTATATCGCTGGAGCCGGAGTAATAGCTACTAGATCGGGGATTTAACTTCCTTTTTACTTAATAGTCAACTGAAACGGAGAAGTCTTGCTATTCTTAAACCAGCGTAAGCCCGTAGTTACACACGCTTTCAGACTTTCTCATAGCTGCCATGTGTAACTGTTTCGGTTTCCATATCTGTTGATATGGTCGAGACATTAGTGAGCACCTTACAGTGCTATACGTGGGCGCATCTCGGTGAGGAGTTCGAGAGCCGCTCGATGCTATAGATAACGGCTCTCCCCGAGGTACTCAAGATGTAGAGTGCTAGGGGTCGCCCCTAACACCCCCGAGCCCGATGAAAACACGGGCGGAATGAGGGATGAAGGTGATGCGGTGAAGTCAAC
>Ga0105162_1001477_pt1 | contig 13430 bp, 9 predicted proteins | sample JNZ201metaG_FD_81532 | JGI IMG/M metagenome (GOLD analysis project Ga0105162, IMG submission 81532) | Hot spring microbial communities from Jinze hot spring, China to study Microbial Dark Matter (Phase II) - JNZ 20120812A | ecosystem: Environmental > Aquatic > Thermal springs > Hot (42-90C) >...
CTACAAATGTCTGGGCTCCAGGCCAAGCCCCTGTGGTTGAGCCGCCTCTCCTGTTAGCGTAGACTACGCCGAATTGTATATTGTTGAAGAAGTATTCAACCTCTTTTTCATCTTCAGAGAATATTCCAGCGGTAAGTCCATACTCAGTGTTGTTCGCTTCTCTAAGCGCATCCTCAAGTTTCTCAAATTCGGAGACGACGAGTATTGGCAGGAAAAGCTCCTCTTTGAAGAGTGTGTGGACGCGTGGAAGATCATCTATTATGGTTGGCTGAACATAGAAGCCTTTATCGTACTCGCTTCCACTCAACACCTCGCCCCCGAAGAGTATTCTGCCACCATCTTTCCTAGCTATCTCCACATATCGTTTAAAGTTCTCTACAGCTTTTTTATTTATGACTGGACCCATGAAGATCTCCCTCTTACGTGGGTCTCCTATCTTCAACATGCTCGTCTCTTTGACGAGTTCCTGGATAAATCTATCCTTGACCCCTTTCTGGACATAGATTCTCGACGTCGCTGAACATTTCTGTCCACAGTACCCGAAGGCTGCTCTGATAACGCCCATCACCGCCTTCTTTATGTCTGCTTTATCAGTCACAATAGTCGGGTTCTTGCTCCCCATCTCAAGCACTATCGGCTTAGGATAAAGCTGTGAGCTGGTAAACTTCCTGTAAAGCCTCATCCCAACATCTCTCGAGCCTGTGAAAGCTATGCCATCAACATTGGGGTTCATGGTTATTTCATCCTCAAAGGCATCACCGGATCCTGTGATATAGTTTATTGCTCCCGCAGGAACTTCAGCGTCTCTAAATACTCTATATAGCATGAGGCCTGATAGAGGCGCCTCGCTGGCCGGTTTAAAGACTACAGTGTTTCCTGTTATCAAGGCTCCAAGTATCATTCCGTTTGCCAGCATGAATGGGAAGTTGAAGGGTGAAATAACAATCCATACACCGTAGGGTCTTGCCACTATTCTGCAGATCTCGCCAGGCCCACCTGGCCCCATCTCCTTATCATAACCATTATTCTCCTCCATTATCTTTGCATAGTATCTTAAGGCGTCAATCGCCTCCCAGCATTCAGCCAATGCTTCAAGCCTATTTTTCCCTGACTCGTAAGTTATAATCGCAGCTATCTCAAACTTTCTCTCATCAACTATCTCTGCAACCCTCCTGATTATCCTCACTCTTTCCCGCCAGTCTACGGCAGACCATTCTACGAACTTTTCCTTAGCTATCTCGATAGCTTGACGCATATGCTTCGAGTTTCCTCTTTGAAAATATCCAACAACTATGGAGGTATCTATGGGGCTTCTCTTCTCAAACTCTCCATCCTCAGAAAATAATTCTTCGTCTCCGACATGTATTGGATAATGCCTTTTAAGATAAGTTTTCTCAACTTTTTCTAAAGCTTTTTCATAGGCTGGGTGAATTTCTTCATCAGCAATTAGGGAAACATAAGTGATCTTCTGCCTTCCAGCTTTGTTCTTACCAATCATCTTCTATTCCCATCACTTATAGTTATCTGCATCACTTCATAAATACGCTTTTGTAGATAACGTGAAGAGGATATTAGAGAACATATAATAAGAGCAATTACGCATCGTGTATGAATATCCTCTACAGTTACCTTGAGTCTTCTTTTTCAACCATCTTTATGAGATAAGGGAGAAGCATAGATACAGCCCTTCATCGTCTCTCAGACTTTGTGGAGGATTGTTTAAAAATTAAAGTTTAGAGATGAATCTGTTGCCTTTTATGTAGAATCTTAGTTTTTCCTGTAAGTCTCTCCTAACACCTATTCTATGAGAGGATTCTATTTCAAAATTTTCTCTAACCCCTTGAACGATTAAAAGCTCACTATTACTGTCCGTAACGTCAACCCCACTCAGTTTATTTGTTATAGCAAAAGCTTTAGTAAGTCTTCCAGGTCCACTTGTCAAGGAACATATGTTCTCCACCTTTCTATTCTTCATCATTATCTCTATTCCCTGTATTGGCTCTAATGCTCTTATCAAGACTGCTCCTACACCTCCTGAAGAATGTGAAACTATGTTTAAGAGCCAGTTACCGTGAACCATGTAGATGAATGTCTTCCCAACTTCCAGAAACATTAATTCATTAAATATTTTCCTCCCTGTATATGCTCTCGATGCAGGATCGTTTTCCCCATAGTATGCTTCGGTCTCAACTATCCTACCAATTAGCAAATGTTTTCTAAGTCTTCTCACCAACATGTTTCCAAGTAGATCTTTAGCGACAAGTGCTGGGTCCCTTTCGTAGAATGATCTTGGGAGGATCTTCACAAGCTTAATTACAACTTAAGTAACCGATAAGCGTTTACCTAGTGAGTTCTCAATTATAGATAAGCTTCCGTATATTCAGCTCTTTTCCTCTTCTTCTTGCTAAGCCATGCTTTTATGAATTCTTCTATTAAATGTCTATTGTATGGATCTTTCCATGAACTTTCTAGAGCTTGACACTCATCTCTAGCACCGACTAACCCGAAATACGTTAATAAGTCATAGTATAATTCTTGTATTTCTGGTTTAGCCAACCAGATACCCATCTGGGAAAGTATGGTCATTAACACTAAGATACTCATTTATACCTACTAAAGATATATGGAGACGGTATAAAAAATTTATTACTAAATTGAGCCAAATCGATCTAGCGTATAATAATATGAGTCGAGTTGCCTAAAGATTTTATGAATTCATTTCAAAAATATTTGAAGTTAGTTGGTAGAGAACGATTCTCGAAGAATTGAAGGGATAGATGATTTGGTAAAAGATACATTTGATTTAAATATTCTTAGGTAACTTTAATCAAAGCAGATGTTACTGTAGGTATGGGTAGCTTACATAGTTTAGAAGAGACTAAATAAATCATGTAATTATAATTCCTCGTTATTATCAACCATTCAAGAAGCTATTGAATCAGCAAATACAAACGACGTCATACACGTGAAAAATGGAATATACAAGGAGAACATCATAATTGACAAAACATTATGGCTGGTAGGTGAAGACTCAGATAAAGTGATTATAGATGGCGGAGGTCAGGATTTCACTATAATTGTTAAAGCTGAACGAGTCATCATTACAAGATTTACTATTATGGGAGAGAGTTCTAAAAGGGGAATAATAGGCAGAGGGGTTGGTTTAAAGCTGCATAGAGCAAATAGGTCGAGAATAGTAAAAATGTGATTAAAGAGAATAGGATGGGCATATACCTCCACTCTACACATGAAGTGGTCATCGCAGATAACGTCATAAAAGATGATAGAGAGGGGACATACTTATACAACTCGACTAATAACCACATATTAAACAATATTGTCCCCGACAATGAATACTTTCCAATTCAACTCTTTTCATCAACTCTAAACAATCTAATAAATAATACTATATCTCATAATTGTATAGGGATTTACTTTTATAGATACTCAGCTGAAAATATCGTTGAACATAATAAGATAAAAGAGGGCGGGTTATTCATAGTAGACTCGACAGATAATAAAGTCTTAGATAACATTTTAGAATATAGAGGATTATATGTAACAGACCCAGGTAATAAGATTAAGAATAACACTCTTAATGGAAAACAATTAATCTATCTGGAAGGAGCGACAGACAAAGTAATTGAGGATGCTGGGCAACTCATACTCTTTCAGTGTAGTAACATAACTTTGAGAAACTTAAGAATCCAGATAGCTGGAGTCGCAGTTTTTTATGGAATACGAATTCTAGCAGAATACTAATCCTCCACTCATCTAGAAATAATATTCACGATAACGAGTTCTACTATAACTCATTCAACGTCTCCGCTTATAACTCAACTATTGAACATGGTGTTAAACTGTAATATGTTAAAAGAGTTGGACTACCATGCTAATGCTAAGGATATCGGTCGAATAGAGGATCCAGCTTCAATGATAAAATTTATTATTTTGGTAGATAAGCCATCCTACTATGGGTATTTTGCAAGGTCTAACTTACTATCTTACAAGTTTTATTGAAGAATTTGGAGTGATCGGAATATTCTTGACTATGACGGCTGAGAGCTGCTTGATACCCATACCGAGCGAGATCGTTATGCCCTTCTCAGGTTATGTCGCATGGATAAATGATTCAGAAAACTTTCTAATAGAAGCATCGATTGTAGCATCCGTGGGGAATCTAGCTGGGTCTATAATCCTCTACTATATTGGTGCGAGGATTGGAAGACCATTTATAGAAAGATATGGGAAGTATTTTTTAGTACGCGAGCATGAGTTCGAGTATGCGGAAAGATTATTCGAGAAATATGGGTTGTATGCTGTCTTCTTCGGAAGGATGATGCCTGCTGTTAGAACTGTGATTTCTCTTCCGGCTGGCATATTCAAGATGAACATGGTAAAATTTACTGTATTAACCTTAATCGGCTCAATACCATGGAACTTCACGCTAACATATCTAGGCTTCACGCTGGGCCCGTACTGGACGATCCTGCTAGACTACTCAGCATACATCGACCCATTGATCATAGCTATCGCGATAATCCTAGTCGCAGTCATTATATTCAGATCTAGGAGAGAAATCTCAAAGAAGAGGCACACTCTACCTTACACTTAGATTATTGTTAAAACTCTACATCAGTCACCTAATGAAGCATTGAGATGCCTTTTTGATCTAGGAAATATTTTTGTGTAGGCTCCTAAACAAGAGTAATGTCCGACTGTTTTCCAGTTACCTTTAAAATTATAAAGTATGATGAGAAGGTATTTCGAATTCGGGGTACTTCGACTTCATCTGTAGATGACTTGTATTTTCTCTGTTCCTAGATGGATTGTTAGATTATTTTGTTAGACGATATGCATCATAAGTCTGCAGGATCCATAGTGTGAATATAGAGAAGATATTGACCATGAGCAGAATTCTACCTAGATTACCGATAAGGTTCTCAGTTATGAACAACATCGATAAACGGAGCACAACCCCAGTTACTAGTAGCAATATTCCTCTTAGAATTCTTCCAATGTAAAAGTGTCCTAGTCCCAGCAAGAAAACACCACCGATAAATGCTAGGACGATTGCAATGAACGTGTTCTTCTTTTTCCTCTTTATTGTTGATGATGCTTGCTCGGGTGTAGTTGCAGTATTCAAAAGAAGATGAAATGAATTTTCAACCTCTTCATCATTCTTAGAGGGCCGAAAATGCATATTTTCACATGATATTCATGTTTAGCAGCCATATAAGTCTTCTGAATAACGGATAACCCGACATCTATGGTCTCCTGCGTTTTATGCGGTGGATTTTCCTGAGACATTAGAAACTATTATATAATGGTACGTACTCTTTTAGACGAGGTCCTTGGAGTGGTTTTTATCCATGTAAGAAAAGCCAAGTACCCCATTTTTTGCTTCATTATTATCATCATGTTGCTTCTCCCAATAAAAGGATACTTTTTGGAAAGATTTGTTTCTGCTGGAGGAGGAGCTTATGATTTCATAGAGCATGCTCCCGAAGCATCATGGACTAGCAGTGCGGGTCCTCTACCGTTTCCCGGAAGAGATGATGACCCGCGGGGTTTCGCATTATACAGATATAATTGGGTGCTAGAGGACGGGGGCAGAAGAGAGAGAATTTTAGAAACTCATCCACAGTGGCTTGATAAGAGGGGCTATATCATGGGGACTTATCCTGAGACAATAGTTCCGGAGAATGCCAAGCTGAACGTTGAGATAGGTTTTCTACAAGGAGCTTTGAACACGGATGGCGTCATCTTCGAAGTGAGGTTCATGGATGAAGAAGGAAGTGTAACCACCTTAATGAGTCAACAAATATTATACGATAATAAGTTGGACTCATTTACCCAAGACCTGCATTCACTAGCTGGTAAGATGGGACGGTTCATTCTATACGTTGGTGTTAAAGGAACTTCAGCCCAAGATTGGGCCGCTTGGGTAGAAGCAAAAATCGAGGTGTCCACATTTCCAGACCTAGTTGTCACCGACATATGGAGGGAGGGGGACATAATACATTATATGATGAAAAATATTGGAGATGAGGTAGTAGGAAGCCCGGGAAAACCCGCAACAATATACAACGACCTGATCATCGATGGCGTTAGGGTGGCGAGAGACAAGTTCCTCGGAACAATTGGTGTAAATCAAGAAGTAGAAAGAGTTTTCGAATATTATTGGCAAGCAAAACTTCAAGATCACGATATTAGGGTCTGCATGGATTCGGAGAACTCCGTCAAGGAAGGAAATGAGAAAAATAATTGCCGCGGGGAAAGATGGGTCTCATTAGCGGACTTAACAGTATCCTCTGTAAGCTTCTCACCTAAAAATCCTAAAGTAGGAGAAAAGGTCGATTTAACATTCGTCATCTCCAATTTAGGAAACTTTACTTCTGGTGCTTGCAGAGGAGCATTATTGATTGAAAAAACCGTCGTGCTATTAACGGGTGTGACGGATTTGCCTCCTGGCGAGAGTAGGAAGATCGAATTAACATGGACTCCTGTAAGCGCAGGAACCCTAGAGATAGTATTTTATATTGATTACGAGAATAATGTAAGGGAGTTTAAAGAGGATAATAATTACCTCAAGTTTAAAGTGGAAGTAGTCCCGGGAATTCCGATAAAACCTGAAAAACCCGACCTCGAAGCATTAGGCATATCCTGGGAGCCGGAGAGAATATCTGCTGGGGATAATGTTAAGCTAAAGCCTCTGATTCGGAATACTGGAAGTAGCTTATCTCCACCTTGTACAGTCGAGTTTAAAGTAAACGGGATCCATATAGGTTCGACAACTATACCGCGTATACCTGCGGGTGGTCAGCTAGAAGATGTTGCGGATATATCGTTATCTTGGGTACCACTGGAGGCAGGGACATATCAAGTTAGCTTCTTCGCTGATGCAAACAACGAAGTCGATGAAGTAGATGAGGAAAACAACGAGGTCGTGGTTTCGATCGAGGTTGGTCCGAAAATTATAGCTCCGCCTCCAACTGCAACCATGGCATTTATTGCTGGATACATAGAGAATTTCCCATATAATTCTGATACTCTTAAAATAGAGTTGTGCGCAGCTAGGCAGGCTTGTGGATTTAGGATAGACCCAATTACAGGTGAAAGAACATGGTACTGTACGTCGGTCTGCATTGAGGGCACAGTCCCACATAGATACGAGGTGATGCCCACACAGATATTTAGAAAGTATTATTACTCTATTGGAGGATTAGATCCTTTTGGTAGTTATATTGTAAGGCCAGTTTATCAACGATGTGAGGGGCAGGAATGTGTGCTTGAATGTGAATGGAGAGGCATGTGGAATCCAGAATATGCCTTCGTCATAATGGAGGGGGGAAGCAAAAGTGCTAACTTTACATTTCAGCCACTGGGATTGGAGCCTCCGACGGTGGATATATCTTTCAGTAACGAGCATCCATCTGCGAATGAAGATGTCGAGATAAGTGTTTCTGCAAGAGATGATAAAGGCGTAGAAAAAATGTTCATAAAAGTTGATGTCTCCTATTGGGATGGAAGTGTTACAGAAGGAGTGTGGAGAGAGATATCCTTTACAAGCAGCTATGATTCTTCAAGTAGAATGTATCATGCGCTAGGAAGAGAAGAGTTCTCCCAAGACAATGTACGTAGTATAGTAGTAAATGCAGTAGGCTGTGATATTGAAGGTAATAGAAGAATAAGCAGCCCAAGAGTGCTCCACTTTGGATGCCCGGACATCAATTTCCGATTTTCGATGAATGGAAGAATGATGGAGAGTGATTTGCCTATATTCGGTTTCCCTGACCGGGATGGAGATGGCCTAAACGATTGTTGGGAAGATGCTGCCATGAGACAGGTAAATCCTTACATAGAACTTGATGAATACGAAGATTTATTGGCTACTCTAGGAGATCACGTGGTCAATTTCGCTAGAATTACTCCATATCCAAGCAGGGAAAATCCAACCCACATATTATTCTACTATGTCGTGTCATGGAGTAGTGATTATGGACGTACAGTGGTAGTCACCTTTGAAGAACACCCTGGAGATACTGAACCTCTTATAATGGCGTGGAGCGTAGTGGACGACCATACAATTGTTCTAGAGTATGTCTACATTGGAGCGCATGGAGGATGCTGTAAGCGGTATGATCTCTGGAGTGCTTATGGAACATCATGCAACGATGCAGGCGTCTGCAGCTTTAGCCAAGAAAAAGTTTTTGAGCAAACCCTCTGCTCGAACTTAAGATTCCGTAACAACAGGTTATATCTTTATGCCTCGGAAGATAAACACGCCCTATATCCAACATGTGAAATCTGTGAGAATGTACTGCTTGTTGAGCCGGATTTTCTAGGTACAGGAGACTGTGGTGAAAGCTGGGAAAGCTTTGGAATATGCCTAGCCGACATCATAGTTGGAATTTGGAATTTTCTTGTAGAGATAGTCAAAGCGCTTTTATCATCCATTCTATCATTCATATTACACTTATTTACATTCTGGGAGGATGACCACCTAGAAGATCAGATAGTTATGCTAGATTACGCGACTCTGCAAAGAATGACTGAGGAACAGCAGGAAATACATTTCCAGAGAGGTAACTACCATTACATACTCTATTGGCATGTAGAAAAATATATGTTCCCATACGTTGCCATAGTTTTGGATTCCGTATATTCTGAGGTTGCGGATGATGATTGGGGCTCAAGCGAACCATTTTACGTTATAGTTGGAGTATCCCTAACCCCTGAAGGGATTAGGACATGGGTCCCCGAACCCGTCCCCCCAGTAGGAGACGACGTCGATAGCGGGGAGTGGGATGAAGACTTTCCAAGAATCGTAGTATACAGCGACGTATTTTCCCCCCATTCATTGATAGGGTTTAGTGTCTCACTTTTCGAAGCGGACGACCCTCGGGGAAGAGATATATTGTCCATAGCGATAAACATCGCTCAAGAACTAAAAGATAGATTAAGTTCCGAGGAAGAAGGAGGCGGATGTGGACCAGGCGTATTCCAGTTACTGATTGAGAAGATCTTCTTCCCCGAGCTGGAAGTAGGTGAAGACTGTGCAGGAGGCGAAGTACGGCTATTCCCAGTCTACAATGTTGGAGAACTAGATTCGATGGACCACCTATTTTTCAACGACTTAGGAGGAGAGCCACTTGCACCTGAAGATCGCTTCCCAGGCAACTCTCTTATCGGAATAGAGCAAATCTGTGATAGCAACATAAATTACAAGTTTTGCGGAGTCCAGACGACATCATGCAGTTGTGGAACATCGATCCTAAGTTGGATGAAGATTCCGGGAAGAGATACGATACCATTCAACACTAAAGGGAGTGGAATGCCTGAAAAGCTAGAAAGAGTCTTAAAACCCTGAATTCCGTTAAGGTATGTTCATAGCGACAAGAGCAATGCCCCTTAGCAATTTATGTTACAGGCGTTGTAATACTCATTAATGATGATCTGCATAAAACAGAGGTTAGAGTATCGGGAAATTACATCGACAAAAGCATCCGTATTTGCTAAGGTAAAGTGACCCAATAAGTGAATTATTAGACTTAGCCCTTTTTGTTCTCTCTCAAATTCAACGCCTGTAACAAAGAGAGTAGGTTACAAGGGTTACCCTTAGTAAGGACAGGATTTTAGCAGATCTCATAGACCTTCATCCCATCTCATGACTCTATTATTGAAAAATAATTAAAAACTTTCAAGAATACAGACCTCTCAACATGTTAAACGTTTAGTTACACTTTCATCATGTCTTAATTTTCTGAATGATTCTCCACTATAAGATTTCATAGGTATCATTGAGAGTATAGCATCTATGAATACCTCGTAATCCTTACTAACCTATTACGAGATTACGTATTTTAAAATTAAGAAATATCATTGAAAAATTCTCGAATTTTCTAAGAGTCCGAGAACATTTTCAAACCTAAACTCATCTTGCATTCCTAGACTTTGATTCTAGATTATAGGCATGTTAATTCTGTAGAGAGTGTTACCGATAGGGTGGCTCTGAGGAGGGAGCAAAAATACTTTACTGCTTGATTCATGTAAGGATGGACCATACTTCACAGCGAATATGAAGAATGGTGCTCAGAGATAATTAATTTGACGACCTTTCTTTAAATGATAAAGTCAGGTTAAATTAAAATACGAGTTGGCTGATGTATTTTGCAATGTCATTTATTAAGAAGTTAGCTGAGAAGGTTACACCCCCCAAAGTCAACTTAACTATAACCCTTAATAGGAACGCGTATTTCCTCGGTGAAGATATTGAAGGAGAGTTAACAGTACACTCATATGAAGATTTTGATGCAGACGAAGTGAGATGCGAGCTTCAATGTGTCGAGTCAGCTAAGATTCAGAAGAGAGTCTACGACCCAGCTTTAAAACATGAAGTTACAAGGGAAACTTGGGAGACGGCAACTCTATATTCTATTAAACCGATCCTAAGTGGGCCGACACATATCTCTATGGGTTTCACCGGTAGATTTCCATTCAGCATAAATATTCCATTAACTATGAAGCCAACATATAAGGGCATTGATAGAAGGGTTGTATGGTCTATTAAAGGAGTTGTATCAGTTAAGGGTAGACCCGATGCGGTAAGTCAAGTATTAGAAATACAAGTTGCTCAACCATCGGCCGCACCCATCATTAAGGAGAAGGAGATAGTTCGAGAGATCGTAATGATCCCGTGTAAGTATTGTGGAACACTTATGCCTCAAACAGAGACTATATGCCCTAACTGCGGAGCTAGAAGAACAGGCTAAAACCACATCTAAGGAGACTATTAGAAACTATGAAGACCAGCTTCCAGCAGGATTCAAGTATTCGGAAGAAATTTGAGAAAACTTAAGTTAACAGTTCCCAATATATAAGCTAACCTGATAGACATTTTTCATAAAGTGAAAAGCTTTAAAGTACCTGAAGGATTGTAGAAAATCGTAGATGACTTCTAACATCTTAGGGTTCGTTAACGGAGACATCTATATTTCGTTTATCCCATTAAAGAAAGCTTCGGGTATTGTAACGCATGCCGGACGAGTATTATATGTTGGTGATAAAGAAAAAGCTGAGAGATTGACAGTCATGCTACATGGAACTCTAATAGATCTTAATGGTCTAACAATCATGCCCGGGTTCATTGACGCACACATGCATCTTGACAATCTCGCTATATCTTTAAACTCAATCGATCTTAAAAATACATGCTCAATAAGAGATCTTAAGCAACGCATAAGAAGCTATTATGAAAGAAATAAGGATCTATCCTGGATTCTAGGTAGAGGATGGGATCATGAATTATTTGAGGAGAAACGTTTCCCAAACCGTTATGAGTTAGATGAGGTGGTACCCGACAAACCCGTATTTCTCGAGAGGGTCTGCGGCCATGCTGCGGTAGTAAATACTGTGGCTCTTCAATCAATCATGGATCGTCAAGATATATCGAGAGACCCCTATTTTTTGAAAGATCAAGAGGGGAAACTGACCGGCGTAGTACTTGAAAAAGCTGTAAAAATGTTCCGGGAAATCTTCAGGTTTACGGATGTCGAGATGCTAAAAATGATGTATGAAGCCTTAATATATTCCGCAGCATCAGGTGTTACAACTTTAGGGTTCATGTCTTGCAATATTGACTCATTAAAAATACTCCAAATACTTAGATATCAAAGTAGACTACCAGTAAGAGTAAGAGTTTACATAAAGGAAGAATTACTGAATAATCTTTCCCATCTTGGAATTAGAAGGTCTTTCGGGGATGGTTTTCTGAAGATACTTGGTGTAAAGGTTTTTGCGGACGGCTCTCTCGGAGCCCATACAGCTTGGCTATCCGAGCCATATGAAGATCTTCCAGAATCCATAGGATTGCCCACGATCGAGAGGGATAAATTAATTAAGATCGTAGAAGAAGCACATATTGCCGGCCTACAACTAGCTATTCACGCAATAGGAGATAGAGCAATAGATGCGGTCTTGGATGCATATGTAAATCTTAGAGACTTATCTTTTGAGCATAGACATAGAATAGAACATGCCTCCATAGTGAGACCGGACCAGATCGAGAAGATAGCTAGACTTGGAATAGCGGTTTCAATACAACCTCATTTCATTATTAGCGACTGGTGGGCCGTCAAGAGATTAGGTAAAAATAGAGCTACATGGATATACCCATTCAAGTCATTAGCTAAACATGGTGTAAAGATCGGGCTTTCCTCCGATAGCCCAATCGAACCGTTAAATCCATGGGAGACCGTCTACGCTGCAGTTTCCAGAGGCGGAGAAAGCATTGAACTATACAATCATACTCCCCACGAAGTTCTATCAGTAGTCGAGGCTCTTCACTTCTATACTCAAGGATCAGCGTATCTTCTACTTGAGGAAGATCGTTTAGGCACCCTACAGGCTGGAAAATATGCAGATTTTATCGTAATTGACAGAGATCCTCTACAAGTAAGTTTAGGGGAGATCAGAAGCATGAAGACTATGATGACTGTGGTTTCAGGAAGAATTGTATATCAATGTAAGGATTTCTCAGGGGAGATCAGGCCATACACTCTGAGTTGAGGTCACTTCTCTCATTCAAAAAACTAAGTTTATAAACATCAAATATTCTAGGATAATGGTCAGAGTAAAAATGCTTAGAGATAGGCTCCATGTAGATATAGGGAATGTGTGGAAACATATAGAAATACTTTGTACTTTTCCTGATAGGATTGCAGGTACTGAGAATATCGGGAAAGCCTCAAGATACATCATAGATTACTTGGAAAAGATTAATGGATCAGAGGTATGGATTGAAAGATTCCCCTTCTTAACAAGCTTCCCAATAGAATCTTATTTCGAGCTTATAGAGCCGGAGGTTAAACCAATTGATTGCTTCCCTAACTTATTTAGTGAAAACACATCCGATGAAGGGATAATTGGCGAAATAGTTTACCTGGGTGGAGGGAGTGAAGAAGCATATCGTGGAAAAGACTGTAAGGATAAATTCGTCCTTGTTGAGCTATCATACTCTCCGCCAAGAACGGAGAAAGCTAAGATTGCAAGCGTGAATAAAGCTAACGCGTTAATAGTAATGAATTGGGGTCATAGGGAAAACAGGATCGTAGGTAAGGGTGCGATAAAAGGTGTATGGGGGGTTCCGACAAGAGAAGACATAGAGAGAATTCCGAAAATAGTTTCCATAAATATCTCGAGGTTTGACGGAGAATACATTAAGACACTATTATCAAAAAGTAGAAAGGTTAAAGGTAGGATAAAAGTCAAAGTTAGGAATGAATGGATCTACTCGAATCAGCCGATGTGTAGGATAAACTCATCCAACAGCGAGTTTAAGAAAGAGTTTATCATCGTAGGCGGACATTTAGAAGCTTGGGGAAGGACCGCTACAGATAACTCAGCCGGCAATGCGATCATGTTAGAAA
>Ga0105162_1001478_pt1 | contig 13428 bp, 11 predicted proteins | sample JNZ201metaG_FD_81532 | JGI IMG/M metagenome (GOLD analysis project Ga0105162, IMG submission 81532) | Hot spring microbial communities from Jinze hot spring, China to study Microbial Dark Matter (Phase II) - JNZ 20120812A | ecosystem: Environmental > Aquatic > Thermal springs > Hot (42-90C) >...
GTGCCAGGCTCGTGGCGATCCATGGCCATGTCGGTTTGACGAGCCATAGAGTGATTCCGGGCCTAGTCCTAGCCTCGTCAAGCATGGAGTAAATAATGTTTATTGTCTTTTCGCCTAGATGACTGACCAACCGGTCTATACCAAATGCGGCGAGTAAGGGCTTCTTCAATTTCCTCGAAAGTGAGGAACCTAGCTTCACTAGTCTGGGATACGCCTGCTCATCGTAGACCATCCTGATAACGTTTGTCTCCTCCTCACCCGTCGGAGACTCTGTAATGAGGTGTACATAGGTCTTGTAGTGCTCCTCGCTCAGTCCATAGATCTTGCCGATCTCTCTAAGTATACTCCAAGTCACGCCTCCTGTCGGCAATACGAGGCAAGGCCTCTCCTTCAATATGAAACTTGCAGCAAGAGGCATGAGCACGATGTTGTATTCTCTCGGTGTGAGCTTGGGGTCAATCTCGAAGAGGACCGTAGTTTTATCTGGCAATCCCCCTATCTCGCGGTCTAGGTCCGGTATCCCCGTAGTGTAATATCCAGCTGGATCTGCAGGATACTTTATCTTCTTAGTCGGAGGCTTTTCAGGCATTTTTGTCGGCGGTAAAATGGTAAATCCGCCATGTAGTGAGAAGCAAATTTTTGGATTCCTTAGCTCAGAGCCTCTCATCTTTACGATTGTTAGTTTTCTTATGCGCTTATCTTCCGTCATATCCATTTCTAGGTTTATTACTCCGTCGGCGATGAAGTCGACGTAGTCATACATGAGCTTCTCGCCGGTTACTTTTTCTTCCTTGATTAGTATTGTGGTGCATCCTAGTTGCTTGACCATCTTTGAGATAATCGTGTGGAGGAATGTCCTCGCCTCGCCCTCGTCCTTAAACATCTGACTCATGCCTGTGTATGAGTCAATAACGAGTCTTCTAGCACCGAGGGACTTGATCGTGTTCATGACCATGCCAATCCCTGTGGCTATGCCGGGCTCGAGCATTGTGGGCAGAGCGATGTAGCTGAACATGTTTTCATTTCTCAACTTCTCGAAGTCATATCCAAGCCCCTTCATGTAAGTATAGAAGCGGTCCTCATCCTCAATTAATGATGCATACACTCCAGGCTCGTTACACCTTATCGCGCCGTAGTAGAGTAGGCTGGTTGCGAATGCAGTCTTCCCTGTGCCCGGAGTTCCGGAGACAACTATAAGCCCGCCCTTCGGAAGGCCCCTAACTATTGCATCAAGTCCCTCCATTCCACTCTTAACAAATTCTTCTTCAATCATATTGGACTCGCACCTCCTTGTCTAAACGACTTCAGCAGCTTAAGCCTCGATTCTTCATCGCCTCTCTTTACCAATTCTAAAAACTCCCCTGTATTAATGACCCTTATTGCTCCTTTTTGAATCATAGTTAATGCCATAATCTCCAATACTTTATCAGCTCCGAGTCCAAATATAGTTTTCAGCGCTTCATAAAATTTTGGTGGGTCGTCACAGAAAACATCATATGGATCATTTTCTAAAAAATTGAATAAATGAAACTCGAGGGCCGATAGACTTGTATCGCCTAAAAGTGAGTGTAAAGCATTCTTCACGGACTTTTTTATAAATTCTCTGTTAATCAGTTCGTCTGGCCATATCAATTTTTATACCACACTTCTCTCATCATTATAATAAGAGATTTATAAGGCTTTTATTACTGATTAGCAACTTAAGATCTGAATATGGGGGCAGGGTTAATAATGATTAACACTTGAGGATTAAAATAATGTTATTTTTGCCTAGCATTTGGCCAAAAGAGTCCCGAAAAATAAAATTCTGAGTTTAACTCTTATGAGAGCTCTTTTGAATTCTTAAATTTTTTTAACAGGCCACATAGTTGTTATTTGATGGACGGAGGCTTAGACATAGGAGTAGTCTTTTGGCTATTTTTGCTATTGTTTATTTTTCTCTGGCCTCAGTATAAGATGCGGGCCCTCCAGGCAGCTAGGCTAGACCTGATGAAGAAGTGCGAGAAGAAGATGGGCTGCAGAATCATAACACTTATTCATAGACAGGAGAGGATAGGATTGTTCGGAATTCCGTTCTATAAATACATCGACATTGAAGACTCCGAACAAGTACTAAGAGCGATCAGGATGACCCCTCAAGATATGCCGATAGCCATGATTATCCATACTCCGGGTGGATTAGTACTCGCAGCGACCCAGATAGCCCTAGCGCTTAAGGAGCATAAGGCAAAGAAGATAGCAATAATTCCGCACTATGCCATGAGTGGCGGAACGCTGATCGCTCTAGCCGTAGACGAGGTATGGATGGACCCGAACGCCGTCCTAGGGCCAGTGGACCCACAAATAAGCGACCAGAGACATGGAGTGATACCAGCAGCCTCACTTCTCAGAACCGTAAACGAGAAGGGAAGAGACAAAGTCAGAGAGGAATACCTCATACTCGCGGACGTGGCCGAGAAAGCTGTAAGACAGATGGAGAAGCTCGTCTACAACCTAGTAGTCGATAAAATGGGAGAAGAAAAAGCGAGAGAACTAGCAAAGATAATGGTCGAGGGAAAATGGACCCATGACTACCCTATAACAGTCGAAGAAGCCAGAAATCTCGGGATTAATATCAAGACAGAGATTCCCGAAGAAGTTTACAAACTCATGGAGCTATACCCGCAGCCAGCAGCCCTAAGACCAAGCGTCGAATACGTCCCGATGCCCTACGCACCACCAAGAACAAGAAGAACACAACAAGAAAAATAACTAGCGTCCTTAAATCATCATAGAAGAACACTACCGTCCTTAAATCACAAATTCCCAGCACCACGATAACGAGGATAAGATTGTTCTGCTAAAAATTTGAAGCACTACGACTGTAAGTATGACGGCTATCCAGGACGTGGACCTTAGAAGAAGTTTCAAATATGTTGCCAGAAGTATCCACCATCTTAATTTTGCAATTATATATTCGCATACCATCTAATAAGTGTGCCGATTAGACCAGGCTTTGAACCAAATATTCCTCAAAGACCTCTCAAAGCTATAGTTTAGTTAGATGAAGATTTTTGCTAAGGCGTAGTGATTGTTGCTCTCTCTGGCGCAGTTATTTCGTATAGTTTCTCGACTAATCTCCGGTAAGCATCGGTCATCTCTACTTTGCGTCTATTCATCATTCTCTCAGCAGTCATTATCTCAGAGCTCAGCTCAAGCTCGTAGAGTCTTCCCTCTGGAGAGACTCCGACGAAGGGCGGGATGTCTCGTGAGACTAGGCCCATGCTCATCGTGAAGCATCCAAGCTTCTTGCCACACATTAGTGATGTGCCGACAGATGTTCGTGCATGGTCTCCGATAAATTGTCCGAGGAACTGCCGTCCAGATGAAACCCTTGAGGACTCTATCTCAACCCTAATCTCTCCGTACGTATTCTTCAGGTTGGAGCCGACTGTTCCAGCACCTATGTTCACCCACTCACCTACCAGTGAGTGCCCCAGGTACCCGAGATGCCTCTTATTCGAGTATCCCAGAACTATTGTATGTTCTATCTCGCCTGATATTCTACAGACAGGGCCTGTAAATACTTCCGGCCCAACCCTGCCTCCGAGGACCTCAGTCTCCCTACCCACGCGGCATGGACCAATCAGGACCGAGCCAGAGGCAATCCTGCACCCCCTCTCAATTATGAGCGGGCCACGACGAGCATCGAGGATCGTGAAAGGCTCGATCTCCACATTCTCCCCGATGTAAAGCTCCGAGGGCTCACCAAGGATTGCTACTCTGGGATCGATCGGTGGCCCTGACTCTCTGAGAGGCCTCTGAGGCTCACCGGTCTCTAACAGTTCCCATGGATAACTATAGAGGTGCTGCCCATCGATCACGTAGCCCTCGAGCCGTGGGGCAAGCTCGCTCAGGATGAAGGCTATTCGAGAAGAGTCATATGCCTCCTCGAGGCGCATACCCTTCACCCTAGCGGCCATTACTCTACCATCATTGAAGAGCACGAACTCTCTCCCTTCAGTCTTCTTCAACAGTCTATCAACTATGGAGATATCTCTCAGCAATGCATTGATTATTACCGCTTCATCGTCTCTCGGTGGAGGCGTGTTGAACTCAATATTTGGGTACCTCGATTTCTCAACTTCTGCTAGGTAGTCTCTTATGAATGCAGTAATCCCATCATGTCTAACTATTCTGACGAGTTGATCGATTAGTCTTCCCTCCCTATTCATTAGGCCGAAGCAGGCCCTAGTATAGCTCAACGGCTTAAAGTTCTTCCAGAACTCATCTTCGAGAATTATTAGCTGCAATCAGAGCTCGCCTCTATGCCTCTCTATTTTAGCCAATGCTCGATATATGTCCATTACGTCCTCCTCGGAGCCTAGGAGAACGTAGTGTGGGAGCCAAAAGACATCTCGAGCCGCGGCCTCGGCGTTTCTTAATCTTTCCCTCACCGGCTCTGAATTCATCTTCCTCTCTAAGTATCTCTGGATAGGGGCATGTAGGTGTAGTGGGACGGTGTAGCCTGGAGATGAGGGTATGCCCTCTGCCCTGAGTACCTCGACTATCCTTTTCTTATCAATCTCTCGGAAGACCTCCCTCCTAATCCTGATTGGGACGAAGAAGTGGTTTACCCTCGTCGCTCCTTCTGGGGGAGGAATCAACTCAAATCCCTCGAGATCCTTGAGGAGAGAAGAGAGCATCTCATAGTTTCTCCTCCTCTTCTCTATCTGCTCGTCAAGTCTCCTCAACTGTGCTAAAAGAACTGCAGCCTGAAACTCAGTCATCCTATAGTTATACCCGAGGAAGTCATGCTGGTACCAGTCGCCGCCCCTCGTTCTGCCGACATTTATCAACGACCGGCACTTCTCTGCAAGCTCCTCATCATTTGTCGTGATGGCTCCTCCCTCCCCGCTCGTCATGACTTTGCTTGACTGGAAGCTGAAACAGCCCAAGTCTCCCAGGCTTCCGAGCCGCTTACCCATCCACTCTGAGCCATGTCCCTGAGCAGCGTCCTCGACCACTCCGAGCCCATGCATCTTCGCGATCCTAGATATGCCCTCCATGTCTGATGGATATCCAGCGATGTGGACCGGAAGTATGACCTTCGTCCTCTCAGTAATCTTTTCCTCTATCCTCTTGGGAGAGATGTTAAGTCCCTCATCCTCAATATCTGCGAAGACAGGAATGGCTCCAAGCTCTATCGCAGCTGAAGCAGTCGCGATAAATGTATATGGAGTAGTTATCACCTCGTCTCCATCTCCCACGCCGAGGGCCTGGAGCGCAACCTTGATAGCGACAGAGCCATTCATGCATGCCACGCCGTATCTACATCCCTGATAAGAAGCGAAAACTGACGCAAACTCCTCGACTCTCTTCCCACCAATTCCCCACTTTCCCGACCTCAAAACATCGATCAAATATTCCTCCTCTTCGCTTGTCCAAATCGGCCACTGTGGATATGGCTTCTTCCTTACCTTCTCCCCGCCATGAATTGCTAACATACTGCCATGTTTACGTAGTAGCCGTCATCTAAATGGTTTGCTGTGCATTCTAATCCTTAAACAGTACCTCGACCATTCTCGAGGATATCCTAAGCGGCGTGAATGGCTTCCCAACCCCCTCGTAGAACTTGGTGAAGAACTCGTAGAGATGGAGCCTCAGCGTCTGGATAAAGGCGAGCGTCCCCTCAAGCCCCATCACGCCGATATTCCCGATAATAAGTATCGGTAGAGAAGCTGGCCCGAGGCCGTGCCAAGCCGTATTAATCAAGATCATCAATGCAACATGTATGATTAGAAGTATCGAGATTCTGAGGTAGCTGAGAGAGTTAGACATAAAGTGAATTATGTTCTCCAGCACCTCAAGCAATCCTCCACCAACAGCCGAGATAATCGAGAGCCTCGGACCTAGACCGACAAAGCCAGCGACTAGCTTTCCCAGAAGCAGGACAAAGATGCAGGCTAAGACCCCGTAGAGACCAATAGTGCCTACCTGGCTTGACGGCAGCCCAATGAGTGGTGCCGGAGACGCGCTAGTGAACAGTGCTTGAAAACTACCTGCTCCCAGGAAGCCGAGGACGAATAGCAGTCCAAACACATACATCGCTAAAGATGCCCACTTAGAGAATATAGCCTCTGCATATTCCTTCATCTTGAGAAGCTTGATAGAACCTAGAATAATTCCAGTCGAGACATGGATAAATCCAAGTAGTGGCGCAATCATGAAGAGCTTAAGAACTCCGTCCCTACTAAGAGTCGCTGTCTCTCCGTGGTGTTCGAGAAGCTCAATTATCGGCTTTGTCCCAGTTACAGGTGTGAGCTTAAAGCCAAACGCCTCTTGGATCATGAAGCCCACAATGGCCGAGGAGACTCCGAGAAACATGAGAAGCTTCCCCCAACTCCTCAGGTTGCCTCTGGCTCGTAGGTATATGGCCAGACCGAGCGCCGCCAGTATCAGTCCCTGTCCAAGGTCGGCAGACATTATGCCGTAGAATATGGCGAAGAAAATTGAGACATACGGCGTCGGGTCGACCTCAAAGTACCCCGGAGTTCCCTGCATCTCTGTTACTGGCCTATAAGCGTCGAAGTACCAGTTATGGCTTATCAGGGTTGGGGGCTCCTCCTGGTGCCCGTGAGTATGATGGGATGGCTCAACGTCAGAAAACTCCACGTAGGCCATCCTCCCGATTCTCGCCGAGAGTTCTTCCCTTTTCGTGCTCGGAATGTAGCCGACTATGAGGGATGTCCTCTTAAAGCGCCCTCTCAGCCTGTCGAGTGTATCTCTCAGCATAAAGGCTGCCTCCCTCATGGCATAGATGCGCTGACCCTCATTCAGAGCCATACCTCTCAATAATTTAGTGAGGTATTCTCTTCTCTCCTTCAGCTCAGCTATCCTTTTCTCTAATATCTCGAGAGCCTCGAATGAAGAGCAGGACAATTCTTCCGGAGCCTCTATCCTCTTTAGATTAAGGCTCTTAGCGATCCGGTCAACTTTCTCATCCTCTCCTGACTTAGTGATGATTATGAGGGTTGCGAGATTCCTATCGATGGGCACGTGCGTCATGAAGGCCCTACTCAGCGTCTTCCTGACCTCGACTATGTCCCTAAGCTGGGCAGAGTAAATCCCAACACTGAAGTGTCTAAATTTCTTGAGGACTTGATAATCTACGCCTAGATGCGTAATCATTCTGAGCGTTGAGGCATCTCTCTCAGCATCCTGCAATTTCTTATCTATCTCTATCAATTCTTGCTGGGCCGTTCTTACAGTCTCCACTATCTTCTTAGCCTCCTCTTCGAGGCTCGTGATCAGCTCCGCGATTCCACTAACTGTGAGTAGCTGTCTCTCAATCTTTTCTCCCTTAAGCAATATGTCTATGACGCCTTGACTTACCGATATATTGAGATCTCTAACCACTGATTCTAGGTCGTTAGCGAGATTTCTTGCGCGGAGATAGAGCTCATTAATGATTTCTAGCCTCTTGTCATCTTCCTTGCTCTCGACGTGGAACTCACCGAATCTGTATAGATTTTCAAGCACTTCTCCGGTCCTAGACCTCGGGCAGGCCACCACCGTCCTCAGCAGCTTCACGACCGCCATCTAAATTTTCCGCCCCAGCACAAAAATATCCACATACTCTGTTAATATATTCTTCCCGAGATGAGAAAAGACTAAAAACAAGTAATAATAAATTAATCAATGTCTTGGTCTGGGCCCGTAGCTCAGTCGGTAGAGCGGCGGGCTGTTAACCCGTAGGTCGCCGGTTCGAGTCCGGCCGGGCCCGCGTCAAGCAATTTTTTACCACAGAAAAGTATTTAACAGATATTCAATTTATTCACGCCGAAGAGGTGCAAGATAATTCTTGAATATTTGGGCGGTAATTATTGAGCTAATAGTCGGGATAATTATTGTGGCTCCAGTCTTATGGATCTCTGGGCGACTCCTCGCCGGTAAAGAGAAGGCAAAATTCACTGACGCGTTATGGATAGTGGTTCTCGGGATAGTGATAGGGATGCTTGTTAATTATTTTCTCAGCGGTCCATTAGCCTCAGTAATCATGCTCATAGTGTGGTTAGCATTGATCAAACACTTCTTCGACTGCGGCTGGATAAGGGCCCTCATAATCGCGATCGTGGCAGTCATAATCTTCGTAATAATAGCGGCAATATTATTAGTAATTGGGATTGGGCTGTTCAGAGTCTGGATATAAAAGAATAATAAATCATATTTTTTGTGACTGTAAAATTTTGCATAAAGAATCTATGCTGAATACTGTGTTTGAACATCCATTCTTGATTAGTGGGACTGCCTGTGCTGCAATGTCTTCATTAAGATACGTATATGCAAGTCTGATCTCCTCTCCACATGCAACTCCCACTATCCCATCATAATTGTGCTTCTTGATTATCTTAGGTATGCATGAGCCGCCAGGCACTATGTAGACGTCGTATCCTAATTCTTCGGCAATTCTCGAAGCCTGGTTTACTTGACAGTCGGGTGAGCACCGCCTGCATCTAAAGGTCGGGACATCGGGGTCAAACTCTGCCCTGCATCTGCTATCAACATATTTCCTAGCGCAGTGGGGGAGGAAGAGAGCTTTATTCTTACTCATCTCGAATCTCTGCCGATACGCAAGATTCTTGACCTGAATATCTACAAGGTCCTCGATGACCTGCAATATCTCGGCAAAATCCATGCCCGTCAATTCCGAGAGCTTAAACCTATCAATTAGCCTCCTCAAGATCCTTCCTGTTCTTTTATGGATCCTTTTTGAATCAACCATATAGGCAAGTTCTTTGAAGAATTTATGAGGCACCACTGAGAGGTCAAACGTGAATTTATAGGGCATCAACTTGTAAAAACTAATCAGAGGCTAATAAGGCTTATTTCACTGCTGAGAGCTAATTTTACAATCAATAAGTAAACTATTGTATAGGCAAAATGTTTAAATAAAGTGAGTCGTGTAGTATCTGCGATGAACTCGAAAGGTAGAGAAATATTAAAGGTGAACGTCGAGAAACTTATAGAGCATTTAAACAGGGCATATGCAGATGAGTGGCTCGCGTACTATCAGTATTGGCTCGGCGCTAGGTTAGCCGTCGGACCTATGAGGGGGGCAGTCGCCATGGAGCTCGCGGAGCATGCAAAAGAAGAGCTTGAACATGCAGAGAAGCTCAGCAAGAGAATAATAGAGCTCGGTGGAACACCTGTACTTAGCCCAGAGGAGTGGTACAAGGTGTCGAACTGCGGATACGATGCACCAAGAGACCCATGTGTAGAGAAGCTCTTAGAGCAGAACATCAAGGGCGAGCAATGCGCAATAGAGGTATATAACAAGCTACTCGAATTCACGAAGGAGGGCGACCCAGTAACATGGAGACTCATTCTCGAAATCCTAGAGGACGAGATCGAGCATGAATTTGAACTCCAATCACTTTTAGAAGATCTTAAGAAGATGATGAAGAGGTAACTCTCTTAACAGGTATAAATTTTTCTTATTTTTGTAGGTTATTATTATGTCCGCCAAGATTTTAATAGAGAAGGTCGCGCCAGACCTATACATGCTACGAATTGACGATGAGGAGATTAAGTACTTTGAAGCCCTTTGGGAGATTCCGGAGAAGGTGACATATAATGCCTATCTACTCATCGGCGATGATGGCGCAATACTATTTGACTCTTGGAAGAAGCGGTATGCTGAGCAGTTTGTAGAGACGGTTAGACAAGTCATAGAGCCTGAGGAAATATCCCACCTCGTCGTCCACCACATGGAGCCAGACCACTCAGGTTCAATTCCCGCAATTCTTGAGGCCTGTAAATTTAAGCCAGAGGTACTGACGCACCCCATGTCCTGCCAGATGCTTAGCTCATTCCACGGCGTTAATCCAAAAACAAGGCCTATACATGATGGAGATGAAGTCTATGCAGCTGGTAGAAGGTTAAGATTCCTCTATGCTCCATGGCTACACTGGCCCGAGACAATAATCACGCATTATGTAGACCGTGGCGTCCTGCTTACTGGAGACGTGTTTGGCGGATTCTCAATTCCCTGCCAAACATTTGACGACGATGAAGAAGTAGTTGAAAGGTATCTTCCATTCGTTAGAAAATATTTTGCCTCCGTCATTGGGACCTATAGAGATCACGTCAATCTAACAATAAATAAATTGTTAGATCTGGATATTAGAATAATTGCGCCTGCTCATGGAATGGTGTGGAGAAGTAATCCTAAGATGATAATAGATTTTTACGCCTCACTAGCGAGTGGAAAACGAGAGCGGGGAAAAGCGACGATTATTTGTGCATCTATGTATGGCGAGTGCCTTAATGCTACACGATTTGTAATGGAGGAGCTGATTAAGAGGGGGGTCCAGCCTAAGCTTTATGAATTCACCGACAACGCTCGCTCTAGCCTTTCCGACCTGCTGGGCGACTTATTCGACTCCGAGTTCATAGTCATCGGTACTCCTACATACGAGTCCGATGCCTTTCCACTGGCTCGATGGATAATCGAGACTCTTCTCAAGAAAGTACCGAACAACAAATTAGTCATGATAATTAGTTCCTATGGATGGGGAGAGAAAGCAGGTAAAAATCTGGCAGAACTACTCCGAGGCGCAGGGTTTAACGTGAAGGAACTATTGACTTTTAGGGGCAGATTCGACGAGAAGACAGCTGAGAAAGCGAAAGAAGCAGTAAATAGGCTTCTGGAGAGCCATTAACAAAAATGGTTATATTCATGCAGACCAATAAATAGCTGTGCGCGGTTTATATGGTGTTTAGACTTGGTATATTATTGAGAGTAATCCTCGTCGGTTTTCTATATCTCTTATCAACAATGATCACCTCATCAATCGGTTTAGCAATGGGAGTACTCACAGCAACAGAGGGGTTAGACGCTGGACTGCTCTTCACCCTTCTCTTCATTGGAGGAATACTGATAGCCATAACTGCAGGCACTTTATCTACCATGCTTGAGGTCCCGCTCGCCCAGAGAATAGGGATACTCTTTCTTACGCTCTACATGTTCTCCTACCTAATAGGCGCGCCGGAGGTAGCACTATTCACTACGTACTCAATGTCCTTCCAACTATTCATCCTCTTCGAACAATTTGTCATCAATCTAATCATAGCCGTAGCAGTTGGAGTTCTCTTTCAGCCAAGAGAAATCAAGAGAGATCTATTCAGAGAATTTAGGAGATATTTCTCGGGGCGAAGCAGCTCCGAGTGGGTTTGGCGGTTCGCCCTCGCATCGGTGCTCTTTATACCGATCTACTATTTCTTCGGCTTTCTATTCTCTCCGATAACTGGTCCCTATTATAACAATCCGGAGCTCGGACTAGGCCTCGTGATTCCCAGCCCAGAGATAGTGGTACCAGTCGAACTTGGGCGCGGACTGCTCTATGCGGCTACATTTGTCCCGCTGCTTGCTCTTGTCAGACTGCCTAGATGGAGACTTGCCCTACTGCTTGGAGTCGTGCTGGCCATATTCGGAGCCGTGGTCCCGCAGCTAGTCAACGTAGGGTGGCCAGTCGAACTGAGGATAGGCCACGGAGTAGAGATGGTGCTTGACAGCATTGCTCAAGGATTCATGATAACCTGGATACTCTGGACAGACAGAAAAGATAACGACTAGCTTCAAAAAATCATTGTTATGTGACAATCTATTTATTCCATTATGAATCAATTCTTAGAACAAGGATTGAATGAGATAATCTACCTCGGATTTGTCGCGAGTCTCGCCGCTGGACTTGCGACCGGAATAGGCGCGCTTCCCACACTATTCATTAAGAATTTCTCAGATAACGTCATGGATGTACTGCTTGGGTTTGCGGCTGGAGTCATGCTGGCCGCGACGGCCTTTAGCCTACTGGTACCTTCTATTGAGATTGGAGGACCATTGGTGGCTACCTTCGGCCTACTGCTCGGCGCCTTCACGATACTCATCATTGATAAAATCATTCCGCATTTCCACCCGGTTGCAGGACTAGAGGGGCCTCCCTCGAGACTCTCGAGACTCTGGCTATTCATAATAGCCGTAACTATGCATAATTTCCCTGAGGGGCTTGCAGTGGGCGTCAGCTTCGGGTCCGGAGTAGTCTCTAGAGGAATAATCGTGGCCACGGCTATTGGGCTGCAGAACGCACCTGAAGGATTAGCTGTTGCGCTTCCACTTCTGCGTGAAAAATACAGCAAGGCAAGGTCGATAAGCTATGCAACGCTGACTGGACTAGTCGAGCCAATTGGCGGACTAATAGGAGTAACCCTAGTAGCTATTACCAGCACGGTCCTTCCATGGGGAATGGCCTTTGCCGCCGGAGCGATGCTATTCATAGTCGTCGACGAGATGATTCCCGAGAGCCATAAAAAAGGATTCGGACGAGAAGCATCCCTCGGCTTCTTGATAGGCTTTACAGTCATGATGCTGCTAGACAGCATCTTTAAATGAAAAACGACTTACTCGTACCTAATTGCTCTAATTGGATCTAACCTACTGGCACGCCATGCAGGATAGATACCTGCTATCACACTAATCATGATTGCAAATCCATATGCCGTGAAGACAATTTCTGGCGAGATGACTGGAGTAAAAGAGAACATCGAGCTGACCTGCGTCCCACCGAACTGTGGGTTTGAGAATCCACGCGTAGAAGCAGGAGCTGCCCCTCCTGTCATAGCGCTGAATAATGTTCCTAGCAAACTTGGCATGATATATGAGGCAGCAGTTCCGAGACCTATGCCTAGTAGTCCTCCCAGTATTCCAATCATGAATGACTCGACTATGAATATGAGCAATACCTCTCTATCTCTGTATCCCACAGCCTTCATGACGCCGATCTCTTTTGTCCTCTCGATTACTGATATCATCATTATGTTCATTATTCCTAGACCTGCAACTGTCAGCGAGATACCTGCTATTGACCCGAGCAGAAGTCCGAACTGTCCAATGATGCTTGAAATCGTAGACGCAAGGCTCTGCAACGCCATGACTCTCGCTCGATCTCCATAAATCGTTGTTAATTCTTCGACCAACGCATCGACATTATCAACACTATCCGCCTTTACTAAGATCAAGTTGTAGTCATTTCTATTTGCTATTATCTTTAGGGCTTCGATCGGCATGAATATTGAGTTGTCTATAGAGATAAAGGCCGAGGCGCCATACCTATCTAGTATTCCGCTGATTAGGACCGTTACCCTCCTAGTAAAAGACTGTGCTCTCTGCTCAATAATTAACGGCTGATTAACAAATACTACTTGTGTCCCGCCAAGAGTGGATGGATATGCGGCTTCATAGCCAACTACTCCGATTGGAGAGAGACCGCCGGGATATAATGCGCCCTCAATAATTTTCAGGTCGCCTAGCAGGTCGGGCAGCCTCGCTGGCTCAATGCCTACAAGTGTCAACTCTACGTCCTGTCCAGCCCTAGACGTATAGACCCTATA
>Ga0105162_1001481_pt1 | contig 13413 bp, 16 predicted proteins | sample JNZ201metaG_FD_81532 | JGI IMG/M metagenome (GOLD analysis project Ga0105162, IMG submission 81532) | Hot spring microbial communities from Jinze hot spring, China to study Microbial Dark Matter (Phase II) - JNZ 20120812A | ecosystem: Environmental > Aquatic > Thermal springs > Hot (42-90C) >...
TCGGTTTTTTCATGTATCGCTTAGGGCAATGGGGAGGAGGTGATGCAAAAGTTTTGGCTGCTGTAGGCTTTTTCTCTCCTTTCATTTCATCTTTGACAAAAAATCTTTACTTTCCATTTGCAGTAAGCTATCTTTTGAATGTGTTTATAGTTGGTGCAGCTTATATGGTCTTGTATGCCTTTGTCTTGGCAATTTTGAATAGAAAAATATTTTCTGAATTCTTCGAAAACATCAAATCTAATTACAAGTTTTTACTAATTTCGCTTGTGGTTTTAATTTTTCTGTTTTCTTTGACAAACATCTTTCTATTTAACTTTTTCGGTCTATCTCCAGATTTTTATTCCATTTTTTCAAATTCTGTTTTAATCTCTTTTTTGTGTTGTAGTCTGTTTTTATTGTGGATCTTCACAAAAGCTGTAGAAGAAGTTGCTTTCAAGAAAAGAATTCCTGTTTCCAAGCTTAAGGTTGGGGATGTCTTGCTCGAAAGTAAGCTTTGGGAAGGAATAACAGAAAAAGAGCTAAAGAAAATCAGGAAATCGAGAAAAAAATTTGTTTGGATTAAGGAAGGTGTGAGATTTGCACCCACTTTTCCTCTAGCTTTAATTTTCACTTTGGTTTTTGGTGATGGAATTTTCTTTTTATTTTCTTTGGTTGGCTAAAAATTCTCTCCAATTATTAGTAGGAGTTGATTTTTTATTGGGTGTGAGAGGAATATTATACAGCTTAGCTATCATCTTTATCCCACTATCTCTTGTGATAATTGTTAACATCTCGTATATGGCTTGCGAAAAGAATTGAATGTCTGGAAGCTCAATATTTTTTTCTAAGGTTTGTATGAGAAGTTCTTTATCATCATAAGAACTACATTCTTCAATGAGCTTTTTCCAATCTTCACAAGGTTTTTTTACAATTCTCACATTTTCTTTATTCAAAAGATTCATCAGGCTTTCATATTTGCTTTCAATTATTTCGCCATCAATATCTACAGTGAAACGCAAACATTCTTTCAAAATTACCTCATAAATTGTTATTAACTTGCTATCAAAAAAACTATTAAATTTTTTTCCTTCATATTTCCTATTCTCTAATACATCAAGAACTATGTTCGTATCTACCGCTAATATAGCTCTACTATTTTTAAATTTTCTCAATTCACTATCTATGTATGCCCTGTCTAATCTTTCAAGAGTTTTATCAAAAAGCTTGTAAATTTCTCGCCGCATAACATTGTTAAGAAAAATTCAATTTTTTATTTTTTTAAATTTTTATCTTTAATCTCATTTTTCTAATTTTTTATTTCATCGCCTTTAAAATTGATTTCACACCTAGAAAAATTTTCAATTTTTTCTTCATCACACTTTCTTCCCCATATTCCAAAGTTTGAATTCTCAGCTCGCCTCTTACTCTTTTTTCATTCATTTTCTCTCTAGTTTTTCAATTCCATTCATATAAGGCCTTAAAACCTTTGGAATTATCACGCTTCCATCTTTTTGTTGGAATTGCTCAATTATGGCTATCATCGTTCTACTTGTTGCCAATGCTGTATTGTTCAAAGTGTGTACAAAGCCGGCTGGCGGCTTTCCAGGACCTTCTCTGTATCTAATGTTAAGTCTGCGGGCCTGATAATCTGTGCAATTAGAATTTGAGCCTGTTTCCCTGAATTTACCATCTGCCATCCAACATTCAATATCATACTTTTTAGCAGCTACTGTACCTATTTCACCACTACAAACATTAACAACACGATAATGCAAGCCAAGCTGCTGGTAAAGCTCTTCAGAATTCTTTTGCAACTCTTCGTGAATTTTCCAAGATTGTTCCGGTAAACAAAAAACAAATTGCTCTATTTTGTTGAATTGATGCATCCTGAATAAACCTTTAGTGTATTTTCCATGAGTTCCAATTTCTTTTCTGAAACAAGGTGAAATTCCACAAAGTTTAAGCGGTAAATCTTTTTTATCGAAAACTTCTCCCATAAACATAGCTCCTAGAGGATGTTCAGCTGTTGCTATCAAGTAAAGAGGCTCGCCTTCAATTTTATAAGTCACTGTTTCAAAGTCACTAGGGTCTATCATTCCTTCATAAGCTTTCCTGTTTATCATAAAAGGTGGCTCAACAAGGATAAATCCTCTTTTTCTCAGAAAATCTATGGCAAATCTTTGTATTGCCAAATCGAGAAGAACAAGTTCTTCCTTCAGATAAAAGAATCCTGCACCAGCAACTTTTGCCGCTCTTTCTTGTTCAATCAGTCCCAAATTTTTTAATATTTCTAAATGATCTTTAGGTTTGAAATCAAACTTTGGTGGAGAACCCCATCTTCTTATCTCAACATTATCATTTTCGTTCTTACCATAAGGTACACTCTCATGCAAAAGGTTTGGCAGTCTTAACAAACCATTTCTCAATTTCTGTTGTAATTCTCTTGCTGTTTCTTCCAATTTTTTTATTTCATCTGGAATTTTTTCTGCTTCCATTATAAGTTGATCTATATCTTTTCCTTCTTTTTTCTTCAAAGCTATTTCTCGGCTTAACTCGTTTCTCTTTTGTCTGAGTTTGTTTATTTGGGTTTGTAGCTCTCTCCATTTTTTATCCAAAACTATAACTTCTTCTAAAAGCTTTAGTTTCTCTTGATCTTCTCTTTTTTTCAAATTTTCTCTTACAAAGTCTGGATGTTCTCTTATTAGTTTTATATCTAGCATTTTCCTCCCTAATTTATTGTTTTTGGCTTACAAATAATTTTTCTATTACCGGGATTAGGTCTGCAAGATCTTTTCCATCCACAACGAAATCAGCTTGTTTTTTAACTATTGGTTGAGCATTAAAAGCTATCCTAAATTTAGCAATTTTGAATAGTTCTAGATCATTAGCACCATCAACTATTGCCACAATTTCTCCATCAACCTTTCCAAAATGCTCAAAAAAAGCTTTCGCCTTATCGGTAACATTAAGTTTTACTCCTACTAGTTTTCCATCTTTAAAAATTAATTCATTTGAGATGATGTAGTCTAGACCCAACTTTTTCTTGATCCTCTCAGCAACAATCGTGAAGCCGCCTGTCAGCATAACAATCTTAAATCCAAGTTCTTTAAGCCTTTTACAGAATTTTTTTGCATTTTTCATGAGTGGAATTTTCTTTGCAATTTTTAAAGCATCTTCATATTTTACTCCTTTCAAAAGCTCGACTCTCTGTTTTAATCCTTCTTCCCAATTTATCTCTCCTCTTATTCCCTTTAGCGTTATATCCCAAACCTCTTTTTCTTTTCCTATGATTTTTGAAAGTTCTGGTAAATATTCACCATCAAGGAGCACACCTTCCATGTCGATTACTGCTAATCTCATTCATTGCCCCAAAACTTTTCTTAACTTTTAGAGCTTAAATATATTTATGAAACTTAAAAGAGAACTTGGTCTACTTGAGACAACTTTTTATGGAATAGGTGTAATAATTGGAGCTGGAATTTTTGCTTTGATCGGAGAAGTTGCAGGATTAGCAGGAAATTCTGCATGGATTTCTTTCTTAATCGGAGCTTTCGTTGCAATTTTCACAGGCCTAACTTATGCTGAACTTTCTGCCATGTATCCAAAGGCAGGGGCTGTTTTTGTTTACGTGAAAAAAGCTTATGGTAGCGATTTTTGGGCTTTTTTGATAGGCTGGCTTTTGATATTTGCTCTTATTTCTGGAACAGCTGCAGTTTCTCTTGGTTTTTCAGGTTATTTCATAAAACTTTTCGAAATAGAAGGCTCTTTTGCGAGAATAGTTGTTTCAATCTTTCTAATTCTTGTTCTTTCTTTCTTGAATTTCGCGGGAATAAAAGAAAGTTCTAGATTCTTCATCACAACTTCTTCACTAGTTTTGTTCAGCTTGATCTTAATCATTTTCTCTGGGTTTTTTGTTTCTCCAATCAACTTTAAAAAATTTTTTGAAGCACCTAGCTTGACAGGAGTTTTCTCAGCAGCAGCCTTGGTTTTTTTCGCTTACTTGGGATTTGAAGATGTTGTAAATTTGGCAGAAGAAACAAAAAACCCAACAAAAATAATTCCTCTAGCTTTAATTCTTTCTGTGATTATAACAACTGTGATTTACGTTTTGGTTTCGATTTCTGTTCTCAACCTTGTTGGTTGGGAAGAGCTTTTTCGCTCATCAGCACCTTTGGCTTTAGCAGCATCTAAAGTTTTGGGTGATAAAGCATTTATTTTCATTTCATTAGCAGCTCTTTTAACAACTGCAGACACTTCTCTTGGTCTTATGCTTTCTGCTTCTAGAATTATTTATGGTATGGCAAGAGAAAATTCTCTTCCAAAAATTTTGTCCAGGATACATCCAAATAGAAAAACACCATATATAGCAATTTTTTTGGTAACTACTTTAGCGATAGTTTTTGTTTTTTTGCGCGATATTGAAAAAGTTGCCAAACTAACAAGCTTGGGTTCTTTACTTGCTTTCATAGCAGCTAATCTCTCTTTAATTCATCTTAGATTCATGAGACCAGATATAAAGAGAAAATTCTTAGCCCCACTCAACATAGGAAAGTTCCCGCTCACGGCTTTTTTTGGCACTATATCTTGCATGGCTTTGTTAGGATATTTTGAAATAGAATTGATTTTTGTAACTCTTGCAATCTTAGCTACCGGTTCTCTTGTTTTCATAATTCGCAAGAAAAGAAAAAAATCTATCTAGTGATCTTGGCTTCTTTCATGATTTCGAGAAGTTCTCTTGCTTTCGAGTTTTTTTCAAAATGCTCTCTCACAGGCTTTATCATTTGGTCCAGATAGTCGGCAACTGCATTTTTCAAGTCTAGGGGGTGAAGCTCTCCTTCCTTGAAAGCTTTCTCCACTTCTTCGTAAGATTTGAACTCTACAGTTCCACCAAATTTTATTGGTCTTTCAACTTTCAAGCTCTTGAATTTTCTGAAGATAAGATGTTTTGTGTAATCTAAAATTGGATTGTTCTCTACTACTCTCTCAGGGCAATAAGCATTTTTAATTTTCTTGAAAATTTCTTCTCTACTATCGTGCATGAAAATAGCACTTGAAGGCTTACTCTTGCTCATTTTTGAGCTTATCGCTATGTCTATAACCTTATTTTCATCAAAACCTTCAGGTTGTTTTACCCCTTCCAAACCTATTAGCATATGATGACTTACCACAACAGGCTTCCACCATCCAAGTTTTGGCCCAAGCTCGCGAGCTAGCATGTTTGCTCTTCTTTGATCTAAACCAAGCTGACAAATATCAACTCCTAACTCAAAAATATCAGCAACTTGCATCATAGGATAAAAATATTGGGCAACTTCTTTAAGCTCGCCGGCTTTCCTTCCCATTATAGTTAAGGCCCTATTAGCTCTGTTTATGGTAGTGTGTTTCGCAATCAGAATAACTTTTTTCCAGTATTCTTTTCTGCTCGCCAGATCGCTAGCCCAAACAAACTCAACTTTTTTTGTGTCTATGCCTGCAGCTTTCCAGACCTCTATGAAATATTCGCCTGCAAGCCTTATTTTTTCTAGGTCGCCACCAAGCTTGTTGTTTATCCAAGCAAAATAATCTGCCAAATAAAGCTTGAAGTGGATTCCAGCTTTTAGCAAATCTTCTATAAGCATGGGCCTGAAAATTCCAAAGGCTATGTGAGCTAGGCCTGAAGGTTCAAAACCATCGTAAGCTATTGGGTGTTCTTTTGAAGCAAGAAGATCTTTCAATTCTTCTTCTGTGATTATTTCTTCCCCCACGCTTTTAACAAGCTGAAATCTTTCTTCTAAATCCATAATACCAATAGTGAATTTTTAAAGTTAAATTTCTTTGTTAAAAAATCAGTTGTAGTCCCTTTCAACAATTCTTATGTAGTCTCTTTTTGGGTAAAATACCTTTAAGATTTTTCTTCAAGATATTGAGCAATTCGGCCAATCTTAAGCTATGACATTTTTCTTTCAATTCCACTCTTAGTTGAATAATGGTTAAAGAAGGATTTGCTAATATTCAACTAAACTCGGAAAAAATAAATAGAGAAAAACCAAAAAATAAAGAAGGTTTTATGATTCAGCTCAGCTTTCTCGGTGCGATGCAAACAGTAGGAGCTTCTGGAATTTTGGTTGACACCGGCACAGAAAAAATTTTGCTCGACTATGGGACAAAAATTAGAGAAGTTCCTCCACAATTTCCAATTCCAATTCAGGGAAAGCCAGACGCAATTTTGCTTTCTCATGCCCATCTTGATCACAGTGGGGGAATAGGGATTTTTGCTGCAAACAGTCAAGGCTGCCCAATTTATTCAATAAATGTCACTAAGCCATTAACGGAGCTTTTGCTTTTAGATTCTCTGAAAATAAGCCATGAAGAAGGCGTAAGCTTGCCTTTTAAGAAGAGAGATGTCGAGCAAACCATGAAAAACTTTGTTTTGATTCCCTATAGAAAGCAGTTTAAGCTTCACTCTACAAAATTTGAATTTTTCGATGCTGGTCATATTCCCGGCAGTGCTATGATCCTTTTAAGCTTCGGTAACAAAAACCTTCTTTACACGGGCGATCTCAAGACAACAGACACAAGACTTCTCAAAAAAGCTGACTTAGACTTGCCCAAAATAGATTACTTGATAACAGAATCGACTTACTCTGACAGAGAGCACGCAAACAGGAAAGAGCAAGAGAAAGAGCTGGTGAAAATAATAGATGAAACTTTAGCAGTAGATGGTCATTGCTTGATAGCTGGTTTTGCCGTTGGCAGGCTTCAAGAAATTTTGTTGATCCTGGACAAGCATGGAATAGATTATCCTGTTTATTTGGATGGAATGGCAAAGAAAGCCACAACAATAATAAATCAGCATAAGAGCTTGTTGAAAGAGCCTGAAAGCTTAGACAAAGCTTTGAAGAGGGTAGAGTATGTTGGTTCAGAAAGATCAAGAAAGAGAGCTTTAAAGAGACCAAGTGTAATCTTGACGACAAGCGGCATGCTTACTGGTGGCCCAGTAATTTGGTACCTCAAGAAACTTTATGCTGACAGAAGGTCTAGCTTGGTTTTAACAGGATGGCAGCTTGAAGATACGCCTGGCAAGATTTTGCTTGAGACTGGAAGACTAATAACAAAAGATTTAGACTTAGAAGTGAAGATGTTTGTTAAAAGGCTTGACTTCAGTGCTCATGCTGGAAGGAGTGAGCTGTTCGAGTTCATAGAGAAGCTTAATCCTGAGAAAGTTTTCTGTGTTCATGGTGATCATACAGAAGAATTTGCTTCTGAGCTAAGAGAAAAAGGGTTTGATGCTGTTGCACCTTTAGCTAATAATAGAATTTTCAATTTATGATTTTCCTGCTCTTAAAAGAGAGTATACAAGGTTTGAGTTTGAACCAATAAAGATTTGAAAATCTTTATCGGATGTTATAATTTGGAGGCTTATTGTTAGATCATTTTCTTTATATAATCCTATTACTTCAATCTGGTTTGGGGAATGGAAGTAATATTTTATTTCTGTAGGAGATGGAACGCTGGAAGGTAGATACTGATTTAAAATAGTCTCAAATATTTTTTGAATTGTAACTCTCTGGTTTATACCTTTATCAGGAAAAATACCCCAAAATTTCATACTTTTTTTTATTTCGTCTATGGTGTATTTTAGTGTAATTTTTTCTTTGTCGGGTACTGTTATTTCTTCAACAAATATTTCAGACATAAATATCTTTTAGTTTGAAAGGTATATATAAAGATTTCGCTACTGTAGAATAGTAACGCTTAAATACTAGAAAAGATATAGTAACTACTATAAGGTGACAATTGATGGTAGATGGAAAGATTTATGAAATAAGAAAGATTGTGGCGGAAATTGCAGATTACATAAAAGTATTAAAAAAATATCCAGATAAGGAATTAGTTAGACAAGCTTTAGAACTCATAAACAGATACTGTCCTCAAAAACATAACCCAAATGGGATTAAAGAAGGAAGAATTGAAGGCGATATGAAAAGGGCTCGAGAAATTTTAGAAAAAATAAAAGGCTTGGGGTTGGAAGACTATGGATATCAATGAAGAAATTTCATTGTGCTCTGAAAACTATGAGAAATGGAAAGCTTTAGCTCTATCTGCCCAAAACAAGCAAGAATGTAAGAAATTCTTGGAAAAAGCTTTCTTTTGGCTCGAGCTTCAATCAGCTTTCATCACACTTTTTGCTGCCGAACAAGCTAAAGGTCAAGATCCTGCTTTCAAGAGAAAGCTCCTTTTGGCCAAAACCAAGCTCTCAAAAAAACTTGCTGAATATGCTGAAAATGTGTTGAATGAAATTGAAGGAAAAATGGAGGGGTGATGGTTGTGATGTATAATGTGAGAGAAATGAATAAAGAGTGGGAAAAAATTGTGGAAGAGGTAAATAAATGGGGACCAGATTATGCTGCTTCTGTAATTGCGAAGAAATTTGGACTCGGTGGTTTTTACAATTGGGCAAAGAATAGAAAAAGATAAACAATCAAAACTTATTTTCTTTGGCTCCCTAATTCTAATTAATGCCAAGAAGAAAAACAGTGCAAAAAAAGAGAATTAAGAAGCAAGCTAAACCAAAACAAATCAAACCCAAGAAAAAAGTGATTTTTCTCCTGATAGATGGCATGCCAGATTTGCCAGAACAAAAAACCCCTCTATCTTCAGCTTACAAACCAAATCTCGATTTTTTTGCAAAAAACGGAATGTGTGGGGAAATTTTACCAATAGAGAAAAAATTCTGGAATGAGACAACAAGGACAAGCGTGAGCCATTTAGCAAATTTCTCTTTGCTTGGCTATGATTTGAAGCCGGAACAAATGAAAAGAGGACCGATAGAAGCTGTTGGTTCTGACATCCCTTACCAGCAAGGTTGGCTTGCCTTGAGATGTAATTTTGTGACTGTTGACAATGAGCTCAAGGTCTTGGACAGAAGAGTGGGGAGAAATTCTCAAGGCTTGGACGAGATAGCAAGGTACATTAATGAACATGTGAAGCTTGAAGTTGGTCACATCTTCATGAGAACTTATGGTCATCGAGCTGTTTTAATTTTGAAAGAAAAGCTGAGCGATAAAATAACAGACAGCGACCCTTATTTTGACTGGGAAAGGGTGAGAAAAATAGAAGCCCTTTCTCCTGAAGCTTCAAGATCAGCCCAACTAGTTCAAGAGTTCATAGAAAAAGCAAGGCAGGTCATCGAATACCATCCTGCAAACGAGCAGAGAATAAAAAACGGTTTGCCACCAGCAAACTACATTGTAACGAGAGAAGCTGGGAACAAACTTCCAGTTATCAAAAGTTTTTTGAAAAAGCACAAAATTCCAAAAGCTGTTTGCATTGCTGAGAATGGGGTGATGAAAGGAAGCTGCATGCTTGCAGGCTTTGATGCAATAACAGTGCCAGAGCTGAATTTCGAGCAAACTTTAAGGTTTATTTTCGATAACATAGAAAATGCTTTGGCTGAATATGATCTTGTTTATGCTCACATTAAAGGTCCAGATGAGCCTGCTCATGATGGCGACTTCTTCAGGAAGCAAAAAGTCATAGAAAGAATAGATGATTATTTGGGAAGATTGAAAGATTTCGATGGTATCTTGATAATAACTTCTGACCACATAACTTCTTGCAAGACTAGGAAGCATGAGTTTGGAGCAGTGCCAATTCTAATTTACGGAAAAGGTAGAGATGAAGTGCAAAAGTTCGATGAGCTTTCTGTGAAAAAAGGAAAGCTTAAGCTCATAAATGGCAAGAAGCTCTGGAAGATTGTTTTTGGGAGATAAGAAGATATCATATCTTCTTTTTGATGAAAGCTATATCTTTCTTCATAACAGAAATTTCCTTCTTCATTAGAGACATGTCTCTTTTCATCATAGACACCTCTTTCTTCAGTGAAGCAACATCTTTCTTCACATTCAAAATTTCTGACTTAAGAAAGCCGATACTTTCAGAAATATCTGAAACTTTTTTCCACAAACTCCAAAACCCTGTTAGCAGAGCTCCAAAAATTCCTATTATAGCACTAAGGAATTCTCCATGACTTACAAACTCACTATGAAAAATAAGCCAAATAATCAAACACAAAAGAAAAATGCTAGCCAACAAAAGTGCAATTAATGAAGGGTCAACTTTCATTTTATCACACCCGTTACTACAAGTGCAAACAGTACATATCCTATCAACATGAGAATGAAAAGGATAATACTGCCTATATCAGGAAACAATTCTTTCAGTAATTTACCCATAAGAAGAGTTTATTGGAGATTATTTATATAGATTTGTAACTCCAAGAGTTGTAATCAATCTTTAAGAACTTCATAGTGGAGTTGGATTTCATTTTTTTGAAAGTTTCTTTACTTTAATAATTTTTCATATTTATTCTTTTAAGAAGCAATTTAAATAAATTATAATTATCGCTCAAAACAAATTCTAATTAATGATAGCAAGAAGGCTTGAAATAAGGCAAATCTTTGCCACAAACTCCAAGAAAACAATTGAAGTTGAAATAGAAACTGCAAAAGGAAAAGTAAGGGCTTCTGTCCCAATCGGCACGAGCAGGGGAAAGCATGAAGTTGTTTTCTTGCCAACAGAAGAAGTGATAAACAAGTTCAACTTGATAAGAAGGAGCTTCACAAATGAAGAATTCAAAAATCAAGAAGAAGTTGATGAGCTCATAAGAACAATAGATAAGACTCCTGAGTTCAAGGAAATTGGTGGAAATTTAGCCTTAGCAATATCTTCAGCTTTCTTGAAAGCTTTTGCTTTGGATGAAGGTTTGGAATTTTTCGAATACCTAGCAGCTTTAACTAAGAGTGAACTGAAAATGCCTAAGCCAGTTTGCAATGTTGCTGGTGGTTGGAAAGATAGCAGGAGCGACATCCAAGAATTCTTGCTCTTGCCTGTTCACCAAAATTCTTTCTTTGAATCAATCTCAAAGATCTCCCAAGCTTACCTTGATTTGGGAAAAGCTTTGAAGCTGGCTGATCCTACTTTTGCTTACGGGAGAAATTGGGAATCAGGCTGGATCACCAATTTAAACTTCATCGAGCTTTTGAACATCTTGAAGAAAATAGCAAATAATTATTTGTTGAGAATTGGTCTTGATGTCGCTGCTTCCCAGCTCTGGGACGGCAAGCAGTACTATGTTTACCCTTTTTCCAACAAAATCTTAAGCAAGCTCGAGCAACTCAAGCTCATGCAAGACCTGGCAGAAGAATATCCAATAAGCTACATAGAAGATCCTTTCATGGAAGATGATTTTGTCTCTTTTGCAGTTCTAACTAGCAGCTTACCGAACAAGCTTATTGTTGGTGATGATTTGTTCGCGACAAACCTGAAAAGGTTAAAAGATGGTATAGAACTTAAAGCAACAAATGCAATAATAGTTAAGCCAAGCCAAGTAGGAACGATAAGCGATGTGATAAAAGTTGTGAAACTTGCGAAAGAAAACAGGATCGTGACAGTAATGTCTCATCGATCAGGAGAAACTGAAGATGAGTTGATTGCCCATTTAGCAGTTGGTTTGGGTTGCGATTATGTGAAATTCGGAATTTCTGGTGAAAGAATAAGCAAGCTGAATGAAATGATAAGAATTGAAGAAATTCTTCAAAAAATTTAGTAAAATTTTTTATTTACTGAAAGCTAAATTAGAAAGATGCCAAAAAAATATTCTTACCTCAAGAGCAAGTTTAATCAACAGCTCAAGAATCATGCTGACAAGCTGAAGAAGTGGAAGTATAAGAACTTAGCAGCTTTTGCTGCAAGTCTTGTTATAGCTTACCTTGTTTTAAAATCTGATTTTGCTATCTTGATAGAAGAGAAACTTGGAAATTTTGGTTATGTTTCAGCTTTCATAGCTGGCATGATGTTTGGTTTTTCTTTAACTGTTGCACCAGCTACCGCTTTCCTCTACACTCTTGGTTCACAATTCAACCCAATTCTTGTCGCTACACTTGGGGCTTTAGGCACTGTTTTGAGTGATTACTTTATCTTCAGGTTTGTAAGAGATAGGCTTATGGATGAAATAAAACTTTTAAAAGAAGAGGTGAAATATTTTCTAGAACCAGCAACAAAACCAATTTCTAAAAGAATTATACCAAAAACCCTCAGGTTCAGGCTTTGGCTTTGGCAAAGAGCATCTCAATCTAAACTCAAGTGGTTTGTGCCAGTGATAGCAGGGTTCATCATAGCTTCTCCTTTGCCTGATGAGTTTGGAGTTGCTTTGTTTGGAGCTGCAAAGTTTGATTCAAAGAAATTTGTTCCGATAGCCTACTTGCTTAACTTTATTGGAATTTTCACCATAGCCAGGTTCGGTAGCTTGAGATGAGAAATTAAATTCTTAGAAGGTTTTTGATGAAGTCCCACAAGCTGCTTAAAATTCCGGCTGGGATTGGTTGAGAACTATATCTGACACATCTGCAACAGTAGTTGTCACCGTTTTGATTGCAAGCTTTTGTTTGACCTTGACAATCACACCTCATTCCACTATACCCACAACCTTGACAAAAGTTTGAAACACCGTAGCTTGGAACGCAGCTATAGCCTGAAGGACAAGGTGTGTAAGATGGTAAGGTTGTGGTGGTAGAAGGCAATTTAATAGTAGTTGTTGTGGAAGTTGTGGTGGTTGGATATGGAGTAGTGGTGGTTGTTGGTTTAGTCGTGGTAGTAAGTGTGGTAGTGGTTGTCGACTTTTCTTTTACACATTTATCACCAACTTGATAGTTCGGAGTGCCTGAACAATAGCTTACTGCATCCACGCACTGGCATTTGCTGTTAATGCACTGGCCAAGCTTACAACCATAGCAACAACCATAGACATTAGCAGGGCACAAGCTTGTACAAGCTTGAGAACATTGAGCATGATTAGTGCAATCGAATGGAAGAACATTTGGAATAGTAGTGGTTGGAGTTGTGGTTGGAACTGTTGTAGTTGGGAGCGGTAGAGTTGTGGTTGTTGTGGAAAATGGTAAAGTGGTAGTGGTTGGTTCTAAAACAGTTGTAGTGGTTATTAGGGGTAGAGTGGTTGTTGTGGTAGGAGGCAATTTAATAGTAGTTGTGGTAGAAGAAGTGGTAGCTGTACTAGGTTTTGCAGCAGTTATATCTTTAGATTCAAGTACGCAAGGCATTCTACATGAAGTGTCACCTGAAAACACTTGGCCACTAGGACAAGGTAAGAGAACTTTCAGTTTTTTTATTACACCAAGTCCAGGAGAGCAAGCATTCTCCATTTTGTAATAAAAATATTTTGATTCTGCGGGCTCACATGTATATTGTGGAATATCTACCAACTTTCCATCTTGGCAGCATTTACCGTAGACAGTAAAACCTTTGACATCTGGTGGCCCATTTCTCGGAACACACCACCATCCAAAACAATCTTCACATATCGAACATTCATAAGTGAACCAAAGAAAACTACATTTTTTCTTACCATATTCTTCAGATAGGGCAACCCTTGAGAAAAAA
>Ga0105162_1001482_pt1 | contig 13411 bp, 10 predicted proteins | sample JNZ201metaG_FD_81532 | JGI IMG/M metagenome (GOLD analysis project Ga0105162, IMG submission 81532) | Hot spring microbial communities from Jinze hot spring, China to study Microbial Dark Matter (Phase II) - JNZ 20120812A | ecosystem: Environmental > Aquatic > Thermal springs > Hot (42-90C) >...
ACCTCGTCTGGCGGGCATCTGTTCACCAAGTCTTCAAGGACGCAATCGCACCATAGTGGGATTAAAACACGAGGGCGATCGCCTTCTCCACTTTATTAAAGTTAACGTCGCAATCGCACCATAGTGGGATTAAAACGGGGACATCATCGCTCAGGAACATCTCGGCGAGGCGGTCGCAATCGCACTATAGTGGGATTAAAACTACATCAGTGCTACCATGTTCCTGGTAGCGGCGGGAAGTCGCAATCGCACCATAGTGGGATTAAAACAGGAATCTCCCATGAGGTCGGCCAGCGATAGTTCTTGTCGCAATCGCACCATAGTGGGATTAAAACGTTCGAGAGCAATGGGGGATCTGAGGTAGGTCAGGATGTCGCAATCGCACCATAGTGGGATTGAAACCTGAACCACAAAGGACACAAAGGACCACAATGACCAGGTCGCAATAGCACCATAGTGGGGTTAAAACGAATTACCACGAAGGGTTGCAATCGCACCAAGGTTGAAGGTTTCGCCAGTTTTGCGAAACGGAGGTTTTATCAGCTATAGCGGCTGGCGGATTAGTTGGGGCAAGCAATCAATACCTCTGCTTGCTATTTGTTTCCATCGCGGCCAAAATCGGCCTCATAACCCTGGATAAGCCCATGGAATTCATGAAAGAATGGTGGTTTATCGGCATCGTAGCCCTCTTCTGGCTTCTAACGGTCGCCCCCGCCTACGCTACATACCTCGGCCCGGGTATCATGCATATCATTAACATTCATAAGTGGCTTTTTGGTGCCCTTTTCAGGGGCAATTTTCTCCCTGGCCGCAGCGTGCATAATTGCCGACATGAACCCAACTTTGCGCAATCTCTTAATGACCTTAAGGCTTTTTAACCCCGAGGGAGGTATCGGAACCCATGGCTACATAGTCGCCGGTGGTGGTGCTTTACTGGCAAGCCTGCTGAACATTATGCGCTTCCTTTCTAAACCGGGGCTTGGTTACGCAAGTGGCACCGCAGGCACTTTATCAGCGCCTGTTTATGCTTCTGCAGAAAACCTCGCCTCCGTAGTTTTTTTAGCCCTTATAATTTTACTGGCCCGCATAAATCCATGGCTATTGGTGGCTCTGGTCGCAATCGTTGCCCTCTTCATTCTCCATAATCATGCTCTGGAAAATGGGGCGAGGCATAGGCAAATTCCTGAGGTTAATCAAGACAGATCCAAAGGCGGGCCTTGCAATCGCCCTGGAGGCTATTATATGGGGATCAGGCTGGCTAATCCGGGGAAACTTGCGGCGTGGATTGTTTAGTATGGCTGGCACAGGTGCTGCTGCTAATCCCCGGAACCTTCACGGGCATAGGGACGGTAGTTGAGATTATCCTTGTCATTGCTGGGATTTACAAGGGATTAAGAGGTCCTGCTAAATTGCTTGAGCAAATCGCCCCTGCCCCAGCGCAGTAAGAGGAAGACAATTACGCCCCCCTTCCCAGTATTTTTTCCGCAACCTTTTTCCCCAGTTCCACGGAGTAATTTGTCCCCCGGTCCCAAGGGTATACGTGGTGCATGGAGGCCCAGTAAAGGCCCGGGATGGGGGTTTCAAGGGATGGAACCATCCGGGAGTGGTTGACCAGGGGGACAGGCTGGGCATAGGGCTCACGGAAAAGCCATGTCTTCCTTATCCAGTCGGGCCTGAAGGATGGATTGAATCGGGAAAGGTGGGGAAGGAATAGCTCTTCAATCTTCTCTTTGCTCAGGCGAAAATATTCATGGGTGGTGGGGACATAATCCCCAAGGTATACAATGTGGTCTCCACCGTAATACCGGGGGGAAATGTAATTGGTGTGCTCTACCAGGGCCAGGAAAGGAAATTCACCTTTGGGCAAATTTATCCAGTAATGGCCTTGCGTGAGAGGACACTTTAAAGCTACTACCAGGACAACGGCCCCCAAAGAGTGCAGTTTTGATAAGTACTCCAGGTAATCGTCGGGGAGGCCTTTGGCAATAGAGGCCAGTATTTTGGGGGAGCATGTAGCTAAGACAGCATCAAATCTTTTAACCCCGGCCAGGCTAACCACTTCCAGGTGATTGCTTTCCCTCTTTATCTGCTTTACCGGGCTCTTAAGGTGAATTAACCCCCCTTTCTCCTCTATCCGGGAAACGAGCGTATCAGCAAAAGTCTGGAATCCTCCTTCTATGTATCCCAGACGAGGGCTTCGCTTGTGAAGGCGTGCCCAGAACCAGGCCATGTTCACTTCTTTATACGAAGGGCCAAATTTTCCTGCCAGAAGGGGTTCCCACAGCACCGAATAAGCCTGGTTGCCCATATGGCGCAAAAGCCACTCGTGAGCTGTGTGTTTTTCTAAAGGCTTCCAGTTGGCGGTCAGGCGCAAGTAGAGGCCTACAAGCCCAAACCTTATCTTGCTTATAAAGGGTAAATGTGGGAATCGGAGGACCGCCCACGGGGAATCAAAGGGGTAAGCTTTGCCTTTGTACCAGATTGAAGTGATGGGCCTGGGGAAGAAGACTTTTTCCTTAAGGCCAAGCTCTTTCAGCAAATCCAGCACTGCATGGTCTGAAGCAAACCAGTGGTGGTAGAAGCGTTCAAGGGGCCATGCCCAATTCTCATCCTTAAAGCCCGATGCCAGTCCACCGGCTTTCTCAGAAGCTTCAAAAACCTCCACAAAGTGTCCTCTTTTGGCCAATTCGTAGGCTGCTGTGAGGCCGGTGATCCCGGCCCCAACAACCCCTACCCTCATCCTCCTTCCTCCGGGTAATAGGTCACCCACGCATCAGGCGATTCCCAAACCTGCACCTTGCTTATCTTCACTTCAGGAAGATTTTTCTTCAGTTCCCGATATATGAAAGCTGCAATGTTTTCTGCGCTCGGGTTTACGGAATCAAAGGGCGGAATTTCGTTAAGGTAATGGTGGTCAAGGAGAGGGATTATTTTTTCATCCAGAATTCGTTTGAGTTCCGTGAAATCAAAAGCCAGGCCAATATCGTCAAGGCTTTCTGACTGGACTGAAACAGCTACCTGGTAACGGTGACCATGAAGCCTTTCACATTTGCCCCCGTATAAGCGGAGGCTATGGGCCGCATCAAAATGCCTCAGAACCGTTACTTCATACAAGTTTTATCCCCCAGTGATGAATTCACCTATCAGAATTTTCCCTTCCAGTTCTTCTGGCGGAAGGGAAGAAGCTTTTTCAATGGTCACGCATTTTTCTTTCCAGAACCTTAGCATTTCTGCCGGGCCTCCCAGCCGGTTTTGCCGGCCGTAATGGGTTGGACAAGAGCTTAAGACTTCTATGAAAGAGAAACCGGGATGCGTAAGGGCTTTTTTGAGGGCTTTTATAAGCTGGTGGATATGGAAAACCGAGTAGCGAGCCACGTAGGTGGCACCAGCCCCCACCATAAGTTTGCACAGGTCAAAGGGCCTTTCGGGGTTGCCTTTCGGAGTGGTAACAGTGATAGCTCCGGTGGGGGTCGTGGGGGTGACCTGACCACCTGTCATTCCATAAATCATGTTGTTGGCGCAAATGACGGTCATCTCAATGTTGCGGCGGGCCGCATGGATGAGGTGGTTGCCACCAATGGAGGCCAGGTCACCATCCCCCCCTATAACTACCACCTTGAGAGAGGGATTTGCCAGCTTGACACCCGTAGCGCATGCTACTGCTCTGCCGTGGAGGGTATGGAGGGTATCGGCCGCATAGTATGGGCTCGGGATCCATCCGGCGCATCCTATGCCGGAGACAAAAACCATGCGTTCAAAGTCCAGGCCCAGTTCATCTATAGCCCTGAGGATAGCGCCCATTAAAATGCCATGACCGCACCCTGGGCAAAAGGCGGTGGGAAAAGCTTCATGGCGCAGGTAACGCCGGATGGAAGCATTAGTGCCCAGCTTACCATTCTTCTTCAAGTTCATCAAGCCCTTCCTCTTCCCAATCAGAGAAGAGTTCTTCTTCCTCTTCCTCCTCCAATCGGAAAGTCAGGCAACCTTCGTCAGGGTCAATTTCAATTTCTTTTGCCTGGCAAATCCCCTTCTTCCAGAACATGCAGTCCTCAATATAACAGCGAACCCTTGTCATTTTACCTCCGTCTGATCAAACTGTGCGCTCAGGCACAGCTTGCCCTGGGTATTTTTATACCGCCTCATCCTCCACTCCATCCCCAGGGAGGCGGTATTTGGAGCGGAGGTCTTTACTTTCTTTCCCCGAGGTCTAATTTTATAAAAATATGCCGACCACTCCCCCCTTGAAGGGCGGAAACCATACCCCTTACCGTTTCGGCCAAAATACGGCGGGTGAAATCCTTGAAAATGGGCACCCCTTTGCCGTCCACAATTACAGAAACCAGTGGAAAATCCCTTTTCTTGAGAAATCTGTCCTCAATGAGATCCACCAGAGCCTCGGTCTCATCAAAGGAGAATTGCGGGACAGGAACATCAAGTGGTTCATCGGTAACAACTGCCAGAAGCTCCTCAGGAGAGCAGAGTAGATCTCCTCCCACAGCCCTGCGGTGGACTTCAATTTTTGGTTTGTCAGCCCTTTTGTAACCTTCGGTCAGGATAATGTCCACGTCGGTAATGTAAGAAGTAACTTCGTCCAGCTTTAACTCAGTTTCCAGCTTTTTGATTAAAGCCAGCTTATTGGGCGAAGCAATCACCACCACATCGCTTCCAGCCTGAGCATGACGCCAGGAATCCTTCCCGGGATGGTCAATCTCAAAGCCGTGAGTATCATGCTTTACAGTGCCAACCCTGTAGCCACGCTTTTTGAGCTCAGCTATCAACTTTTCCAGCAGGGTAGTTTTGCCCGAATCGGATTTCCCCACTACCGAAATTATCGGCGTTCCAATCATTGGACAAGGCCCTCAGTGAATGATTATGGAAAGCAAGAACATGAAAACCAGCATTATAATAGCTGTTATCCCGGCTCTTTTGAGGTCGCTGTAGACATATGGGTATTCTTTTCGGAAATCAACTTTTGTAGCTGGGCGTTCCGGGGTTTTTATGGCCGGTCTGGGTGATGGGGCAATAATTTTTGTCTCTTTTTGCTTTTCCTTACGAGCCCGGGCCTTTTTCTTCTTGGCCATTTTCCCTCCTCACTTGAGGTTTGGAAAACATTGTAGGCATGGAAGAGATTTTGTCAAGGGTTAGGGGCATTTCTCCCCCTTTTCCCCACCCTCGTGGGCCTGGGGTTGGAGCATTAAATTTGTTAAAAGGTCCGGAAGCTCTGTATAATTAGCTTTGATGAGTGACAAAAGGACTGTTGACGAGCTTTCCATAGAAGAGCTGGAGCGAATCCTCCTCCTCAAGAAAATGGAAGCCCGGGCCAAGCAGAGGGAACGCTTAGCTTTGGAGGGGAGGGTTTTGCTCCGAAGCGAACTTGAGCCAGAACCCTTGCCTTTCCCCCAAGCTAAACCTAAAACCATAAAACGCTGGCAGGAAAATTTGCTCCTATCGCTGGAGATCCTTGCTCTTATCGGGTTGCTGACGGTAGTGGTTTTGTCTTTTATCAACCTGCATTCGTTGAACAAAGAAGTAGCACAAGTGCTTGGCGCACAGGAACCCACTCCTACCCCCCTCATTGATGTGGTAATCTTGCCAGGCAGGCCACCTCAGCCTTCAAGTGACCTTCCGCCACGCTATAGGGACGTGGTCAAACCGGTTCCGCCAGTAGTTATACCTACGCCGAAGCCCGGCGCTCCCACCCGCATTGTAATACCCAAAATCGGAGTTGATGCTCCCATAGTAGAAGGGGATGGATGGGAGGAATTAAAGCGGGGGGTCGGACATCACATAGGTTCAGCTAATCCCGGCGAAAGGGGAAACATGGTCCTCTCCGGCCACAATGATATTTTTGGGGAGGTCTTCAAAAATCTGGATAAGCTGGACCTGGGAGATGAGATAATCGTTTACGCCGGGGAAGTGCCTTACAGGTATATTGTTAAAGCCAAAAAGGTAGTGGAGCCAACCGATGTAAGTGTCATGGCTCCCACGACTACCCCTGTCGTAACCCTCATAACCTGCTACCCTTACCGTATTGATACCCATCGCCTGGTCATAGTGGGGGAACTATCCCAGTGAAGTTCCGCCTGGCTTTCTTACTTATGGGCTTCACCTTCACAATCACCCAGGCCATTATGGTCCGGGAGCTTATGGTGGCTTTCCTGGGGAACGAACTTTCCATTGGCCTTGTTCTGGGGTGCTGGCTTATACTGGAGGCTCTCGGAAGCCTGTTTATGGCCAGATTTATCCTCCGCCTCAGTTCTCCCGGGCTTTATCCAGCCCTTCAGGTCCTTTTAGCTCTGGTCTTGCCTTTATCCTTGGCCGCAGCCTTCTCAATACGAACCATCATAGGGGCGGTGCCAGGGGAAGGCCTGGGCATAGAGGTCATGTCCCTGGCTTCTTTCTTAATCCTGCTGCCTATCGGCATTATAGATGGAGCAATGTTTACCGCCGGGTCCGAAGCTTTCACCCGCTACACGGGAAGAGGAATTCCAGCAGTGGGCGAAGTATATGTTCTGGAAGCGCTCGGAGGGATAGTGGGAGGGGCTCTTTTCACTTTCCTTTTTTCCGGCTTCCTATCTTTCCGGACAGTCCTCTTTCTTACGATCCTCAACCTGGCCTCAGCTCTTTCCTTGGTTGGATTCAAGGATAAAAAAGCTTCTGTTGCCATCGGGATGCTTCTGATAACCGTTGTAATTCTCACATTACCCTGGCCTAATTCAGCTGTAGAGCGCGCTTTAATGGGCGTGCAGTGGAAAGGATACGATGTAGCCTTTTACGGAAACTCTGCCTACGGCAATGTGACTGTAATCCGCCTGGGGGAACAGTACACCCTGTTCTCCAATGGCATTCCCATCGTAACCACCCCATTCCCTGACTTGAACTTCGTGCAAGATCTGGCTCATATCCCCCTCCTTTTCACCCTGGAAAGAAAAAGATGTCTGATCGTTAGTGGGGGAACAGGTGGGCTCATCCGGGAGCTCCTGAAATACCCATGGGATAGGATTGATTACGCCGAAATTGATCCCCTCCTCCTCAAGGCACTGCGGTCTATCCGCACACCCCTTACAGAAGAGGAGCTCAGCAACCCATTAGTGAAGGTGCATTACCTTGATGGTCGCCTCCTGATCCAGAAGGAAGCTTCTCTTGAAAATCCGCCCCTTTACAACCTCATAATCATCAATTTGCCTTATCCCTTAACGCTCCAGCTCAACCGCTTTTACACGCGTGAGTTTTTCCTCCTCACCCGAAGGGTCCTGGCCGATGAGGGGGTCCTTGTGGTTATGGCTCCCGGCTCCCTCACTTACCTTAGCCCATCCATGCGTAACCTTAACCTCTCCCTTTACACCACTTTGAAAGAAGTTTTCCCTCACGTTTTTCCTGTCCCCGGGGATGGAATCAACCTGTGGCTGGCTTCCAGAGGGATTGATTTTGAGAAATTTGGGATTGAGGATTTAGTAAAGCGAGCCCAGGAAAGCCTTCCTCGTGGCACCATACTGGGGGAAAGATACATAAGATTGCGTTTTGACCCCGCCAGGATTTCGTGGTTTTGGGGAGAGCTTGAAAGAGGTGAGGCCTCAGCGAACTCCGATTTTAAGCCCCTCGGCCTTCTGCATGGCCTGGCCTACTGGAATGAGATGTTCGCCCCAGCTTTTTCAAGATATTTCCAGAGCCTTTTCCATCTCCGATTCTGGCATCTTGCCCTGCCTTTGTTCTTATTAACTCTGGCGCCTGGCCTCTTTCTCCTCTCAGGCAAAGCGAAAGCTTCGGCAATTCTCCCACTTGTGGTAGCCCTTACGGGCTTTGGAGGCATGTGTTATGACATCGCCATCATCTTTGCTTTCCAGATCTTTTACGGTTACGTTTACCGGGAAATAGCTTTGCTGGTGGCAGCCTTCATGGCTGGCCTTAGCGCAGGTGGGTGGTTTATGAGCAAAAGGGTTGAAGAAGGTAAAGGATGGGATAAGCTGGTGATGGTGGAAGGGGGACTGGTGGCTCTCTGGTTCTCCTTCCCTTTAATCTTGTCAGCCCTTTATCGCTGGGGAAGCGAGGTTACTATCCCTCTTATCTTAGCCCTCAACGCTCTGGGTGGCTTCATGGTTGGATTGGAATTTCCTGTGGCCAGCAGAATTTATTCCGAAGAGCACAGGCTGGGTGAGACAGCAGGAATTATGTATGGGATGGATCTGGTGGGGGCATTTTGGGGTTCAATTTTATTTTCGGTGGCCCTTCTGCCATCTTTAGGGATCACAGGAAGCTGCTGGCTCGTGGGAATTCTGAAAGTGGGCAGCTTTGCCCTTGTCCTTTTGGGGTGGCTAATGAGGGGGAAGTAAAAGCACTTGCTGGCCCTCCAGGCTTACCGTAGGTGGGAAAATCCTCCCGAACCCTGGCTGGCTAAGGGTTCTCAATCCGGGGCAAATTGCTAAAGGCGATGGAAAGTGGTATCATGGAACCTGGCGCAAAGTGGCTGCGTCAAATAATACAAATCCACAAATAAAAGGGGTTTCGCCATGCTTAGAATTTTAAGGGCTTTAACTTTCCTGGCCTCGCTTTTTTTAGTTCTAAACGGGGCATGTGCTCCTAAAGCTCCACCTGAACCACCAGCTATCATCGCATTTTCCCCTGCCGAAGGGGAAGAGGTAAAAGTAGATGCCCCCATCACCATCACTTTTAACCAGCCAATGGATAAGGAATCGGTGGAGAAGGCCTTTTCAATAACCCCCGAGGTTAAAGGTTCCATAAGCTGGAGCAAAAATACTATGGTCTTTCGCCCTGCAGAAGGGTGGGCCAGGGATACCGTTTACAGGGTAAAATTGGGAGCTGAAGCCAGGAGTGCTCTTGGTCAACCCATCTCACGCCCTCTGGAGTTTTCCTTCCTTTCGGTCGGCTACCTTGAAGTTTCAGCTGTCCAGCCTGCCCCCAATGCCACCGACGTAGGGGTTGACCGCTTTATATCCGTGGTTTTCAACAGGCCCATAGTCCCCCTCGCGGCTATAGAGGAGCAGAAGGATCTACCCCAGCCCCTGGAAATTCAACCGCCGGTGAAAGGTAAAGGTTACTGGCTCAACACTTCCGTTTTCATTTTCAAGCCTGATCCCGTATTTGCTCCCGGAACTCCTTACACCGTTACTGTGAAAGCAGGCCTTAAGGATACTTCGGGCAATGCTCTGGAAAGGGATTACTCCTGGAGCTTCACCACTGAACCTTTTTACGCCAGAGCTTTTGAACCCAAAGGTGCAAATATCCCCCTGACCTCATCCATAACGGTAACCTTCAATGCTCCGGCTTTGCGTTCCTCTGTGGAAGAAAACTTTTCCCTGGTGGAAACGGAAAAAGGGGAGAAAATCCCGGGCTCTTTCCAGTGGAAAGACGATTATACCCTTGTCTTCACCCCTGCCCGGAAATTAAGTTACGGAACCCAATATCAGGTTCGGATTGAGAAAGAAAGCGCCTCAGTCTCGGGCGGGAACCTCGTATCCCCGGTGCAGTGGAGCTTCAGGACCGTGCCTTATCCCGCCATCTCCCATACGTATCCCCCCAGTGGTGCAAAGGATGCTGAACTCTGGGGCATAAATATCTATTTTAATGCCCCCATAGACCCTAAAACTCTGGCAGGGAAATTGCTCATTACCCCAACCGTTACAGGTGTTTACACCTTTTGGAACGAGTTTGACAACTCCTTTTACATTGGCACGGGTCTGAAACCCTCAACCCTCTATACTGTTACCCTTAAGAAAGGCATAGCAGATCCTTACGGAGGAGTTATCGGGGAGGACTATGTTTTAACCTTTACCACCAGGGCCCTTGAGCCGGCTGTAAATTTCGCTGCAACTGAGGTTATCTATGATGCCAGCAAACCTGAGGAAATTTTCGCCAGGCTCTTTTACGTTAACGTCTCCCGGCTGGATTTCTACCTTTACCAGCTGGATGAAGAGCGCTTTATGAACCATGACCTTATGCCTCCGCGCACTTCCCTGATCAGCGCCTGGTCCCAGGAGGTTTCGCCCCCCCTTAATGAGACCGAAGAGATAACAGTCCCCTTAAGGACGAAAGAAGGCCTACCCCTTCCTCCAGGCCTTTACCTCCTTATAGTTCAGGCCCCTGAGACGGTAAAATACGGCTATAAAACGGCTCAATATTTTGCTGTGGTCAATGCTGGCCTGGTGATGAAGTATTATTCCTCCGGAGCCCTCGTGTGGGCAACAGACTTGAAAACGGCCAAACCTTTGCCTTCAGTAAAGGTCAGGGTCAGGACACCGAAAACCATCCTGGCGGAAGGAACTACCGCTCAGGATGGGGTAGCCATAATGGAGTTCAGAGAGAAGGAGTTTGACCCATGGACTAATTTCGTGGCTTTCGCCTATGGTGAGGGGGTTTTCGGCGTGGTCTCCAGCTACTGGAATGCAGGCCTTACCGCATGGGATTTCGGATTAAACGTTTCCCTGGAACCCAGGCGATACTTTGGCTTCATATACACCGATCGCCCAATCTACAGGCCCGGCCAGGTGGTCCATTACAAGGGGGTTTTCAGGCTGGATAACGATGCCGCTTACCAGCTTCCGCCTGTTGGGGAAAAGGTCTTAATAAGCATTTACGATCCTATGGGCAAGATCATCCAGAAAGAGGAAAAGGCCCTTGGCCCTTACGGCACTGTAAGCGGCGACCTCACCCTTGGGGATGAGGCCTCCCTCGGTTATTACCAGATTGAAGCTTCTATAGGAGCAGAACGTTTTGAAGGCTACTTCCAGGTGGCTGAGTACCGCAAGCCCGAGTTTGAAGTCTCCCTCAAGACCGATAAAGATAGCTATATCAACGGCGAAAACATAACCGTTACCGTCTCGGCCATTTATTACTTTGGCCAGCCAGTAAAGGATGCAAACGTTTACTGGTCAGTCATGAGCCGGAACTACTTCTTCTACCATCCTGATTACCCCTACTTCAGCTTTACCGATTACGAGTGGGCCGAAGAGTGGGAAGGCCCCTACGGTGAAAGCATAGCCTCAGGTGAAGGGAAGACCGATGCACAGGGCCTCTTTTCCTTCACCATCCCTGCCGATATATCCATCAAAAAGCTTTCCCAGTTCTTCACAATTGACGTAAGGGTGGTGGATGTGGACGGAAGAGAAGTGGCATCCCAGGCATATATCACGGTCCACAAAGGTGAATTCTACATCGGCTTATCTCCGCGCTCATGGGTCGGGAAGGTTGGGGAAAGGCAGCAGGTAGACTTAATTGCGGTGAAGACGCCCGGGAGGGATGGATTGCCTTCCTCCGTCACCGCAGTAATTTCCAAGCACCGCTGGTATAGCGTCCAGGAAGAGCAGGAAGATGGAACTTTTCGCTGGGTAACTAAAGTAGAAGATACCCCAATCCTCACCGCCACTATAAAGCTGGATAAAGAGGGCAGAGGTTCAGTGGAATTCGTCCCGGATGAAGGGGGAACATACAAAATCACAGCTTTCGCCAGAGATCGCCTGGGGAACGAAGTTCGCTCCGCCACTTACCTCTGGATAAGTTCTTATGAGTACGTGAGTTGGCCTCGTGAAAAAGAGCTTAAAGTTGAGCTAATTCCGGATAAGAAAGAGTACCGCCCTGGCGATACCGCCCGTATCCTTATCCCTTCCCCTTATCCTAAACCGGTAAACGCCCTGCTCACCCTGGAAAGGGGAAGCATAATGGAGCACAGGGTGTTAACTGTTACCCCAGGCGGCTTCACCGTTGAAATCCCCTTAAAGGAAAGGCACATCCCCAACGTTTATGTTTCAGTGATCCTGCTGAGGGGAGAAGCAGGGGATGAAACCATAGAGCCCTATCGTGCTGGCTACCTTAACTTGCAGGTCTCATCTGAGAGCAAACTCCTTAAAGTTCAGATAATCCCTGACCGGGAAAAGGCAGGGCCGGGTGAAGAAGTGAACTTTGAGGTTAAGGTGACAGATCCTGAGGGTAAAGGCATTGAGACTGAGCTTTCCCTGGCCCTTGTGGATAAAGCTGTCCTGGCGCTGGCCGAAAGGCCGCCATCTCTGGTCCAGAGCTTCTGGCAGGAAAGGCCAGTAGGGGTGCACACGAGCGCAAGCCTCTCCATTGCCGCTGAACGCTTCAGGGCCCCTAAAGGTAAAGGCGGAGGAGGAGGCCTCGCAGAGTTTGCCCCAATCCGTCGGGAGTTCCTGGACACCGCTTACTGGGTTGCCGATTTCAAAACGGACCCGCAGGGCTATGCCCGGATCAGGGTTAAGCTTCCCGACAACCTCACCACCTGGCGGATGGATGCTAAAGGCGTAACCACCAGTGAACTGATGGGAGAAGCTCAGAAGGATTTGGTTGTTTCCAAGGATTTACTTATAAGGCCTCTCCTCCCCCGATTCTTCACTGCTGGAGATCGGGCCGAAATCGGAGCTACAATCCATAACAATACCTCCGAAACTCTGAAAGTAAAAGTTTCCCTGGAAACTACGGGGCTGAAAATCCATGGTGAGCCTTCCATTACTGTGTCAATTCCAGCCCAGGACAAAGCTTTGGTGCGGTGGAAGGTGGAAGCCCCCGGAATGGAGAAAGCTGTGGTTACAATGCGGGCCTCCGGAGGTAACCTCTCAGACGCTGTGGAGATGACCGTGCCTGTTTACCATTATTCCACACCTGAAGTGGTTTCCACTGCTGGCGTTCTGGAGGAAGATGGGGAAAGGCTTGAGCTTATCGGCTTACCCCGAGTCATGGACCCAAATTACAGCAAACTTGTGGTCAAAATTGAACCTTCCCTGGCTGCAGCTATGCAGGGTGGCCTCACTTACCTTGAGCATTTCCCCTACGAGTGTATAGAGCAAATTGTCTCCAAATTCCTCCCCAACGTCTTCACCTTCAGAGCTCTCAGGGAACTGGGTATAGAGGACGAGGAGCTCAAGACCAGGCTCGCTCAGATGGTGGGGGTTGGACTGCAAAAAATCTATGCCCGGCAGAATTACGACGGTGGCTGGGGCTGGTGGACCACTGATAAAAGCAGCTTGAACTTGACCTCTTACGTTCTCCTTGGCCTTGTAGAGGCGAGAGATGCAGGCTTTGCAGTGGACGAAAAGGTGATGAAGAGGGCAGCTCTCTTTATAAAAGAAAACCTTTCTTTAACCGAAGGCCCCCAGGCCACCAGCGCCGATATCCAGGCCTTTGCCCTTTATGTTCTGGCCCGTTACGGCGAAGGAGATGTGAGCCGTTGCATGGCTTTATACCGGGATAGGAATAGCCTGGGGCACTACGGGAAAGCTTTCCTGGCCATGGCCCTTCAGATCCTTGCCCCCTCTGAAACTTTACCGATTGATACCTTGCTGGATGAAATCCTCGGCGGAGCGATTCTGGATGCAACCGGCGCTCACTGGGAGGAAGCGGAGAATCCTTACTGGACTATGAACACAAACACCCGCTCCACCTC
>Ga0105162_1001486_pt1 | contig 13395 bp, 11 predicted proteins | sample JNZ201metaG_FD_81532 | JGI IMG/M metagenome (GOLD analysis project Ga0105162, IMG submission 81532) | Hot spring microbial communities from Jinze hot spring, China to study Microbial Dark Matter (Phase II) - JNZ 20120812A | ecosystem: Environmental > Aquatic > Thermal springs > Hot (42-90C) >...
CTAATAGTGCTGTCTTCATCTTGATTAGTTTTGCCTCTATTAAGCTATCAACTAAAGAAAGTAAGGAATTCTTAGGAAATTTTTCTGTTTGACCAGAAATATAAGATATGGCTTCAGAGAGATAATACTTTGGGTAGGGCAAGGTTTTTTGCACACTTATTTTTAATCTATTTGTCGTCAATAGAAAGATAGTAAATGCAGTGATAAATACGAATAGAATTGTTAATCCGCCAGTAAGACTTATGATAGGTGCTTCCACTTCAACATTATAATTACTGATGAGCGATATAGCTGTTTTTCCTAATCCCATATTTAGCTAAACTTGACGCAACCTTTCATTATCTACCTGTTTAAGAGATAGTTTAATATGGAAAGTGAGGCATATACCGCTTCTTCTGTCCTGACGGTTCTCACACCTTGCTCGGGTATAAAATTTATTACTACGCTGAAAAGATCATCAAGGCTATATCCCTGTCCTTCTGCTATTTCATAGAGACCCTTCTTGTAAGATCCAAAAGCAATACAAATAGGTGATTTAATGCTACTTGTTTCAAATTTGATTCTTTCTGCGACTTCTGTTATTGGTAAACCTTTCCTGCTTGTTGCTATTGAATACTCATATTGCCCTAATGCTTCTTTCAGATCGCCTGAATGTATCTGAGTAGCAGTTCCAATATAATAGCCGAAACTTGATTTTGTCAATAGTTTGATTTTTAGTTTTCCCTTGATCTTTCCGCTCATTAATAATACTTTGCTTCTAGGTCTTCTTGGATTTTTTAGTTTAATTAATTTGGAAAAACCTGCATCAACAAAGTAATTTGCGCCTTTCTTAATAACAAGCCCCTCCCTAAGCTCAAAATTATTTAGTGGCGGGCCGTTTGTTGTAGGGTGCGTCGGAATGTTTAAAGGAGGCAAAAGTCCGGCGTATTTAAGTTCTGGCATGACTGGGTAGAGGCTTTTCCTGAGATATGGCGCAGTATTCATATAGTCAGATATGATTTTAATCAGTTTGGCAGCTGGATCTGGATGTTTTGGGTCTTCATGATAGATTATTAATTTCTCAACTCGAAATGTTGCTAAGGCTCTGCATAACTGTCCGATTCTTAGAGTCTTTTCTCTCAGATGCTGCGCATCTCCTGCAAAGCTGCTTGGAAGCAAGACGTGTATTGGTGGTGATGTTTTCTTGGGTGCCCAAATAATTTTATATATCGAGGACAAACCTGACATATGCTATATCATCTTTTTCTCCAAATTCCATAAGCCAGTACGTAGGAGACTTTACGTCTATCCCAGCTTTGTGCCTAGCTGGGTCATATCTTTCACCGAATACTTCAGCCTTTATGTAAATTGGCTCTGAATCAATCGACAGGTCCTTCACATTAATTTCAGATACTATAATGCCCTCTACATCAAATAAGATGAGTAATTTTTCAAGCCAGTTATAAAGCAGAGAAAACTTATCTATGCCATCTGCTTCAATTACTTTCTTAACATCCTTTTTTACATGTTCTATATTTCTGATGATGACGGCGAAAAGAGCTTTTCCCGCCTCCTCGAATGCTTCTTTGAAGTCTTTACCATAAGCCTCAATATATGCATCACTCGTATGTTCGAGCATTAGATATCCACGCGTCAATTCTGCCCACATTAAAGAGATGCATTACTGATTATTAAAAGTCAAATAAGGTTTAACTCCGAGTATAGTCATTAGATTTAGGCGTGTCAGAAGTCTGGTGTAAAGTACCATCCAGCAGTGCTAATCTAGGACCGGGCTTCGACGTTTTTTCCATGGCTCTTAGTGAACCTACATTATTTATAGGTGCCAAGTTTACAGACAGTCCGGCACCTGTTGAGATTGATGTGGTGGCGGGTAAGTACGCGAATGAGATCTCCCTTAGTCCGGAAAAGAATGCCGCGGGAATTGCGGCCAATCTTTTGCTACGTAAGTTGCAATTGAACAAACATGTTAAGATCATGATTAAAGCAAACATACCTGTGCGAAAGGGCCTAGGCGCCTCTGGGGCTGAGGCAGTGGGTGCTATTGTTGCACTTTCTGCTCTGTTTGAACTTGATATAAAGCCGATGGAGGTCGTCGAACTGGCATCAAGTGTTGAGCCTGAGGGACATGCAGATAATGTTGCAGCTTCTATGCTTGGTGGAATAAACATTATCAGTAGATTGAATGGTAAATTGGATTTATTGACATTGCAGCCTCCCACCAATCTGGGACTTGTTGTAATTGTGCCCAATATTGCTAAGGTATCAACAGAGTCAGCGAGAAGAGTGATTCCATCAATGGTTAAGATGAGAGACTGCGTCAGGAATGTTTCACAAGCCTCTATGATAGTTGCAGGTCTACTTTACGGTGATTTGGGGAGAGTCTTTAGATATGTCTCGTTTGACTATGTAGTTGAGGCATCTAGAGCGGATGCGGGAGTATATGGCGAGGGCTATAGCTGGAAAACACTCCTTGAGGAAAAACAGACACTTCTCGATGAATACAATGTTGCACTTACGATCAGCGGAGCCGGTCCATCTAGGCTTCTTTGGTATGACCTTTACGAGAATCCTGAAAATACCCCTGGGCGACCAATTGACAAGGCCGTAAAATTAGTCACAGATAATCTAGAGAAACATGGATACAAGGTCGAAGAGATAATTTATACTAGGCCAGCGAGGCAGGGCGCAACTTTAGTCACTTTTTAGCTTTGTCCTTGATCACATATACATGTTTTCCTCTTGGAGTAACAATCAATACGGCATGGCAAAATTTGCAGCGATAATAAAGGTTCTCTCCACCCTCCGTTCTCTGAGAGCCCAAATATTCAAGATCACTATGGGCACATTCTTTTTCTTCCAACTGTTAGGTTCATATACAATTGGCCTTATAAAATTTTAGCATCTATGACGATTCTTAAGAGTACTGGAAAAATAAGATAAATTAGGACGAATTGCCTAATGCTGTTCTTGGTGGGGCCGTAGTCTAGCATGGCTATGACGCCAGCCTGGGGAAGAATAATTCGGCCTCCAGAGCGCTGGAGGTCCTGGGTTCAAATCCCAGCGGCCCCACTTCCCCCAGACCACTTATTGGTTGCTGCTCATCACTCTATGCTTGGATAGTTGTTCAAGAACTGTTATGAGGGATTGTGTCCCGCATTTTCCCATGCCATTCTCTACCAATGACTTAACAAGTTGGTATGTGATTGTCGTTCCGAAAAGAGGTAATCCTAGCTGCTCAGAAACCTCGGAAATAATTTTCAAGTCCTTTCTAAGATGCTCAGCTTTAAATCCAGGTGTGAAGTCCTTAGCCACGATCTTTGGTCCCAGATTTAGCAATTGCCATGATGATCCTGCTCCTGATCCGATAACCTCTATTACCTTTAGGAGGTCTAGGCCGGCTTTGGAGGCAAGCAAGATAGCTTCGCAAGTACCTAGGAGATTCAAAGATACTGCTATTTGATTACATAGTTTTGTGAATTGTCCTGCTCCGTTATTTCCCATGTAATGAATATTCTTGCCCATACATCGGAGTATTGGAAGGCTTCTCTCAAAGGCTTCTCGTGGCCCACCTACCATTATTGTTAATGTTCCTGCCTCAGCTGCAGGGGTGCTTCCACTCACAGGCGCGTCAAGATAATATATTCCTTTTTGCCTTAGTACTTCAGCTATTTTTATCTCGGTAAAAGGTGATATTGTTGACATGTTAATAACGATTAAGTCTTTATTTGCGCCTTCATATATTCCGTCTGGGCCTAAAACCACCTTTTCAACGTCAGGTGAGTCCGGCAGCATCAGTATTACAAATTCAGATTTGCAAGCTACATCTTTCGGTGAATCTGCAGCTTTTGCTCCGAGGGCTACGAGCTCCTCAACTGGTCCCCTGCTTCTGTTAAAAACTAATAGTTCATGACCGTTTTGAAGTATTCTCTTAGACATCGGTTTACCCATGAGGCCAAGGCCAATAAATCCTACCCTACTCACGTAGTTATTCTGCAAATGCAATGCTTTAACTTTTTATATCGTGATGTACAAATTGGAATAGTTTTGAAGGAACGTAAAGTCTACTTAGACGTATTGAAAAGTTGGCTATCTAGATTAACGATTGTATGCAATAACGAGGGAATTATCGTCGTGAGTTTTAAAAGTACAGAACAAGTCTCAAAAGAACTTTTATCGAAAGGATTTACGATCATTAAATCTACTGATAACGAACTTTTACTGGAAGCAAAGATGCAATTAACTGAATACTTATCAGGTTGGAGAAGAGGTTTTAACCTTCCGCTTAATATTAAAGGAACTGATTTTCAACTAAATGTCTGGAAAGAGGCGATGAAGATCCCTTACGGAGAGACGATTAGTTACTCAGAGTTAGCGTCGCGTATTGGATCCCCGCGGGCGAGTAGGGCTGCCGGGGCAGCACTTGCATCTAACCCGACGGTAATAATAGTGCCTTGCCACAGAGTTATTAGAAAGTCAGGGGATCTTGGCGGTTTTAGTGGAAAATTAGGAATTAAGAGAAAGCTATTAGTCCTCGAGAGGCATGGTAGACACTCGGTAATCAATTGATAAGACTCTAAGCAATGGATAATTATGGGAACGATACCTCTATATCTCATATTGCATGTTTATTTTTCAGTATAAAGAATGGCGGCAAAGAGGGTTAGTCTGCCATCGTCAGAGGAGAGACACATAGAGTTCAAAGAGAAGTTATTATCATCTGTGCACTTAAGGAGTGAGAGGAGGCAGCATCTAGCCACTCAGATGAAGTCAAAATTGAATGAAGGTAATGGATTGGCAGTCTATTTATTAGGTGTTACAGATGATGGAGATCCTCTTGGGCTCTCGGATATAGAGCTCGAAGAAAGCCTCGCCGTCCTGAGATCTATAGCGACTGAGGTAGGAGCTGTAATTGATAGAATAGAGAGATATGAAGGTGAGCGAGGTGCAATTGCTAAGGTAATAATAAAGAGCTATACGCCCATAACTAAAAGACACATAGTTGTTGCAGTTGCAGGACATGTGAACCACGGGAAATCCACCTTGATAGCCTGCTTGATGACTGGCCAGCCTGATGACGGACGTAAATGGTTGTACTTGGATACCCTTCCACATGAAATTGAGAGAAACCTTTCTGCAGACTTGCATTTTGCATTGCTTGGATTTAAGGATGGGCGTCCAATATTGATGAAAAATCCGCTTGATAAGTCGGAGAAAATTAAGGTAGCCTCGATGGCTGATAAATTGTTAAGCTTTGTGGACACCGTTGGACATGAACCGTGGTTAAGAACTACTATTAGAGGACTTGTTGGACAAGAAGTCGATTATGGATTATTGATAGTTGCTGCTGATGATGGACCCACCCACATAACAAAGGAGCACCTCGGAATAATGCTTGCGTTAGGGCTGCCTATAATTGTGTGTATTTCTAAAATTGATAAGGTATCAATGGAAAGACGGGTAGAGGTTAGAGACGAGGTTTCACGACTGCTTAAGAGAGTAGGCAGAGTCCCTCTATTAATCAAGGATAGAAATGATATAGAGCTGGTCATTGATAAAATGAATATAGTGGTGCCAATCATTGAGACATCTTCGGTCACACTATCAGGCTATGAACACTTGTATGATTTGCTTTCAATGCTCCCTGCCCGGTCGAAATCAATAGACCAGCCATTCCTATTATACATCGACCGTGTGTACAATATTGAGGGTGTTGGGAGTGTTGTCTCAGGAAGCATCATGCAGGGTAAGTTGAAGGCGGGGAGCGACCTCTTAATTGGTCCTGACCCTAAAGGAGTATTCAGGCCAGTCAAGGCAAGAAGTATAGAGATGCATTATACAAGAGTTGCTGAGGCAGAAGCTGGCTATATCGTTGGGATAGCAATCCGAGGTATAAATCATGAAGAGATTAGGAGAGGGATGGTTCTCTGCGACGCTTCGCTAATGCCTCGAGCTGTGTGGAGCTTTAAGGCTGACCTATTAATACTTACTCATCCGACAAGAGTTGCAAATGGATATGAGCCTGTATTGCATTGCCACACGATTTCTCAAACAGTTAAATTAAAGCTGATAGATAGAGAATACCTAAAGCCTGGCGAACAAGGAGAAGTCATAATGGAGTTTAAATATTCACCATGTCTAATCAGAGAAGGAGACAAGTTCGTTATAAGGGAAGGCAGAACAAAAGGCATAGGACAAGTTACAAAGATATTGAGATATGCATAAGAGTAATTTAGGACAAGCCAATAGATCATCTTATGGATTAGAGGTAGATAAGTCAGATGCAGAAAAAATTAGAAAGATACTCGTGAATGAGAATCTTTTAGATGAATCATTACGCATTCTTAAGCTTGGACAGTCTATAGTTTTTCCAGTAAAAAACATTGATCGAGTAAAGTCCCTAACGACTAATCTTAAATTTTTTAGGATTGAGATATTTAATTTTCCAATCAAGCAAAGACGTCCAAGAACTCTTAAGGAGGCGTTAGCAGAAATATTGGAAAATAGTAAGTTATCACTATTACCATCCTCTTATGATGTTGTTGGGGATATAGCGATCATCCAGCTTAGGCCAGAAATCGAGTCAATATCCAAGGATATAGCAGTAGGCATCATGAGGATTAATCCATCAATTAAAGTTGTGCTCGGCGAAAAGGGCAAAATAAGCGGTACATATAGGCTACCACAACTCGTACACTTGGCTGGTGAGGAAAGAACGAGGACAATCCATAAAGAAAATTCCTGCATCTTTGAGTTAGACGTCTCGAGGGTATACTTTTCTCCAAGGCTGTCCAATGAGCGGAGAAGAATCTATGAACAAGTAGATAGCGATGAAGTGGTCATCGACATGTTTGCCGGCGTAGGTCCATTCAGCATTGAGATTGCCCATCATAGAGGCGCCAAAGTGAAGGCAATAGAGATAAATCCAGTTGCATATGAATTTCTTAAACACAATATCCAGCTAAATAGAGTTGATAGACTCGTAGAGCCGATTCTTGGAGACGCTGCTTCAGTTGTTCTGAAATTCAAAAGTTATGCTGACCGAATAATAATGAATTATCCAGTCGGGTCCCTTGACTACCTAGAACATGCCGTTGAAGCATTAAAACCCTGCGGAACAATTCATATCTACGGCTTCTCGGAATCGGTAAACCAGTGGCTTAGAGCTGTAAGCACGAGATTGAATCAATTGGGAGTTGATGACTATAGGATCACTGGAAAATTGGTCAGAGAAGTAGCTCCGAGGAGATACAACGTAGTGGCAGACGTAAAATTAGCCTTTGACCCCTAGGCAAAAGACTTATTGGGATAATATGTCTATATGTTTTTGAAAGATCCTTGGGCGTAAAGCTGGGCGATATAATTCCTTCACAAGCAGTTGAGAAGGTTGAACTTAAATTCTTTAAAAATAAACCGATAGCAATAGACGGATACAACATCCTCTATCAATTTATCTCTACCATCAGGGGTCCTGATGGAAGACCACTAATGGACTCAAGGGGTAGAATAACTAGTCATTTAAGTGGGCTGTTCTTTAGGACAGTAAACTTCCTAGAAGTAGGTATGAAGCCTGTATATGTATTTGATGGTCAACCACCGCAGCTAAAAAGAGAAACGATTCAGAAAAGAATTGCGCTTAGAAAGGCGGCTGAGGAAAAATATGTAATGGCAATAGCGGCTGGAGATGTCGAGTCTGCCAGAAAATATGCCGCGCAGGCAGCTTCCTTAGAGAAATATATGGTCGAGTCATCTATCGAGTTGCTGGATGCACTTGGCATTCCCTATATAATTGCTCCTTCAGAAGGCGAAGCCCAGGCAGCATATATGGCTCGCATGGGGCATGTCTGGGGATCGGCAAGCCAAGACTATGACTCGATCCTGTTTGGGTCACCGAGACTTGTAAGGAATTTGTCTATTGTCGGTAGGCGTAAACTTCCCGGTAAGAAAACATATGTCGAGGTAGAAATTGAGGTTATTTATGCTGATAAACTTTTTTCTGAATTGGGTATAGGGAGGGATGAATTAATAGAAATGGCTATCTTAATAGGGACAGACTACTTCGAGGGCATCAAAGGCATTGGTCCTAAAAAGGCCTACAATTACATAAAGCAATATGGCAAAGTAGAGAGGGTTTTAATCTCGATAAATGAAACTTTACAGTTTGATTTAGAAGCAGTAAGGGAGCTCTTTAGAAATCCAGAAGTTACAAATAACTACAAGTTAGAATGGAAGGAGATTGATAAAGAGAGGGTAAAGAGAATTCTATGTGACGAGCATGATTTTTCTGAAGAAAGAATAGACAAGGCCCTGGCGTCGGTTATTGAAACGACGAGAGAAACAAAGGCAGAGACGAGGCTTGATGAATGGTTTTCAGGTTAAGACTTTTCTTTATTAGCTATCTCGATTAATTTTCTCTCCTCGTCTAGGCTTGTTACTCGAATATATCCAGTAATTTCAAGTTTAAGCAATGCATTTCTCAGTTCCCTTTGAGTTGCGTTGATCCCACGTTTTCTCAATGTCTCTAAAAGAGCCGACTCCAGCATCTTCCCATTATTTCTCTTAATTGTATCTAATACTTGTAAACAGAAATCAGATCCCATGGTCATCATAACGTCCACATTAACGATACACGATACCTAACCTATCATTGAGAGGGGCTTCTCCGTTGTCCTCAATGTTTCAGATAACTTCTCGTATTCCTTTAACATGCTTGGTGAAATGCTTGGTTTAACGATCTTAAGGGCCTCTTGGAAGTCAGCCCATGCAACGTAGGCAGCATCGCGGTCTCTTCTCAGGACTGCCATTCCTGCTTCTCTGCACAATGATTCTAGGTCTGCTCCGGAATACCCCTCAGTCATCGACGCTAACTTTTCCAAGGAGACATCTTCAGCGAGAGGCATTTTCTGGGTATAGATCTTAAGTATTTGGAGTCTAGACTTTTCATCAGGTGGCGGTACATAGATTAATCTATCAAACCTTCCAGGTCTAAGTATTGCTGGATCCATTAGATCGGGTCTGTTTGTAGCGCCTATTACAATTACGTCTCTTAGTTCCTCTATCCCATCCATCTCCGCTAATAGTTGGCTCGCCACTCTGTGGGTTACGCCTGAACTATCATCAAGGATATCCTTCCTAGGCACGATTGTCTCTATCTCGTCGAGAAATATCACACATGGAGCAGCTTGTCTTGCTTTTCTGAAGACTTCTCTTATCGCTTTTTCAGACTCCCCTACCCACTTAGAGTATATTTCAGGCCCCTTGATTGTGATGAAGTTTGCCTCTGCTTCTGTTGCTACTGCTTTAGCTAGCAGTGTCTTTCCACATCCGGGAGGGCCATAGAGAAGAATGCCCTTCGGTGGCTTTATTCCTAGTCTCTCAAACTTTTCAGGATATTCGAGGGGCCATTGAATAGCCTCGATTAATCTCTGCTTTACTTCATGAAGTCCTCCAATATCTTCCCAATGCACCGTGGGTGTCTCTATCTCGACTTCTCGAAGCGCAGTGGGTGTTATTTCCTTATATGCCTCAATAAAGTCCTTCATTGTAACCTCCAGCGTGTTTAGGAGTTCTGGAGATATCCTATCTTCATTAAAGTCAATGCTTGGAAGTATTCTTCTAATGCATTTCATGGCCGCCTCTCGGCAGAGCGCTGCTAAGTCTGCGCCGGTATATCCCTTAGTGATCTCGGCTAGTTTATCTAGAGAGACGTCAGAAGATAATGGCATTCCCCGTGTATGTATCTGTAGGATTTCTTTCCTTCCCCTCTTGTCCGGAATGCCGATCTCGATCTCGCGGTCAAACCTACCTGGTCTCCGAAGTGCGGGGTCAAGTGCATTTGGTCTATTTGTTGCGCCTATCACGATTACCTGTCCCCTACTTTCGAGACCGTCCATCAATGCTAATAGCTGAGCGACTACGCGTTTCTCGACTTCTCCTGTAACTTCACTTCTCTTAGGTGCTATTGCATCTATTTCATCGATAAATATGATACTTGGAGCTTCTTCCTCGGCTTTCCTAAATATCTCTCGTAGTTTTGCCTCAGTCTCTCCATAATACTTATTCATTATCTCCGGACCGTTTATCAGGATGAAGTTTGCTTCTGCTTCTGTTGCTACTGCTTTAGCTAGCAGTGTCTTTCCACATCCAGGAGGACCGTAGAGCAATACTCCCTTCGGCGGATCTATACCAAGTCTCTGGAAGAGTTCTGGATATCTTAATGGCAATTCAATCATTTCTCTTATTCGCTGTATCTGTTCTTGAAGTCCGCCAATATCCTCATATGTAACATTTGTGCTAAGTGCCTTTTCTTGGATTGCTCTGCTATGAATAACGACCTTAGTCTTAGGAGTTATCTTTACAACGCCCGTAGGCCTAGTTTGAAGGACCGCGAAGTTAAATAAATTTCCAAAGAACAGGACGGGTACAACATTTTTCTGGACAATCGGATATTCTATCAGTCTACTCTTAACAAGCTTAGTGAAATTCTCGTCGGGTTTAATTGAGTTATTAACAGGCGCAAGGACAACCATCTGCGCCTCCTTAACATTAGCTTTTCTTACTATCACATAATCATTAAGTGACACTCCTGCATTGCTTCTTATGTATCCATCAATCCTGATAATGTCTTTCTCATCCTCTAAATATCCAAGCCAGAGAGTTGCGGCGGCTAGCTTCTTGCCCTTAATCTCTATTATGTCGCCGGTTGATAATCCGGCTGATGCACCAACGTCACGATCAATTCTTGCAATTCCATAACCAACATCTCGTTGTCGCGCCTCCGCAACTCTTAATCTTAACTCCTTGACCTGTGACGATGCTTGATTGCTCATCTTCTTACACTAATACGTCGAGTCTCTTATTTAAGTTGTATTTCAGCAATCAATGAATGTTCTTAAAATATTTTGATTAAATGACGTTAATCATTAAAGATTTTTTAAATACTTATTTAAGACTCAATAATCAGACTCGTTACGAATTCTAGAAGACTAGAACTTCAGGCTCTACTCTTCTTCCTTTTATGCCGAGTGAACTTACATTTATTCTTTCTCCACCGTAAAGTTCAGCGACAGGTTCATTTAGAAGTAAAGCTGTAACTATTCGGCCAATTGCGTCTGACTTCATAACTCCACTTCCGCTCCCGCCTGTAGCGACTATGAGGTTCAGCTCTTTAAAAATTATTGGGTTCTCATCTATAGTATTTATTGAGTAGCATCCTGCCCACATCGATTTTGGCCGTGCTCCTCTTAGTGACGGAAATATTTTTGACAAAATAGGAAGGATATTGTCATAGTAAAAATGCTCCTCAGGCTTATCATCTATCTTCCAAGGCCGGCCGATCTCATCGCTCATTCCCACCCAGAATTTTTTCTCTCTAACTCTTGGCACAATGAATGGTCCGCGTGGGATAAATGTCATCGGTAAAGTATTGAAAGAATTAAATCCCTCAACATTGAAAAATTGATTTAACTCGCCAGTTGTATCGATGGAATATATCTGTCTCTTTTTTGGCTTTACATGTGCATCTATCCCGATAGGGTCAAGTAGTTCATTAATCCAGGCGCCGCTAGCTAATACCATCTTATCACCTTCAATTAGTCCTTTATTAGTCTCAGCTCCTACGAATTTCTTTTTCTGCCACGCGAGAGGCTCTCTAGGATGTCCAATACTGTTTAGTGGTTTTAATGCAAGTTTTTCAACCTTTGTATTGAAGAGGAACTCGACACCCATATCGACGAGTTGTTCATAGTAGTAATTGACTAGTTTCTCAACGTCTATATAGCCACTGAGAGGAGAATATAATGCAGTCGCTATGTCTTTAAGTCCAAGTATCTCGGCTTCTTCATCGTCAGAAAATTTTAAATTGATAAAAGGTATCTTACGTGCCAGTTCTTCAGGGCTTAATAGCGTTGCGTAGCCCTTATACTGAATCGGCCTGACCATTTCGATAAACTTCTCGTAGTGATCTTTATCTAATAATATTAGGTAGCCTACTTGGCTAAGTCCTAAGTCGTAACCTGAGTTATGGAGATCAATAAGAAATGATGTGGTGGACTCAGACAGGACTCTGTTAAGATTGGACGTGAATAATCCCTTTCTAAAGCCTCCAACACTCTTTGCTGTATTTCCCTGCCCAGGCCCGCTCTGAGAATCTATGACGATTATTTTATTATTTGCCCGCTTTGCATAATGATAAGCTGATGATAGTCCAAATATACCTGCACCAATCACCAATAAATCATATACATCCTTTGTCAAACTTAACTACTAATCATCAGTCTTAACACATATATAATTATATCCATTGGCACCTCACTCGTTTCATTTTTTCTGAAGAGACACCCTACATAGATTTATGGTTGGTTTACTATTGAATAACGAAATGAAGAGGCGCGTAAGTCTCTACGATACAAATATGTGGAGATATTGTAGGAAATGCAATGAGTGGTATCATGTATGTGAGCTTAAGAAAGACAGGAGGGGCTCTTTAAGATGTAGTGTGTGCGGATTCCGGGTGAGGTTGAGAAGTAAGCATCCAAAAAAGACCATGGACGACCATAAAATCTCTTAAGAGGATCTTGCAGAGATTCTACAGATATGCGAAACTTAAAAGACTAGTTAAGAATGTAATTTAATAAGGTAATGGAGTTAGCAGGCATCGTTGGCAAGGCGAATGTCGGTAAAAGTACCTTATTCACCGCATTAACAATGGTTGATGTTCCTGCAGCTAACTTTCCATTCACTACGGTAAAGCCGAATAGAGGGATTACGTATCTGAGATATGAATGTGTATGTAAAGAGCTGGGAGTTAAGGATGAACCAGCTAACTCGTACTGCATTAATGGTGTTAGGCTAATCCCTATACAGATAATCGATTGTCCAGGGATAGTTAAAGGTGCGCATTCTGGACGAGGACTTGGGCTTCAGTTCCTAGACGAGATAAGGCAGGCCAATGCCTTAATAATAGTTGCGGACGCATCCGGGGGAACTGATAGTGATGGAAACCCCGTCGAGCCGGGTATGCATGACCCCGTTGAAGATGTTCTAATTGTTGAGGAAGAGATGGATAGATGGATGTTCAGTATTCTTCAGAGAGAATGGCCGAGGATAGCTAGAGCCTCAGAAGCCAAGCAAGTAGTCCTACATGAAGAGGTAGCTAGGCGATTCTCAGGCCTCGGAATAGATCCAGAGGCTGTACTAACTGCTGAGAGGCTTGCAGGACTTGATGGGTCGAGGCCAGTCAGCTGGAGAGAATCAGATATTCTTCTATTCATACATCATCTTAGAAGAGTCTCAAAGCCATTCATTGTGGCCGCGAACAAGGCAGTCACTCCGACTGCAAAGAAGGGAATAGAGAAGCTTAGGTCAGCGGGATACGACGTCATTCCCTGCAGTGCTGAG
>Ga0105162_1001487_pt1 | contig 13394 bp, 4 predicted proteins | sample JNZ201metaG_FD_81532 | JGI IMG/M metagenome (GOLD analysis project Ga0105162, IMG submission 81532) | Hot spring microbial communities from Jinze hot spring, China to study Microbial Dark Matter (Phase II) - JNZ 20120812A | ecosystem: Environmental > Aquatic > Thermal springs > Hot (42-90C) >...
GTGTAGGCGTTGGAGTTGGGGTTGGAGTAGGAGTAGGCGTTGGAGTTGGTGTAGGCGTTGGAGTTGGGGTTGGAGTAGGAGTAGGCGTTGGAGTTGGTGTAGGCGTTGGAGTTGGGGTTGGAGTAGGAGTAGGCGTTGGAGTAGGAGTAGGCGTTGGAGTTGGTGTAGGCGGCGGTGGGAGAGTAACATCTATTCGCATGCTTGAAGACCCTTCTGGTACTGTGCCTGAGGCGGAGCCTGACCTGGAGCCATAGGTTGCGGTAACTTGAATTTTATCGCCCGGGCCGTTTACAGAGAGTGTCACGGCATACCTGCCCTGGGAATCCGTCGATGTAGAAGCCTGGTCGATGGGGGATTTGACAGTAACCGAGGCACCGCCCAGGGGGTTGCCAGCATCATCCTTAACATAGCCGTAAACGTTGAACGGAACACCGGGTGCGACAACCCTCTGTACTGAGAGAGCGATTGTGATTATAAGGATAGCTAATAAGGCTCCTCCGGTATTCTTTATTCTATCCAACTTCAACTCTCACCCCCATAATACAGATAATCGTCCTTGTTTGCGAAGACGAAGTATCCAGTTCCAGGTGTTATCGGGAAGTCGGTTTGAGGAATTCCGAATTCCGCCAATGCCCTATCGTATGAGACGTATCTCTGGATTGTCGCGTTGAACATGAACACGCTGTCGATGGAGAGGCTGTAGTTTATGAATGCGCTTGTAACATTAGTATGGCTTAAATGCGTCCAGCCGAGCAGGTTGTACCCTGCCTTCACAGGAATAATCCTTTTGAAGGAGTTCTCTATCCCGACTACTTGGAAGCTCGTGTCGTTTGAAACATAGACGAAATACCCAAAGTTAGGCTCTATCTTGAAGTCTGGTTGAGGTATTCCAAACTCGACAAGGCTCTTATCGTAGGAGACAAACTTCTGCGTAGTCGTGTTAAACATGAATACGCTTTGAGAGAGGTTACCTATAAGTTTTAAGAGCGAGGAGGCTGTCAGACTCTCGTTCAGTAACGGTAGCGCTATCAGGTTGTACCCTTTTTTCAAGCTTAACGACACATACCGCTTAAATCCAAACCTTATCGTGATCGATTTAGAACCCAGTGCTTTAGTAATGCCATAAGCCTCTTTTCCAGTAGCATTATAGAGATACTCACCCGCCTTGCCAGCAGTTACTTGGAAAACAGCGTAGCCAGAGGCGTTTGTATAAGACTGACATGATGTAAGATTGCTCTCTAAATTAACTAAGGCGTCAGGTATGGTAGAACCATTATGTGCCCATACTGCCCTAACGACTATTTCAACAGTGCCGTTAACCAGCGAAAGCGTAGCATTTGAGAATATGTGGCTTATGTTGATCGCCGTCCAACTAAATCTGTGGCTCTGATTATTGTCCGCAACAGTAACCCACCCGATTCCGTCTCTAAGCCCTCTTGCCGAGTAAACATAGCTTGAAGGCGAGTCTGAGGATACGTTAAATTCTGCCCAGCCAGTGCTATTAGTCACAGCCACCGTATTGTTCAAAATTACGCTTCCGCCAACTATTGGAGTGAAGTTATGAGCATAAACCAGGTGAGCATATATTTTAATGGGTTCTCCAATGTTTACAAAATCCTTATCCCATCTTATCTCATCAATCCTAAGTGCAGTCCAAGAAACAGTTAAATTCTTTGTTTGCGTACACTTAGTAACCATACCGAGAGCATCAGATACTGCGTTGCCAATTAAAATATAAGTGCCTCCTATATTCTTCGTGACCAATATTGTTGCCCAACCAGTTTGATTAGTATAGCCATAAATTCCATCAACCGATACTGCAGCATTAACGAGATCCGAAGAATTGTGAGCCCAGACTGCGTGAAGCTTAATCATTACGTACTCCCCTACGATTAATAGCGACTTATCTGAAAGCATATCATCCACCCAGAGCTCTGTCCAAAGCAGGCTTGGGGTCAGCACAGCATTAGACTTAGTGACAAATCCAAGAGCATCTCTAAGAGCTTTAACAGAGTATTTAAGGCTCGTTATATTATTGTTGACGACTGAAATTCCCGCCCATCCAGAGGAGTTAGTTGTACCAGTTAAAGATGAAGCATTCAATCCGACTAGACTACCTATGCAAGCAGATCCGTTATGAGCCCAAATAACCTTTACATATATGTTAATTGGGTCTCCGGTGTTTGTCATTTGTTTATCAATCTTCACCTCTTCAACTTTAAGCTCGGTCCATGTAACTCTTATCGACTTTCCTACGCCTTTAGTTATTGTTCCAGTAGGCTCACCAATAGGATTAAGAACATAAACCATTTCGGTGGGGACATTCTTCGAACTGAGGGTGAACTGAACCCAACCCGTGCTATTACTGAGAGTACTCATCAAGGTTCCATTCAAAGCTACTTCCGCACCAATGATCACAGACCCATTGTGAGCCCAAACCACCCTAGCACTAAGCTCTACAGTAGTATCCGTGTCCACTATCGCTGCAGGAGAAGCAATAACAGGATCTAGTTGTAACTCAGTCCACGATATTTGTTTTGGTCCAGTTTCGTCATAAACAGGAAGCGAGCCGTATACTCTATCCTGAGCAGAGTCAAACGAGAATTTTAAGGTTGTTGGTAGAGCAGAAGAGTAGTTGTATTCCCATCTGGATCTGGAATCAAACCATGTCATTGCGGAACAGTTTATAAACAGAGTGCCGCACGTCGAATTAAATTCAGATCCATCATATTCATATTCAGCTCTACACCATATTGTAACCGTGTCTCCTGTATTAACCAAGAGACTTCGTTTTGACTCTGATAACCAACTTATTATTCTTAAGAAAAGCTCTTCTGGTATAAGATAGCAACCTCCATGAGCTACGACGCGACCGTGTCCTTCCATAGAGTAGGCTAAAACAGTTATGTTTCCTAATGGTTCTCCCGAATCATACCTATCGTTGACTGGTGGAAGATCTAGCCACGAATCCTCGTCAGACCATGCTAAAGCTCCTGCCCGCTGCATATCAAGCAGCACGATGCCAGAACCAATATAAGACATATTAGTCATACCTTTTGTAATTCTATGATTCGCAAAATTATGTATAATAGGCCAATAGGTCCAGTTGTTATAATTGTTCGAAGAATCGTAAACCATCCCCTCTCTGAATCGTATCGCAAAACCTTGTAGCAAGTCGTTGATTGCAATTCTTTCCCCAAGGTATTTTCTGAATGATGTTCCCACGAATAAACCTCCGCCTCTTTGGACAAAACGGTTAACTTCCTGAGCTTCTTGACTAGAGAACGAGAAGTAAATAGGGCAGTAGTTGTTAAACACATATGGTTCTCCCTGATACTCCTCGAAAACTATTAAAACGTCAGCTTTTTGCAAGAATCCCGGGAAAGGATCAGGGCCTGTGCCGACAAAAACTCTGTAATAAGCTTCCGCAGGAGCTTTATAACCCGAGTAAAGGCGAATACTCCATGTCCCTAAGCTAGGATTATGAGCATGAACCTCTTTCCTACCTCTTTGTATAAGGCGACCATTAGGATCATAGAGTTCAACTTTGACAAACCATGTAGCGTTCCATTCCACTTTAATAGTTAAACGATCAACGTTAGTGGTAACATTTATGGTATAAACCTTCTCTTCATCCCCTCTAAGAGAACCTTCAAAACTGCTCCAAACATCCGTTATAGTTGAGCGGATTTCGATCACATCGTATCCATTTCTCCTCAGCATATCTACGTATCTTGGTAAATCCGAATATCCGTAAATTATATCCTGACCGTGGGTTGAATCAAAGACTACCTTTGTCCTATGGTCAGCCTGTATTGCACCCCACTCAGTAATTTTCACCCTATCCCATACTATAGCTACAGGCGGTAATGTATCATATACGAGTGAGAGGTTGTAAACATAATCTCTAATTGAAGAAACTCTATACAAGCTTTTTTGAACAGTTGAACCGCTTACTGTCGCAACCCATTTATTGATTGTCGAATCATAGACTGCTAAAGAATCGTTGACGTACAACTGGCCATTTACGAAAGGCGTATCATCATACTCGTAGACAGCAGTAACGTAAACTTTCTGTTGAGACCCGATACCAGCTCTTCCACTTGAAACAGAATAACCAGTTATCTTAATCCTATCCCATATGATTAATGCCAGTTTGCTGTTAGTATCTGGAGCCAGTGCTGTAATGTTATATGCATTACCACTTATACTTCTAACGTAATACGACTTCTTGCCTGTTAAATCAGAAGGTTCTAAGAATTCCCACCTATTATAGTTTGAATTCCAAATCATTGGCTGTGAGTTATTAAGGATAACTGTTCCATCGTTCACCAAGCTATTATCGTATTCATATTTAAGCACGAACCAGACTAGACCATTAGAACCGACGTTTACTCTTTCGCTTGCTACACCATAATCATCGACTTTAACTCTATCCCATATTATCTCTATAGGAGATTGTGGGTCATGCAAGACCGTTAATCCATATATTGAATCAGATACGGAGGAGACCTTAAAGACTAGCTTACCAACCTTACTGCTAGAATACATAATGCTCCATTTACCAGTTGAAGGATCGTATGAAGCATCTGTGCCATTAATCTTTAATACTCCATTTGTAAAGGGCGTACCGTCATACTCATAAACGGCAGTAACGTATACGGTTTGTGTTGAATTAACATCGACCCTACTGTCGCTAACCTCATATCCATCAATTTTTATCCTATCCCAGATAACTTCTTGCGGACCTGCAACGTCATTAATAGTTGTTAATCCGAATACGGCATCGCTAACTCCTGTTACTCGGTAAGTCTTCTTCTGAACCATTGACTGAGTCTCGATAAGCTCCCACCTGCTATTCGTAGGAGACCATTGCGCCGTTTTCCCATCTATATAAATAATCCCCTTGCTACTATCAAAAAGCATGCCGTCACTCTCGTATACAGCATAAAACCATACTTTAACTGGCATCCCAACATCAAGCCTATTATCGCTCACTCCACCAGCCGTTATCTTTATCCTATCTACAATCATTCTTCTTGCTGAACTGAATGAACCGGTATTACCTGCATTATCCTCTGCACAGACACGCCAATACCAAGTTCCGATAGGAAGATCTTCTGGCAACGTATAACTTGTCGCCGTTATTCCAGTTATCCTCCGAAGATTAGCTGTGTTAAAAGAAGGGCTAGTATCTATTTCCAGAATATAGCTAGCAACCCCACTTGTTGAATCGCTAGAAGGCACCCAACTAAATGTTGGTCTAGGATTAACCCTCGCACCATCGTTTGGAGAAGACAATGAAGGAGTTGTTGGAGGACTCGTATCTAGTATTATGGTATCGCTTGAAGGAGAAGATTCTAAACCCACATAATCTTTATACTTAACATATACTGTCTTAGTTCCATCCCCAGGAGTTAAGACCCATGATTTTGAAGTTGAATAGTATTCCCAGGGGCTCCAAGAAAAACCATCATTGCTGAAACACATGTAGACCACTCCGCTTCCCACTCCATCAACAGCGTCAAGAGTTAATGTAACTGAAGGCGAGTTCGTGTAAGCAGCGCCTCCATTAATTATTACAATACCTGCAGGAGGAGTCGTGTCAATTTTAACGGTTATAGTGTTCGACCAGCTGCTTTGAAGACCAGCTGCGTCAACAGCTCTAACTTTGAAAGTATGAATCCCATCACTTAAAGTAGGATGGTATGGACTGGAGACTTGAAACGGAGACCCACCGTCAATACTCCCCTCGTAATAACTTACTCCACTACCCGTGTCTCCAGGGGTATTCCACGTGAAGTACGGAGAATTATGAGTAGTCCAGCTTGAGCCACAATGACTCTCACTTAATGATGGAGCATTTGGAGAAGTCACATCAATGTAAAATGGCCCTATGTGCAAAGCATTAGGATTCCAGTTTCCTGCATTATCCACAGTTCTTATGTGAAGGTACCAACTGCTACCTGTGGAAAGCGGAAAGCTTACAGAATATGTAATGGTCTGGTCTACCGTAGTATCTGGCAGAGTTGTCGGATTGTTGTCCCAAACGCAAGAATAACCATATACGCCGCTAAGATCATCTGACGCACCAGACCAACTAACCTCGATTGTGTTATCCTTAGACCAAACTCCTATCTGGTGGCTCGAAGTCCAACTAGTTGGATTGCTTGGTGGATTTTTATCCAAGGCTATAGCGGCGTCCCAAATGCTTATTCGTCCAAAACCATCAAGATCCGTATTAGGTACATCTATTGCTTTTGTTTTTAAAGCTTCTTCAACAGCTATTGGGTTATTATTAAGATGTCTTAACACAAGAGCTGAGCCAGCAACATGAGGTGCTGCAAATGAGCTACCGGACCAATAAGTAACGTAACCTTTTTCTACAGTCGTTAAAGTATATATACTTCGACCAGGTGCCGCAAGAGTTGGTTTTATCTCTCCATAATAATTTGGATAGCTATATTGTGGACTGGCAGGCCTGTATATTGTATTATCAGATTGTATAGAAGAAATGCTTAAAACGAATAGTCCTGTACTGGGATCTACTGGATAGTTGTCACCATTGCCCCAATTACCCGCAGCTGCAACAACAGTTGTATCATAATCAGCAGCAGCTGAAGCAGCTCTCGCGAGTTCCGATGTTCCGTCACTCGGCTTATCTCCTAAGGTTCCAAGTGATGTAGTTATCACTTGAGCACCTTGTTTATTTGCCCAATCAAAAGAATTAATTATTTGGTATGTAAATTGAGGTGCTTCACAGATTATAAAATAAGCCTTTGGTACAATTTGCCAAACAACGCCTGTAGTGGCAGTTCCATGCCCATCTTGATCGTCTAACCCATCAAAATCCGTTATATACCACATTGCAGCTATTACATTTATCTTAGTAGGATCATAAGGTTTATCCCACAGAGGGTTATATAAAGGATGCTGTTCGTCAAATCCGGTATCTATTATAGCAATTGTAAGACCTTGACCCTCAAAGCCCCTTTGATTTATCTTATCAGCACCTATATTTGTATATCCCCAATTGTTATTTCTCAGGGTCTGTAAATCATACGCAGCCTTCATAGATATTGTTTCGTTGACATATGATGAAATAGGTTGTATTTCTTCTTCTCCATCCCAAATTTCCTTAACAAATGGAAGCGCCGCAAGCCTGCCAATATTTTCTATTGGAACTTTAATCATCAAGGCATTAAGATAAAATAAGTAAGGACTGTTAAGCTCGCCCCTTCCTTCTACAGTAGCAAATTTGCCTCCCCCACTAAATAGTTCAGCATATTCAGTTAAAGTTTTTTTACAATTATTTACATACTGACTATTTTCTGCCATTTTCGATAATTGATTATATGATATTTTTTCTGAACTTTTACTATATCTTCTTATTGATTGCAGTTCTGAAATTTCTGGGTGATCCTTTAATAGTACTATTACTATACGCTCTCCTGTCGCATTATGTTTCATTAACTGTATAAGCGATTTCGAAACGTATACCTCGAAACTTTCTTCATTAATATCAGCATAGATAAATAGGGGGAAAAGCATTGTGGAAAAAAGAAGTATCAATAGCATATTTCTAAAGATTTGATTCTCATTAGTTAGAATAAAACTTATTTTTGACAGATTCGCCCTCACTTTTCGCCTTCATTAAAACTTATTAAACGGAGATTTAAATTTTTTGGTAGATATCTGGGTAAGAATTGAATTTTTTAGATGGTATAATGACTACTTGGCTCCAACTGTAATTAACGGAGAAACCCGGCTATCCGGAAAGATAAAAAAGGGAGATACAATGATTCTAATTACTGATCTTAAAGTAACTTTCGAAGGGACTTATTTAATTGGTAGCAAAGTTATATCGTATATTAACGAGACAGAAGAGGGTTACGGCACTACCTATTACGTATCTGTTCGAGATGGAAAGCTAATTGGCATTACGGACGCTAAGGGTAGGACTCCTCCATCTCTCGAAGTATCTACAGTAAAAGTAGGATAGTCAGTGCCTGTTTTATGTTAAAAATAGCGTAATTTGAAGTTCAATTTTATCAGTACGTTAGTCTCAATTGAGATATTCTCCCACCACCTATATTTTTAGGACTTAAGGACATACTCGTATTCACCGTCAAGTATATATCCTAATTGAGGAAGCCTGGCTACCTTCATGAGCTCCTTCTGAAGCTACACGTCTTTGGCTTTACTCTAATACTTATATACGCCTTTTCCGCTGTTGTTCAGGGTCTAAAGACATCTCCATTTATTTTTACTGTTAGGAAAGAAACTTAAGCTGAAATCCTTAGCACGCGCTATCCCTATTGTCTGAAGGTATCTTGAGATCTACGATATGCTTCCAGTTTATTCTTCTTCCTTGGAGAAAATGAAATTCAGGATAAGATTATAGAGCTCAACATCGTCCATGAAAGCCAAAGAGCATGGTAAGGTTATAAGCTGAGCAGAAGTTGCCAAGCCCTTAAAGGTAAACATCAGTCGTAACCTCTGAGCCAACGGCAACATTTCTATACCATCGCTTCATATCAGCATCTTCTAAAAGGTGATTATACTTCCTCTCCCTCAGTGAGAATTAGGAAAGCAACCCATTTAACCTTTGTCATCATATGTCAAGATTGTTCCCCTATGTGCAAAAACGAATGCACCCATACCCGGTCGAATGGGGAAGTCTTCTTGCTCTATCCCGAATTCCTGTAGGTCGAGGTCGTAGCTTATCCACTTTTGGCTTGTGGAGTTGAACTAGAATATGCTCCTGATGTTTCCGTTTCCCAGTGTGATAAGCCTGGATGCGTTCGCCTCTTGGCTTGAGGTCCATCCAAGTAGGTTATAGCCTGGTGTGATGGTAAAATATTTCAGGCCGTATTTCAGGAATCCTTGAAAGCTAACTTCAGTCCCGTTAGTAACATATATGAAGTATCCGGTGTCCGGAACTATTTCGAAATCCGTCTGGTTTATCCCGAATCTAGCTAGGTTAATATCGTAGGATACATATCTTTGTGACGATGAGTTGAACATGAAGATGCTCTGTGCAGAATCTCCAATCATTTCTAGAAGCCTCGAGGCGGTGAAGGAAACATTATGAATTGGTAGGGAGATCAGGTTATAACCCGGTTTAAGCTTGAGGTTTCGTCTACCCTTACATATCCTGATGCCTGCATTCATTGCCTGCTCATATTCGCCGTCTCCATCATTATCCAGTTTAATAACCACGCCCTCCTGTCCTTGGTGAAGCGGGGCCCAGTCGACCATGTATTGATGGATTGCGTTCTTCATAATTGAGAAATTGCTGGCGGTGAACGTTGCAATCGAATCTCCGATTCTTGTAAAGTTAGCTATTACCAGGGTGTAGTTACCAGTATCCGTGCCCTTAACTTCATATGTATATTTACTCTGATTGTTTGGCAGTATTATCAATTTCATGCTCTCGTTAACAATGGCGTTTGGAATCTCGTTTCTCAGGGTACCGTTAAACCAGCCGGTGACTCTGCCTTGGTCATCGTAAACCCTCAACTCTCCCGGGCTTAGAATGAAAGGAACAGTTGATCCCGTGCTCTCTTCGTAGTATGGAGGTGGCGTTTCCTCAGGAATTGAGTAATCTTTTATATCTTTTATCTCCTTATTTTTTGCATCGATAATCACAACTTTAATAGTATCCTTTGTTGTTTGGTATAGGGCTTCAGTCGTTATTACTGTAAGATTTATATTCACAACAACCGGTTTTTGTACAGAGTAAAAAGCGAAGGTACGTAAGTCTGAAGATCTTTTATCATCATGAATATGGCCTGCGAAATTCAAGAACGAATGATTGCCCTTCCATGCAAGGGTTTCCAAAATATTATCAATCTCAGACTTCGAAAAGGCTTCGAAATAGTTGATCCACATCGGATGATGGGAAAAAATGATTATGGGCGGGCCAAGGTCTCTACCCGTATTTGCTGGAACCCATGAATTCAACCAGTTTAAAGTCTCTGGGAACGGCTCAGCATCTGAACCCACTCCAGCGAATATGGGGACTTTTTCTCGCGTATTGAAATCGAGGAATATGAAGTGGAATCCTTCATAAGTGGAAGCATAATTCTGCAGACAGCATTCGCTTTTGCTCCAATCCTTAAATAGTCTCGTGATGAGATTAATATTTCTGCTATTTTCCACCGTGTTCCAGAAAACATCATTAAAGTATTTCCCCGAGGCGGAAGGAGCCTCTTCGTCCGCGATTCGGATTTCCAAAGGATCCTGAGGCGAGTTTTTCTGAGTGTAAGGTAACAAATCATGATTTCCAATCACCGGAACATATGGAATGCCAAAATCGTTCAAACTGTTCAAAATCTCTCTCGCTTTCTTAAATTCCGAGATCTCAGCAGAATCCGCAATATCCCCTAAAACAACTACAAACCTTATGTAATAATCGCCGTATGCATCGAGTTCAATTATTTTTTCGACTACGCTTCTCAGCCTCATGGTGAGCCAATATTCTTGACCATCAGTATCATCCCAGCCTTTAGAGCCATAGTCCAGAATCCACGGGGTATTATTGGAGGAATAATAGAGGAAAAGACCTATATTGAAGTTTTCCACTTTAATGTTCCTTATCGTCACGTTAACTCTGTTCTCAAGCCTTACCCCCTCTCCAAAGCCTGATCCTGTTACGATGTGGTCGTTGCCCTCCAGGATGATGTTATTTCTCTCAACGACTATTCCGTCGGTAATAAATATGTTGATGACATCGCCAGTCAAATAATATGTGTCGCCAACCCTGACTATTGGCGCGTCGCTCGGCTCAATACTCCCATCAGCTTTGATGGTGATCGTTGAACCAGTCCAGCCCGCCTTAACTTTTAAGCTTGGAATGCTGACAGTTGAAAGTATTAGTAGGAGGATCATTGCTAGGGTTAATAATTTTTTCATCTTTTAAAAAAAGCTATGTTTAAAGTATTTAAGATTTACGATTAAATATCTTAAATATTGGGCTTAGCTTAAGTTACTTAAACTTGGACAAGCCTAGTATTCCCGTTGCTTCTCCTGATGGTTTCAAGTATGACTAGGACGCCCTCAATATTGCTCCTGAAGAAAGATTCCTGTCATATTCTGTTCCATAGTGGAATACCTCTAACAACCATCTAATCAACTTTGAGGATTTCATACCTATGTTTAATATTCTATAAGTTAACCATTATACTTTAAGGATTCTTGCATACTTTTAACCATTTTTAGGGCTCAATTCCGTTTCCAAAGCTTTAGAGATGCCTTATTGACTTCTCTGCCGAGCGTTAAACACTCTTCCTCCGTCAAATCGCTCCTTGCAAACCTCTCATCCCATTCCTTCAGCAACAATTCTCTCGCAACCCTGAGCCGCACCACCATATCTATATCCTTCTTTAACTTGACTAGAAGCTCCTCGCTAACCTCCGTCGGAATCCTTATAACGATCTCCGCCATATCCATTATAGGATTCTCGCCAACCGTATTTAAATATTCTTAAAAGCCAGAAGAACGCTTAGAAGCCCCGTGGATAATCGTCTCAAAAACCTTTAGTTAAACGCCAAAGCCTGCCGGGCTTCGTGGGATAGTTGGTGAACAGGAGCTCGCCGGAGGAGGTTAAAGAAACGTCGCCGATCCTGCCATTAGCACGAGTATAGACAAGGGTTAAGGAGGTCTGAACAGGCTGGGAAAACGCGGAGACACAGAGAGATACGGCCAGTAGGAAGGCGAATAAAAATAGCCTCGCATTCCTCACCAGCCCGTTGAAAAATCTAACCAGCATTTCAGCGCGACCTTCTAGACTATGCAGGACCCTGTTCCATTAACCCTTACAGCGTGCGCTAGCGTCAAACAAGCCTTTCAGAAAGAATGGAAGCAATTCCCTATCGCATGACAAGCGCACGCTCAAGTAAGCCTTTTAGGATTATCAAGGATTCAATACACCCAAATAGTAGAGTTGAAGTCTTTCATCAGTATCACTTTGATGATAATATATTATTAAATCAGCACCCCTCTGAAGAAAATCGGAAGGCACAATTATTAAGTTTACACCATCATGTAGAACATATGTTAACTTCTCACCTTTAGAATGAGAAACTAATTCAAGCAAAGGAGGGGATTTTAAAGATAGAGTATTAACAGAGAGTATTATACTTACTTCAGACGAATAAGTGTATATGGCAGGAATATGCCCCCTTATACCCACAGAATATCCTTCCAACACGACTCTATCTAGATAATATGTTGCATTTCTACCTGTAAAACCTATTTCAAATAAATCAATCTTACTCCAAGAGGGGGTTCCATAAGATTTAAAGGAATTCAAGGTAATGGTAAAAAGTTTCCATCCAATAAAATCGTCGATTATAGATAGATCATAAAAATCTTGCCAACTTTGCTCTTTAATAGTATGGAAAGTAATGCGAATGGGTTTAGATGTGTTTGCACCATAAAAATAGAAACTTATTCTGTTAAATGAACTCCAGTTTTGAGATGCTTTATAAAAATGCCTAATACTTACCCATTCCTTAGCTTTAATATCTACTTTTATTGAATTATCCCCGTGTACTTTTATTTCACTCTCATCAGATAGGCTTAATTTATCCTGAGGATTGTTTTTGGCTTTCATAAAAAAGGAACTATCATCGTCAACAATTTCTTCAGTGGTATACGTTGTTGAATATAATGTCATAGTTTCATTCAGAATCGATGAGAAACTATAATTATTTAGTGGAGCCCATGATTCATTCTCGAAAAATGTTAAAAACTCATAATAAGATCTGCTTTCATTTTGAGTGATAATTTTAAATAATCTAAACTTTGGGAATTCCCTAGAAAGTATGATGTATGGGGATTTATTAATATTAGTTAAATCTAGCCAAGGAAAATTATCACATATGTTTCTAAAGTAATTGTAATAGCTATGCCCTATTTTAGGAAGTAATAAATAGCGTATATTGTGAATTAAATAAAGATTTTCTATTTCTTCATCGGTAATATTTTTGATTGCAAGCAAGTTGATTATGCCGTCTACAGAAGTTATCTCAATTACTGGGTGGTCCGTAAAGTATGCTATAGGCAAGGCGTATGATGTAATTATACTAGAACTATCTCTAAAATTTTGGTTTATGTAAGAAATTATATCATACAAATTGTTCTCCCATCCTTCAGGAACATAGTATACATTTTTACGAAGATCATTAAAAGCTCCCAATATGGTTGTCGATGAAATCAAAAGAAGAATCATAGGAATGAGCGAAAAAAAGAAAAGCATATTACGATAAAGTTTACCCTCTTTCATTAATTCCCGTTCAAATTCGCTCCAGCTTCTAATTTTGCCTTTCTTAAAATCCATCAATCCCCTTCGTATTCCTTCAAGTTCCTTCGGATTAGCAAGTATCTCA
>Ga0105162_1001488_pt1 | contig 13388 bp, 12 predicted proteins | sample JNZ201metaG_FD_81532 | JGI IMG/M metagenome (GOLD analysis project Ga0105162, IMG submission 81532) | Hot spring microbial communities from Jinze hot spring, China to study Microbial Dark Matter (Phase II) - JNZ 20120812A | ecosystem: Environmental > Aquatic > Thermal springs > Hot (42-90C) >...
AAGCCAACGAGTGGGACCAAAAACCCTGGCAAACCCTGAGCTCACGAGGGTGGGGGAAAACAGAGGGTGCAGGGGGCATAGCCCCTTGCCAGTGGGAACTGGGGGTGTCCCCCCAGTTTTTCCAAAAAGAAACTTCAGGGGATTTTAGCCCTTTGCTTAATCGGAGGGGAAATAAAATGGCGGTAATACTTGTGGTAGAAGACAATGTTGCCCTTCTCCACGGTATAAAAGACCTCTTAGAGCGAGAAGGTTACCAGGTTCTTACCGCTCGTGATGGAGCGGAAGCTTTGGAGGTCATGGAAAAAACCTGCCCCGATCTCATAATAGCTGACATTATGATGCCCCGCATGGATGGCTATGCTTTCTATGAAGCCGTCCGTGGCCGATCAGAATGGGTGACTATACCTTTCATATTCCTCACAGCCCGGGCTTCTCGTGAAGATATCATAAAAGGCAAGGCAATGGGGGCAGAAGATTATATAACTAAGCCCTTTGACGTCCGGGAACTCCTGGCCGCAGTACGCTCCCGCTTGGAAAGGGCCAGAGTTGTGCAAGAAATCACCGAGGCAAAAGTAGAAAAGCTTAAAGAGCAAATCATAACAGCACTAAGCCACGAACTCCGCACCCCTCTCACTTATGTGGTTGGTTACACCGAGCTGGCTCTGGAAGAACTCAAGTCCTTGCCCCCCAATTCTTTCCAGGATTATCTCCAGGAAATCAAAAGAGGGGCAGAGCGACTCACGAAGCTGGTGGAGGATTTCCTCCTCTTGCTCCAGATAGATAGTGGAAGAATTAAAGAGCAAATTCAGCAATTCTCGGAAGAGAGGAATGACCTGCCAGATATAGTGAGAGAAGCGGTGGAGAAATATCGCCCCTTGGCTGAGGGCAAGGGAGTCCACCTGGAATACCAGGTAACTCCTCCTATTCCGCCTGTGCGCATTGTTAAGCCTCTTTTCATTGATGCTCTCGGCAGACTTCTTGACAATGCCATTAAGTTCTCCCTCAGGGATGAAAAAGAGGTGCGCGTTTACCTTCGCCAGGAAGGAGATTGTGTGAAACTTACAGTGGAGGATAAAGGTATAGGGATTCCGCCAGAGGAAATCCCAAACCTTTTTGAAAGGTTCAGGCAAATAGGCAGGGAAAAAACCGAGCAGCAGGGTCTTGGACTGGGCCTGGCCATAGCCCGGGATATAGTGAACTTGCATGGTGGAAAAATAGAAGTGAAAAGCGAACCCGGGCGTGGTAGTTCCTTCACCATTTGCCTCCCCCGAGCAAAATAAAAATATGCATAGCCACCCCTCCCTATTATTCAGAGCAGTTGTTTGCCTTTTAGCTCGGATTTGTCTATAATACTTTCTGAACCAACGAGGCCGGGAGGGTTTATGGAAAGCTCAGAATTCTTCCAAGAACTTCTGGAAATCCCTCACATAACCCCCGGAAGGATTGTTAAAGGGGTCCTTGTGAAGATTTCTCCTGACGAAGTGCTGGTGGATATTGGCACCAAGACGGAAGCTGTACTCCACCGCAAAGAGTTGGCAGGACCAGCATGGGAAATCCTTAAAAATTACAAAGTGGGCGATGAAATCCCTGTTTGTATTATAAGGCCCGAGACTGATACCGATCACGCTGTTGTCTCCATCCTTAGAGCTAAAGTTGAAACAGATTGGAATTATGTTGAAGAGCTTAAGCGTACAAAAGCGACCTTTGAGGCTGAGGTGGTGGATTACAACAAAGGCGGATTGCTGGTGAAAGTTGGGCTCCTCAAGGGCTTCGTTCCTGTATCCCAAATTGATCCTCTCCGTTACCGAAACCACAGGGGAACCAGCAGGACAAAAGTCCTTTCCGAGTTAGTGGGACAAAAAATAAAATTAAAAGTGATGGAAGCTCAAAGGGAACAGGGTCGCCTCATTCTCTCAGAAAAGCTGGCTATGGAAGAGTGGAGGGAAGAGCAAAGAGCGCGCCTCCTCCGGGAACTCCAGGAAGGGGATATCTGTACCGGCGTTGTTACCGGGATATGTGAGTTTGGCGCTTTCGTGGATATCGGAGGTATTGAAGGCCTTATCCACCTCTCAGAACTTTCCTGGATTAAAGTTTCCCACCCAAGTGAGGTGGTTAAAGTAGGAGATAACGTGGAAGTTTACGTCCTGGAAGTGGACAGGGAACGGGGGAAAGTAAGCCTGAGCCTGAAGCGCCTCCAGCCTGAGCCCTGGAGCATGGTGGAAGAAAAATACCGGGTTGGGCAATTTGTGGAGGGGATTGTGACCAAACTGGCCCCCTTTGGGGCTTTCGTCCAGATAGAAAAGGGGGTGGAAGGCCTCATCCATATCTCTGAGCTTTCCTTCCAGCGCATCAGCCACCCTAAGGAGGTAGTAAAAGTAGGGGATGTCCTACGCCTCCAGATTATAAGCCTTGACCCCGTTCACCGCCGGATGGGCTTGAGTCTAAAAAGGGTGGCGGAGCAAGAGAGATCCAGCGAAGACTGGCGCAAGGATTATCAGGAAATTTCCCGGAGGGATTGATGGGGGATAAGCTGGAGAAATTTGCTAAACAAGCTCGTAAAGTCCTGAAGCTGGCTCAGGAAGAAGCCATAAGGTTCAACCACAGCTACATTGGAACCGAACACCTCCTTCTGGGTTTGCTCCACGACAAGGACAGTGTGGCTGTCAAAGTTCTTGAGGAACTCGGAGTAAATCCCGCTCATGTCCGGCGGAGTTTGGAAAGGCTTATAAAACCTGGAAGGCACACCCCTACCCAGCTAACTCTCACCCCCAGGACTAAAAGAGTTCTTGCTTTAGCTATGGACGAAGCCCGAAGGCTAGGGCACAATTATGTGGGAACTGAACACCTGCTCCTGGCGCTGGCCAAGGAAGAAGAAGGGCTGGCTGTAGAAGTCCTCCGGAACCTGGGGGTGGATCTGGAAGCCATACGGCGCCAGACTACAAAGCTTCTTATTGAAAGCAAACCCCAGCCTTCCGCTCGCCCCCCCGAAAGCACAACCCCGCTTTTGGATCAATTATCGGTGGATCTTACGGCCCTGGCTGCAGAAGGGAAGCTTGACCCAGTAATAGGCCGGGAAAAGGAGATAGAAAGGGTGATGCAAATCCTGGCCCGGCGAACCAAAAACAACCCAGCCCTGATAGGGGAGCCTGGGGTCGGGAAAACCGCTATTGTGGAAGGGCTCGCCCAGCGGATAGTGGCCGGGGAAGTCCCGGAACCACTGCTGGATAAAAGGGTGGTAATGCTGGATGTGGGGGCTCTTGTAGCCGGAACTATATACAGGGGCCAATTTGAGGAGCGCCTTAAGAAAGTTATAGAAGAGATACGCCGTTCCCCTGTTATCCTCTTCATAGATGAAATGCACATGCTCGTGGGGGCAGGAGCAGCCGGATCAGCAGTGGACGCTGCCAACATCCTCAAGCCAGCTTTAGCCCGGGGCGAGCTTCAGTGCATAGGGGCCACAACCCCCGATGATTACCGGAAGTATGTGGAGAAAGATGCAGCTCTGGAGCGTCGTTTCCAGCCCGTATACGTATCAGAGCCAACACCGCAGGAAACCATTGAAATCCTCAAGGGCATAAGGAGCCGATACGAAGCCCACCATAAGGTCAGGATAACCGACGAAGCTATATTGAGCGCCGTTCGCCTCTCCATCCGCTACATAACCGACCGTTACCTTCCCGATAAGGCCATTGACCTTATAGATGAAGCCGCTGCCAGGGTTAGAATGTATAAGTCGCCCTACGCTCGCGAGCTTCAGGAAATATTCCGACAATTGAGGCAGATCCGCCAGAGGAAAGAGGAGATCCTGGAATTTGGTAATTACGATGAAGCTTTTGCCTTACGCCTTAGAGAAGTAGAGCTGGAGAAAAAACTTTCGGCTATCAGGGATGAATGGGACCTTTCTGAAGATTTGCCCCTGGTGACTCCTGAGGATATAGCTGAAGTGGTATCAATGTGGACAGGGATCCCGGTTACTTCCCTGGCGGAGGAGGAGACGAAGCGCCTTTTAAGGATGGAGGAAGAGCTCCATAAGCGCATTGTAAGCCAGGACGAGGCCATTGAAACCGTTGCTAAGGCGGTGCGGAGGGCAAGGGCTGGGCTCAAAGACCCCCGCCGTCCCATTGGAACCTTCATCTTTATGGGGCCAACAGGGGTTGGAAAGACAGAACTGGCCAAAGCCCTGGCTGAATTCATGTTCGGAACCGAAGATGCCCTTATCCAGATAGATATGTCCGAATTCATGGAGCGTCACACCGTATCCCGTCTTATCGGAGCTCCGCCCGGCTATGTGGGATATGAGGAAGGAGGCCAGCTTACCGAAGCTGTTCGCCACCGTCCTTACAGCGTAATCCTTCTGGATGAGATAGAGAAGGCTCACCCCGAAGTATTCAACATCCTCCTCCAGATAATGGAAGAAGGGCACCTGACCGATGGCCGTGGCCGTCGGGTTGACTTTCGCAATTGCATAATCATAATGACTTCCAACATAGGTGTGGAGAGGCTTAACCGGGCCGCTGCCCTGGGGTTCAAAGCCGCCAGAGATGAGGTTAAAGACTTGCAGACCCGCTACGAGGCTATGAAAGAGCAAGTCATGGCTGAACTCAAGCGCACTTTCCGCCCCGAATTCCTGAACCGCGTGGATGCAGTGGTAGTCTTCAAGCCCCTGACCAAAGAGGATATAAAGAAGATCGTTGACCTGGAGATAGGCAAACTGGCCAAAAGGCTTGAAGAACAGAAATTGTCCATTGAAATAACGGAGGAAGCAAGGGAATTCTTAGCGGAAAAGGGCTATGACCCTAACTTTGGCGCTCGTCCCCTCAAGAGAGCAATTCAGCGCTATGTGGAAGAGCCTCTCTCCGAAGCTATCTTGGAAGGACGCTTCAAAATGGGGGATACTATTGTGGTGAGCGTGCAAGAAGGGAAAATCTCCCTGGAACCCAAGGGGGCTTTCCCGAAAGAGACCCTGGTTCTGGAAAAAGCTCTGAACTGACCATTATCTGAGGATGTTTCTCACAGGGCAGCAAAAAGGCCAAGTTCCTCGGCAGAGGTTTTAATAACCTTGACTAAATTGCTCAGAATTGCTATAATTTTCACAGCTCACAAGGGTTTGGCTTTACATTAAAAAACCAGCGGAGGTTTCCCATGAAAAAGTATGAATGCACCGTTTGCGGTTACATATACGACCCTGCAAAGGGCGACCCCGACCGAGGTATAGCTCCCGGCACACCTTTTGAGCAGCTTCCCGATGATTGGGTTTGCCCCGATTGCGGGGCTACAAAAGATTTGTTCCAGCCCTTAGATTAAAGCGAAGGTAAAACCCATGCCTCCGATAACCGTAGCCCCTGGAATTTTCTGGGTAGGGATAAACGATCGCACTACTGACCTCTTTGAGGGCCTCTGGCCAATAGAGAAGGAAGGCGTGTCCTATAACTATTACCTCATCCTGGACGAGAAGAAAGTCCTCATAGACCTGGCCAAAAGCTTCAAAACCGACGAGTTTTTATCCAACATAGCGGAAGTCACAGACCCAGCTGAAATTGATTACATTGTCATAAACCACATGGAACCAGACCACACAGGAACCCTTTACACTTTTCGCCGGATTGCCTCTAAAGCTACCATAATAGTTAGCCCGAAAGGGGCTGAACTCCTCAAGAACTTCTTCGGCATAACCGAAAAGGTGAAAGTAGTTGAAGATGGCGAAACCATCTCCCTGGGTCAGCGGACATTGCGTTTTCTCCACACCCCTTTCATTCACTGGCCTGAAACTATGATGACCTACGAAATCAGCTCTCATATCCTTTTCTCGTGCGATGCCTTTGGGGGATACGGAGCACTAAGGGGAGCCATATTTGACGATGAGTATCCTGACCTGGAATTCTACAAGAAGGAGGCTCTGCGTTATTACGTCACAGTTGTGGCTAAGTTCAGTGGTCCCGTTCTGAAAGCCATAGAGAAGCTTAAGGACCTTCAGATAGATGTAATTGCCCCCTCTCATGGACTGCTTTGGCGTAAAAGCCCATCCACTATAGTAGAGCTTTACCGTCTCTGGGCAAGCTATGCTTCTTCCCCTGGTGAGCCGGCGATTACCCTAATCTATGGCTCCATGTATGGCAACACTGAAAATTTCATGAACGCCGTGGCTCAGGGTGTATCCCGTGAAGGGGTTCCTGTGGAAATATTTGATGCCGCTCGCACTCATCCTGCTTATATCCTCCCCTACCTCTGGACACGACAGGGAGTCATAATAGGCGCGCCAACGTATGAAGGAGACCTTTTCCCTCCAGTTGCTCATGTTCTGGACATAGCTGCCCTCAAGAGGGTTACTAACAAGAAAGCTGCTTACTTCGGGAGCTATGGTTGGAGTGGTGGGGCCCTTAGGAGGCTTAAAGAGATCCTTGAAACCCTTAAGTGGGAACTGGTAGACTCTTTGGTGTTCCCTGGGAGGCCTGGCCCCGAAGAGCTTAAGAAAGGGGAAGAATTTGGAGCCAAGTTCGCTCGTTTAATCAAGGGAGAGCTATGAAATCCGCCCCCCTTAACTTCGTCATCATAGGCAACGGGGTGGCAGGGGTTACTGCTGCTTTAGAACTTGCCCGGCGTAAAGCCGGGGAAATTGACCTTTTCACTGCTGAGCCGTATCATTACTACTACCGCCCACGCCTTCCAGCTTTCATCGCAGGGGAAATATCTGAGAAAGAGGTCTTTGCGTATCCTCCATCTTGGTATGATGATGCTGGCGTGAAAGTTCACCTTAATACCCCAATAGTTCGTCTGTTCCCGGAGCGCAAGGTCATAGTTACTGCTGATGGGAAGGAATATTCTTTTAGGAAACTTCTCCTGGCCACGGGAAGCCGCCCTCTGCTCCCTCCTATAGAAGGATCTGAATTGAAGGGAGTTTTCACTTTGCGGACTTTAGAAGATGCACTGGCCATAAAGAATTACTCTGAACGCTGCGAGAAAGCCGTAATACTTGGAGGGGGGCTGCTGGGTCTTGAAGTGGCCAGAGCTTTGAAGGTTCGTGGCCTTTCCGTTACGGTCTTAGAGCGAGGCCCTCACCTTTTGCCACGTCAACTGGATAAAGAAGGAGCAGCAGTCTTTCACAAATTGATAGAAAACATGGGCATTGATGTATTATCTTCGGCCGAAGCCCGCGCTATCCTGGGAAATGGGGAAGTAAAAGGCGTAGTGCTCCGGGATGGTCGCGAATTACCAGCTCAGTTGATCGTTATAGCGGCGGGGGTCCGTTGCAATGCTGAACTGGCTAAGGAGGCCGGCCTTCGGGTGGAAGGAGGAATTGTAGTGGACGAAAAGATGGCTACTTCTGCTCCGGATATTTACGCTGCTGGAGATGTGGCCTCTTTCCGGGGACAAACATGGGGCATAATCCCTGTTGCTTTGGCCCAGGCTCGGGTAGCAGCCGCTTCCATGGCCGGAGAGGAAGCTTTTTACAAAGAAGTTGTCCCTTCTAACTCCTTGAAAATCACCGGAATAGACTTAACCTCAGCGGGAGAAGTAAACCTGCCAGAGGACCAGGCAATTCATTTGCGGCTCTCCAAACCTGAAGCCGGCCTATACAGGAAATTAGTCCTCAACAATGGCAAGCTTGTGGGCGGAATATCTATCGGCGATAAAGAATGGGGAGCCACAATGGAAAAGCTGGTAAAGGACAAAACCCCTATAACAGTTGAAGAAGCTAAAAAACTTTTGGGAGGAGGTTAACCATGATAGGCGAGCTTTATCAAAAAGCCGATTGGAAAGCCGAAAAGCATGTCCCTGTAATTGAAGCCCCCTCTGAGGTCAAAGCTGGCGAACTTTTCCAGGTAAAAGTTAGCATCGGAAAAGAAATCTCTCACCCCAATACCACTGAGCACCACATCCGCTGGGTAAGCGTTTACTTCCACCCTGAGGGGGATAAATATGCCTACGATGTGGGCCACTTCGCTTTCAATGCCCATGGAGAATCGGTTCAGGGCCCCAATACCGGACCCGTTTACACCCACCATGAGGTGGTTTTCTGGATGAAAATCCAGAAATCGGGCACCCTCTACGCCACTTCTTACTGCAACATCCATGGCCTTTGGGAGTATGCCCATCCAATCAAGGTGGTGGAGTAAATAAAAAGCCCGGGGCTTTTAGCTCCGGGCTTTGCTAAAAGGGGAAAGGGTTATGGAAGAAGCTCTCTCTATACTTGCTATAGCCATAAAGAACGAGGAAATGGGCAAAGATTTCTACTCCAAAGCCTCTTCGCGGAGCCTGGATGAGCGAGGACGCAATACTTTCGCCTATTTAGCCAGGATGGAGGAAGAGCATCTTCGCATCCTCCTGGCTGAGTATGAGGCGATCCGCCAGGGTAAACCCTGGCTCACCCGGGAAGAAGCTCTGGAAGAAGGCAGAAAGCTGGACATTTCCCATCTCCCGGAGCCTGGGGAGATCCCGGAAGGTCTTTTCCTACCTCCTTTTATATTCCCGCCCCCTGAAGAAGCGCCAGGCATTAAAGGAGATATAGCTGCTCTGGAATATGCCCTCAAAATGGAAGAGCGGAGTTACAACCTCTACAGAGAAGCCAGAGATAGAACCTCCGCTCCTTTGGGACAAGAAGTTTACGGCTTGCTCATGGAGGAGGAAAATAAACACTACAAAGTCCTCCGCGAAGCCCTGGAATATCTGACCGCTAACCAGACATGGTGGGACGATTGGGAAAAACCTTTCTTTGAAGGGTGATCTCCTGAGGTTCTGAACGGGAACACGAGGCTGAGAAATGGGGGAGAGGACAAAGCAGAACCTTTATGTTGCCTTTGTGGGCGAAGCCAAGGCTTATTTTCGCCTCCTGGCTTACGCTGAAAAGGCCGAAGAAGAAGGCTACCCCCAGATAGCAGCGTTATTCAGGGCTGTGGCTGAAGCGGAACGAGTCCACGCTACCCGCAACCTCAGGCTACTGGGAGAAGTCGTAGTAAAGGATACGGAAACGAACTTAAAAGCCTCTTTTGAGAGGGAAGAGAAAGCAAGCACTTCGTTTTATCCTCAGTTCATAAAAGAAGCCGAAGAAGAAGGGGAACGGGCAGCGGTTATATCCTTCAGCCATGCTCGGGATGTAGAAGAGGAGCACGCCTCCCTCTATAAGCGAGCTCTTCAACATCTCGTGGCAGAAACAGCACCGAGGTATTACGTTTGCCAAGTTTGTGGATATATAGCTGAGGGCGAACCCCCGGAGCGCTGCCCGGTGTGCAATGCTCCCAGGGAAAAGTTCAAAGAAATTCTTTAAAGGAGGCTGGACATGGATTGGCTCAATTTCCTCAAAGTAATGATGATAGAAGAGATGGCTGCCCGCGATAAATACCAGCTGGCCATGGAACTTGCGGACGACCCTCAAATAAAGGCCATTTTTGAAAAGCTGCGGGACGAAGAAGCTTTCCATGCCAATTTCCTCGAAGGGGAATACAATCGCCTCCAGAAGATCCTGAAGAAGGAGGGATAATTATGGCTGATACGGTAGAAATGCTAAAAGCCGCAGCCAGGGATGAGCACGCGGCCGTTATTCAATATCTTCTGCACGCTTATAACATGGGCGAGGGAGAGGAAGCTTGTGAAATTGAAGGCATAGCTCGGGATGAAATGCGCCATTTTTGGATGCTTTCGCGCTGGATTGTCAAGCTTCAGGGCACCCCTACCATAGAGCGCGGCTTCACAGATCTGGGTGGGGAAACCAAAGCTGAATGGATGGACCGGGATGTCCAGGCAGAGGAACGCGCTATAGCCATGTATCGGTCTTACATCGCGGTAATAGAAGATCCTGCCCTTCGCTCAGACCTTGAAAGGATCCTTGCAGATGAAGAACGCCACCGGGAAACCTTCAAAGAGCTTGGAGAGAAATTCCGGCGCCAGCAGCAATTAGCCCCTGAAGAAATTGCCGGGCCCCCTGTTCCCTTACCTTCCACCCTTGAAGCTTTGGATTGGGGCATACGCCATGAGTATGCTGCTATCCTTCAATACCTTTTCCATTCATTCCTGATCAAAGATGAGGAAACCTCACGGCAACTTGAGCTCCAGGCTATAAATGAAATGCAGCATTTAGGCTGGCTTGCGGAAAAACTCGCCAGCATGGGTAAACCTATTCCCATTGAACCTCATCCGGTGAACCTTTCCAGGGAATTGCCACAGATGTTAAAAGCCGACATAAACCTGGAAACAGAGACGGCCAATAAGTACAGTGCTTTTTCGGCTGAAGTGGAAGACCCTTCCGTCAAAGAGCTTTTAGAAACCCTGAAGGCTCATGAACTATACCATGAAGGCCTTTTTAAGAGGCTTCTGGAGAGGATAAAGCATCTGAGTCCTTCCGGCTGGACTGTAGGAAGCCTTATAAAAACTGAGAAGGAGGGATAAGACATGGAGCATATTCTTATGCGGAGCGCGGCTCCTCTGAGCTTGGCCCAGTGGGAGCTCATTGATAAAACAGTAAAAGAAGTTGCCAGCACGATCCTGGTAGGAAGGCGCTTCTTGCAACTCTACGGCCCCCTGGGCTATGGGGTTTACACGGTGCCTTTTTACAGCTATAAGAAAGAGGAAGAAACCCTGCGAGCTGAATGTTTGAAACCTCTTCCCCTGGTGGAAATCTCCACTGACTTTGTTATAACCGCACGAGACCTGGATTCCTTTGAAAGGGGCTTGCCCTTTGATGTGGGACCCGTGGCAGGAGCAGCTGCCTTCTGTGCCATGAAGGAAGATGAATTGATCTTCAAAGGCTGTGAAGAGACTGGTCTTGAGGGCCTCCTGAACGCCTCCGGCCGCCAGGTTTTACCAATGGGTGATTGGGACAAAGAGGGCCAGGCCTTAACAGATGTTTCTAAAGCAGTAGCTAAACTCACTTCTTCCGGATTTTATGGTCCGTATGCGGTAATACTAAACCCCTCCACCTTCGCTTTACTCCAAAGGGTTGTGGGACGCCAGGGCATTCTGGAAGTGGAATTGGTGAAAAAAGTGGCAGAAGCAGGTCTTTTCTGCACCCCTGCTGTACCGGAAAACAGGGTGGTAGTCCTTTCCCCCAAACCCATCTATATGGACCTGGCCGTTGGGCAGGACCTGGTAACAGCCTATCTGGAAAGCTCCAACATGGAGCACAAGTTCCGGGTTTTTGAAACCGTTGCTCTGAGGATAAAGCAACCTGGCGCTATTTGCACTCTGGAAGGATAACCCTCAGCCGCTGGGGCAGCCGGGATAACCCAATACTTACCCGAAATGCTCCATGGCTGCCCCTTTATTTTTGAAAATTGAGGAGTTTCAGCAATGAAACGGTTCTTAAAGCCAATTTTTATTGCCTTTGCCGTCCTTTTGGGCCTTTGCCTGATACTTGAAATCGGAGAACGCATATACGTGGAAGCCCCTCTTAAAACCGATTTCTATGGCTCAATCCCTCGGGATAAAGTGCGGGAACGCCAGGAAGAAATCGGAGTGCGAGTGGCAAAAGGCCCCGGCTGGGTCCACCTTGGCTGGATCGCTGACCCCGAACGCGAATACTATCGCATAGAACGATTATCCGGCGGCACCTGGGAACCCGTTGGCAAAGCAAAATACGGCTCTTTCCTCCTCCGGGAGGGTGGCACTTTTCGGGTCCTTGCAATTCCTAAAAACGGAGCTGATCCGCGCATAATCGGAGAAGTTTCTGCTGAGCCTGATAAAGATCCAGCACCGATTTTTGTCCCGCGGATCGCTGGCCCCTGGCGCCTGCTGTTCCGGCCTCAAAAATCCGGTTACTACGTTAACGACCACACAATCTTTCAGGATGCGGAAGGCAACTGGCGGTTGATAGGGATTACTTCAAAGACAAGTGGCGACCCAAACCAGGAGAAGTATTTCGCGGTAGGGGTGAGCAGAGATTTTCCACCGGCCAGCGGCATGATTGAAACCGAACCCATCGCTGACTTTGGGGAACTGGCCTGGGCTCCCTACGTGCTCCACGATGGAACTAAATATCACATGTTCTGGTCGCCGCACAAATTGCATCAGATGGAATCAAAGGACGGGGTCCATTGGGAAAACCATCGCGTGACTATTTCAGCACCCATGCACAAATTCTTCCGTGACCCAATGGTCCTGCAGGTTGCTCCGGGACAATGGTTGCTTTATACCACAGCACGCGGCACCTACTACTCTCAGGTGGATATATATCAATCCTTTAACTTAACGGAGTGGCAATACATCGGGACAGCTTTGCGAAGCAGCTGGGGAAGTGAGCGGAATTCTCCCTTCGCTTCAATGGAATCACCTTTTGTCATAAACTACAAGGGCCGCTATTACCTTTCTCTGACCTACAATAATGACTCCTTTTTCCTTCACGGCCTTCTGATGCAGTTTCGCATATGGCTGAACAAAGAAAGCTACAATGAAACTCTGGTTTTCCATTCCGATAACCCTTACGATTTTGGGGTTTACCGCGGGCGAAACAACTCGCCCTCTCTGCTCACCATCCTGAAAGCTCACGCTCCCGAGATCGTGTACAACCCTGCAAATGGTTCGTATTATATCACCACTGCCGGTTGGCCGTGGGCCGCTACACTTACAAAGGGCGAGGTAGCTGTTGCTCCCCTTGTCTGGGAACCGCTCAAATAGAGGAGGTAAAAATGTGCGATACTATGGTTGCCCTTGGCAATGCCACCGCCGATGGCTCGGTAATCCTGGCTAAAAATACCGACCGGGAGCCAAATGAGGCCCACATGCTGGTTCATATCCCCCGGACCAGGCACGAACCTGGAAGCAAAGTAAAGTGCACATACATTGAGATACCTCAGGTCCCGGAGACCTACGAAGTGCTTTTATGTAAACCTTTCTGGATCTGGGGCTGTGAGATGGGGGTCAACGAGCACGGGGTAGCCATCGGCAATGAGGCTGTTTTCACCAAAGAGCCTTACGATAAAGGCCCGGGTTTGATCGGGATGGACTTCATTCGCCTGGCCCTCGAGCGAGCCGACACGGCCCGCAAAGCTCTGGAAATTATTATCCAGCTGCTGGAAATTTACGGCCAGGGAGGCAACTGCGGCTTCCGCCACAAAACTTATTACCACAACTCCTTCATCATTGCTGACCCACATGAGGCCTGGGTTCTGGAGACGGCGGGGAAATTCTGGGCTGTGGAGAAAGTGAGGGATGTACGCGCTATTTCCAATGGCCTGACTATAGGCTCAAAATGGGATATGTCCTCTCCTGACCTTGTAGAGCATGCTTTAGAGAGAGGCTGGTGCAAATCAAAGGAGGATTTCCATTTTGCCAGGTGTTATTCCGATTTCCTTTACACACGCCTGGATGGCTGCCGTGCCCGGCACAGCCGAGCTACCGCCCTCCTGGAGGCTAACAAAGGTAGCATTACTGTGGAAACGATGATGAGTATACTGCGGGAC
>Ga0105162_1001490_pt1 | contig 13370 bp, 16 predicted proteins | sample JNZ201metaG_FD_81532 | JGI IMG/M metagenome (GOLD analysis project Ga0105162, IMG submission 81532) | Hot spring microbial communities from Jinze hot spring, China to study Microbial Dark Matter (Phase II) - JNZ 20120812A | ecosystem: Environmental > Aquatic > Thermal springs > Hot (42-90C) >...
AGCCTCCTCAGCCCAGTTCTCTACAACCCACGTCGGCCTACACCCGCAGACCTTCACGGCGAAGTTCTCAAGGATCTTCAACCCCTTAGACGTGTGTGCTACTTCGGGGTGGAACTGGACGCCGAAAATCTTCCTCTCCGGGTCCGCGTACGCTGCAATAGGTGTGCCCTCAGTCCTGCCCAGAACCTTGAACCCCTCAGGAAGTTTAGTGACGGCGTCGCCGTGGCTCATCCAGACCGTCTCTACGACGCCAAGCCCCCTGAAGAGCTCGTCCTCATCCTCAACGTAAAGGAGCGCCTTTCCATACTCTCTCCTCTCCCCTCTCTCTATTTCTCCTCCAAAAACGTGGGCTATAAGCTGGTGTCCGTAACATATCCCGAGAACCGGAACTCCTCTAGCCTCACACCACTGGAAAAAATCGTAGCCGATCTTTGGGCTTCCTTCCTCGTAGACGCTTCTCGGGCCGCCTGAAAGTATAACTCCCTTAACTCTTCTTCCATCAAGCTCGCTTAAATCCACGCTGAAGGGAAATATTTCTGAGTAGACCCCGAGCTCCCTTACTCTCCTCGATATAAGGTGAGTGTACTGCCCGCCGAAGTCCAAGACGGCAATCGTGTCATGCAACCTATCATCTCACCTCAACTTCGTTAATATCGTCCTCAGGATCTCAGCGGCTTCCTCAGACCTGTCAGCTACCCCCTCAATCCCATCTATGACCCGTGAAACTCCTATAGCCAACGTCATGGGGACATCCGCGAACTCGTCATCCTGTAGCTTCCTCCTGAGCACAAGGTGCTTCTCGTCAACCACATGCTCCACTCTGTCAACATTGTCAATCATAGACGCGACATCCTTACCATTAACGAAGCCAGCCACTGCGTCGTTGAGCATTCTAGCACACTTTAAAGCGTCTTTAATCATGGTGGAAAACTCCTCCTTCCCAAGCACCCTCCGAACAACATCTCCCCTCAGAATTGTCAGGTTACTGATAGCGAAGCCAGCGCTCCCAGCCACAGCGTCAATCTTACCAGTAAGGTGAACAAGGTCTTCCCTGTCAACAAGGTTCGAGCTCCAATTTGAAAGCTTGATCAGAATCTTTCTTCTAGCCTCATCCACCTTACTCCTAAGCAAGGCAAACTCCTCAACCTTCTTCTGAATGTCCTTCTTCCTTCCAGAGAGCATACTTACGAATATCTCCTCCATAATGGATAGACACGACACAACATCTTCACTCTGCAACCTAATATCCTCAAGAACACTCTTCTCGCTCTCAGACCACAAAATCATAAGGCGCCACCCTTCTTACTCAACAAGCACTTCTTTTTAAGAAAGGAAAAGGTAGCTGGCTTTTAAAATTTCTTTTCCCATGGAGCAGTAATATACTGCTGACCTTATATTTCTTGGTTGTATTTTACGTGAGGACTGCGCTAATTGCTGAAATGATTGCACGCTTAAAAAAGGGACGATTAGAAAAAGACCTCACAGAGCCCTGTTAATGAGTAATCATCCAAAAATACCGTAACAGAAAAATGGTCCCAGTTAGGCTTGGAGAAATGAGTCCAGATTTTCATAAAGTAACGCAATACTAGGAATATCGCGCCCTACTCGGAAAGCCTTAACCCCCGGACATCTATTTTTCACGTCTGTCACGTTAAACTCCGAGTCATCGATGAAAATTACCTCCTCAAAGTCTAAGTTGACCCCCAATTTTTCTCTGACCAGCTCGACTATTTTTCTTACGTTCTGAGACTTTTTCTGCCAGTTCACCTGTGGAAAAGAAAAATACCTCATTATCCCAAACAACTCGAGGAGTAACTTAACCTTGTTAGGCTCTTCGTCATTGGCACTAGCGAGAGAAACTATGACTCCTCTCCTCCTCAACCCCTCAAGTAGCTCCCTAACACCATGAAAAAGCCAAACCTTCACGCCAACGGCATCAATGACCAAGCCATCGTTAACCTTTCTAAGAGGGAGCACAAGGGTGCTCGCATACCCCTCCTCAACATGCCACAGCGTCTCATCAGCGTCAAAAATCACCAGCTTAATCAATAAACCCACCACAGGAACGAAGCGACTAACAAATTTTCCTTAGAGTCTGCGCGTCACATCATTGGATAAAATCGCTTATGTTTAAGGGAACTCACCGTTTCCACGGGAGACCTCCATTTCAACCAAGCAGTAAACGTTAAGGAACTTAACACCCGTAATCTTCACATGGCTTCCGTTGCCACGCTTCATTACTTCCCTCACTGCCATCTCCCAAGCACCCTTCACCTTCTCCTCAGTTGTCAGCCCGTATCTCTCCAGCTCGCTTCTGAGTGCTAGGGCCTTAACCTTAATTCTTCCGTTTTCCGCTTCCCTTGATAGACTCCAAACGTTAACGTCCATCAAGCAATATCACCTACATTATGTCTTTCTCAATTATCGATTATATTGTTTGCGGTAAATTAATTCCAATCACGAACCATGAAAAAATATTACGTTTTCATCTGTGATTTTTGCATTGAATGCAACAAATTCAAGAATGTTCTTTATTCGGGGAAAGGCAAAATCCTTATTTTTATGGTTTTTAGCACCTTTAGAAGGGTGAACTTTTTGAAGCTTGCAAGCAGAATGTCAATTCTTCCCTCTTCAGGCACTATTGGAATGCTGGAGTTGGCTCGACGAATGGAGAAAGAAGGAAAAACAGTGATTCACTTGGAGGTAGGAGAGCCTGACTTCGACACTCCCAGCCACATTAAGGACGCAGCTGTGAAGGCACTAGAAGAAGGCTTGGTGAAATACACTGAGAGTAAGGGTATCCCTGAGTTAAGGAGCGCAATAGCCTCCTGGATTAGGGAGAAGTCTGGTTGCGAAGTCGATGTGGAGGAAGTCATAGTGACACCAGGCGCCAAGCACGCGATATTCTGCGCCATCCTGGCTCTCCTTGAGCCGGGCGACGAGGTAATAATTCCTAGTCCTGTATGGCCAACCTACAAGGACATAGCACGGTTTGCTGGTGGAATTCCACGTGAGGTTCCTCTCAGCAGGGATTACTCGCTAGATGAGGAAGCGGTGAAAGAAGCTATCAGCGAGAAAACGAAGATGATTATCCTTAACTCCCCCAATAACCCAACGGGGGGCGTGATCAGCAGGGACGAGATGAAGGCGGTTGTTGACCTCGCCGTCGACCACGGGTTCTACATAATGTCCGACGAGATATATGACGGGCTAACTTATGACGGCTTTAGGCAGACGAGCATCCTAAGCTTCGAGGATGCTAGAGGCATCTCTGTGTTAATCCACGGTTTCTCGAAGAGTTACGCTATGACTGGGTGGAGGGTTGGTTACGCTGTTGCCTCAAGAGAATTAGTGAACGCTATGTCCAAGATACAGCAGAACACGACCACGTGCGCTGCAAGCTTCGTCCAGAAAGCCGCGCTGGAAGCGCTCAGGGGACCACAAGACTGCGTCGAGGAAATGAGGAGAGAGTACGACAGGCGGAGGCGCGCCTTAGTCAAAGCTCTAAACGAAATAGACGGCGTTTACTGCCCAACGCCAAAGGGAGCGTTCTACGTTTTTCCAGACCTATCAGCCTACGTCGAGGACAGTGTGGCTTTCGCTGAGGAGCTGCTGAAGGAGGAAGGTGTTTGTGTGACGCCCGGGAAAGTCTTCGGGCTGGGAGGTGAGGGTCACGTAAGAATAAGCTATGCAGCTTCGATGAAGAGCATACTTGAGGGAGTTGAGAAAATACGGGAGTTCCTCTCGTCGATGAGGAGGTGAGTGGTTGGACAAGTTGCGCTTCGGCCCCGCGGGAATACCCCTAGCGCTAACGAAGAATAGAAGTGCTGTTGAAGGCGTTAGGAAGACCGCTGAGCTTGGACTTGACGCCATGGAGCTCGAGTTCGTCTATGGAGTTAGAATGCCTCCCGACACGGCAGCCAAGGTTAAATCCACCGCTAGGGAGGTCGACGTGGCGCTCACGGCGCACGGACCCTACTACATAAACTTGAACTCTAGAGAGAAAGAGAAGGTTGAGGCAAGCATGAAGAGAATACTTGACACTGCAAAGGTGGCGCATGTAGCAGGGGCTTCCTCTATAACTTTTCACGCCGCCACGTATATGAAGGATCCTCCCGGGAAAGTCTACGACAAAGTTAAAGAATGTCTGAAAGACATAGTTAAGATCCTTAAGGAGGAGGGAGTAGAGGTCTGGGTGAGACCCGAGACGACGGGTAAGGGGTCGCAGTTCGGAAGCCTCCAGGAGCTAGTTCAGCTGAGTAAGGAGGTCGAAATGGTTCTGCCATGCATCGACTTTGCTCACATCCATGCTAGGACGGGGGGCAAGTATAATTCTCGGGAAGAGTTCGCCGAGATACTTTCGTACGTCGAGAGCGAGCTTGGAAGAGAGCTCCTCGACAACATGCACATCCACGTATCAGGAATAGAGTACACAAAGAAAGGGGAGCAAAACCACGTCAACCTCGAAGAATCAGACCTGAAATATTTAGATCTCGTCGAGACGTGGAAGGAGTTCAACCTGAAAGGCGTCGTGGTTTCTGAAAGCCCAAACCTAGAAGGGGACGCCATACTCCTCAAAAACCTGTATTACAAGCGCTAACCCTTTACCACAAATAAGAGTCCCTGCAATCGAAAGTAATTCCTTCTCAGCGCAATAATGTTCATGCATCTCTTCGAGCGCCGCTCTCCGAAAATCCTCCTAGTCGAAAACGCAGAAAACGGGAAGAGGAAAAAATCCGTTTGCGGCGTTACTTTTAAACACGTTTTGTTTCAATTTGTATTGAGGTGTGGCTTGTGGCTTCCGCTTCGTTAATTGAGGCTGTTAGAAAATCGCTAGAAAAAAACTCTGACGTGGCTTTCGCCTACGTTTACGGTTCACAGGTCGAGGGTAAGGCTGGCAAGTTTAGCGATTTGGACGTAGCAGTTTATCTTAAGGATACAAGCCACGAAAAATTCATGAATCTTCTCGCATGCCTTCCGGCAAACATCGAAGTGGATGTCAGACTGGTAAACGATGCCCCCCACTATTCAGGTATAATGTTGTCAGGAAGGGCAAAGTTATCATAGTCAAAGACGAAGAGGCACACCGGGGCTTTCTATTCGACACGCTTGTTTCAGCATTGGAGCTTAAAGACGACATATCTAGGTTGAGGGAAGAAAAGTTTAGGAGGCTTCTACAATGCTCATCGACCACGTCGCTGAAGCCTTGAAAACGCTTGAAGAGCTTAGAAGGAAATGCCTGGACGAGATAGCCAGCGACCGGATTTTGCTCAGCGCAACCCTATGGAACCTCTACATCGCAGTGCAAGGCTGCATTGACATATCACTTAAAATCATATCCCAGACTAGGACTCAGAACACCTGAAAGTTATGCTGACGCGTTCAATGTTTTAAGCGAAGAGAAGATAATACCGCCGGACCTAGCTAAAATACTGGCGTCAATGGCTAAGTTCAGGCATATCATCGCTCATGCTTACACAAAGATAGACGTGAAAAAAGTTTACGACCTTATCAATTACAACCTTGAAGACCTAAAGGAATTTCTGAGGAGCGTAGCTCACAGCCTCGAGAAGAGCGGAATAGACATAAAAGAATTCTGACCACGTGAACTTCATATTGAAATTCGGTCCTGATAAATGGTCCGATTTGGGTCCCAGCACCTCAATGGGTCTTTATTTTTTCCATCGTCCACCTGATTTTGTTTGTTTATGCTTCTTTCGCACTCAGCTGTTTCCAGAAGTTTTTTATTTGGTTTGAATCTTCTTCCATCCGGATAGGAGTTTGAGGGGTTATTATGAGGAGAGTTGCCGTGGTTGGAGTAGGGCACTCGAAGTTTGGCAGGAGAGACGATGTTAACCTGGGTGAGCTCGCATTTGAGTCCATCAAGCCGGCGCTGGAAGATGCTGGACTTGCTCCTGAAGACATACCTTTCCTTGTGGTCGGTAACGGCGGCTTCTGCGAGGAGACGCTTCCCGCAGTCGCCATAGCGGACTACGCCGAGCTTTACAACGCTGAACTATTAAGAGTTGAGGCTGCATGCGCCACGTCGTCAGCGGCTCTCTCCATGGCTTACAACGCTGTCGCAAGCGGGAAGGTGGACGTCGCCATGGCTGTTGGGTGTGAGAAGATGACAGAGCTCGACACGCCCTACATAGTTGAGCTTATAGGCAGGGCGGGCTTCTTCTTCTGGGAGTTTCAGCACTTCGGCTTAACCTTCCCCGGCTATTACGCGCTACACGCAACAGCCTACCTAAACCAGTACGGCGCGAGCGAGGAGCACCTCGCCATGGTCGCAGTCAAAAACCACAAGTATGCGGCGACAAACCCGTACGCCCAGTTCAGGCAGGAGATAACTGTTGAGCAAGTGCTCAAGTCACCCTACATAGCTTGGCCCCTAAAGCTATTTGACTGCTGCCCGATAACGGACGGATCCGCAACCGTCATATTGGCGGCCGAGGAAAAGGCGAAGAAGCTAACTGATACACCTGTCTGGATAGAAGCGATCGAGGGATGCGGTGGCTCCGCCAACCTCAGCAAGAGGGAGAGCTTCGTAGGGCTTAAGGCGGCGCAAGTAGCGGCGGAGAAGGCGTTCAAGAAGGCAAAGATAACTCCTGACAAGATAGACGTGGCAAACGTCCACGACTGCTTCACGATAGCTGAACTAATGGCAATGGAGGACATAGGCTTCTGCGGGCGGGGCGAAGCCTACAAGCTCGTAGAGGAAGGACAAACATACATAGGCGGGAAGATCCCGATAAACGTTGACGGCGGACTAAAAGCGAAAGGACACCCGATAGGCGCAACTGGGACAAGCATGATCTACAGCTTGACCAAGCAGCTGAGAGGAGAATACATTAAAAGCAATCAGGCACCCATAAAGCACGGCTATGCTCTGGCTCACAACGTTGGAGGAACAGGACACTACGCTTACATAACAATACTGAGCCGAAAATAATGAAGGAGGGATGAGCAATGTCTAAGAAAGAGGAAAAGCCATTCATAGCTTCGAGACCCCTCACATTGATTTACAAGCTACCAATAAGTAAAACCTTACCGTTCTGGGAAGGACTTAAGCAGGGCAAGTTCCTGACAACGAAATGCAAAAATTGTGGAAGGATGACCTTCCCACCACAGGCGGACTGTCCAAGTTGCTACTCCTCAGAAGTTGAATGGGTCGAGCTCAGCAAAGAAGCGGAGCTCCTGACAGCCACAGCCGTCATGGTTAAGCCATCCTCATTCGCCCAAGAAGAAACATACATAGTTGCCGTAGCGAAGTTGAAAGAGGGACTGAAAGCCGTAGGCTGGCTAAAAGGAGTGAAGCCGGACCCAGCGGAGCTCAAAGAGAAGATCAAGCCCGGGATGAAGTTGAAAGTAGAAACCGCGATATCGAAAGAGGGTAACCCATACTATGTCTTCGTTCCAGCATAACTCTACCAACCTTTTCCCTTTTATAATTCCGTTTTACGGAAAAAGCACAACTCTGCTTTTCCTTATTTCTTGTTTCTTTCCCGGTATACGTTTTCGGCGACTGATAATGTTTAAATGTATGTTTAAACATATAACTCCTAGGGATGCTACATGACCAAAACGATTACTATTAGGGATGACGTTTACAGGCGTTTAATGGCTGTTAAACGTCCCGGCGAGAGCTTCAGTGAGTTGTTCGAGAGGCTTATTGAAAGCGCAGGAGGAAGCGTTAACGTGCTCGTGAAGCTTAGAGGGCGCGTCGAGTTCTCAGACAAGGAGAAAATGATCTCGGAGATTTCGTCTTTAAGGGAGGAGCGTAGATGATAATAGTGGACACCGATATCCTCATAGAAATCATGGATAAAAAGTCGGAGAAGGGCGACCACCTGCTGAAACGCATAGTGGAGAGTGGGGATACCGTCTGCACTACCGCTATAAACCTCCACGAAATACTTTACGGCCTTTATAAGTACGCTAAGCCCATCGAAGAATTGCTGGAGCTTCATGTGCTTGACTACACCAAGAAAGACGCTGTGTTGGCGGCAAAACTGGAACTTGAAGCAGAAAAGAAGGGCACTCCAGTACGGAGGACAGACGCCATGATAGCGGCAATAGCCATCAACAATAACGCCGAACTTTTTACCTTAAACTACAAACACTTTAAACCACTAGAAACGTTAGGGCTAAAACTCTTCTAGCAAACCGGCAGGAGAAAACAGTAAAGACCCGTAAAACTCCCACTATCCTTTTCCGAATAAGCACTCGACAACCAGCTTCCTTCGTTAAACAATTTAAATTAAATTTAATACTCTTAAGAGTCCACCGAACTATCCAGGCGAATATAGTTACTAGGATGCATGATTTTGCATTTCAGTGAACTCTATGTCGGTCAGAGGCCACATTAAATAGGCTTAATAGTAATAGTGGTTTGAACCATTAGGAAGAGCCTCTCATTTTAAGTGGAGGCCTTTACGTTCACGCTCGTCGTTTGTGGGAAAATTTTATTTTTGTGGGATAAAATGATTTTTATGGGTGAATTATTATGGCTGTGGTTTCGGTGGATGAGCGGGGGCGCCTAACTCTCCCAAGAAACTTTGGTGTTCGAAGCACGAAAGCCGTGGTTATTCCCGCCGGAAGTTTCATTGTGGTAATTCCTTTGCCTGGAAAGCCTAGTGAGCACGCAGAGGGATGGTTAAGTACTGAGAAGAGTGCAAGGGAATTGAAGGATGAAGCTGAGAGGGCAGCTATGATGGATGCGCGTGGAAGAGCTGAAAGAAGGAGCAGCGCCGTCTGAAAGACAGCAAGAACTTTTATTTTTGTGTGGCGGAAGCTGGGGAAGGGAGTGTAATGATGCTGATCGAAAGCGATGTCCTTTACGCCTACGTGAAAGCTGACGATTGGCTTAAGCCCGTAGCGAGAAAACTAATAAAAATGATAGAAGAGGGGTGCTTTGGAGAGGTTTATGCTTCAAGAGAAGTCCTCCACGAGCTCTACTATGTCTCAGTAAACGAAGGTGTAAGCTTAGACGAGCTCATAAGTAGAACCGCCTCGCTGGTTAACATAAAAAACCTAGTCTTTCTTGAAACTGACGCTACGACAGATCTCCTCGCCTTCACGCTTATGAGGCAATATGGTCTCACCTCCCTCTTCGACGCATATTATGCCGCCACCACACTGAGCAAGGTTCAAGACCGAACCATAGTGTCAACAGACAAGGTATTCGACAAAATACCGGTAATAAGAAGAGTGGATCCACGCGGCCTCGTCGGTGGCGGGAAAGAGTAGCAGTTACCCTGCCTCTTTCAGCTCCTCGTTTTCCTCAAATATTCTTACTCTGCTACTCGTTGCTAGGTAGACCATTCCGACAACTAATCCAAGCATTATTGCGCTGAGGAAGAACGCTGCGTCTAGTCCAGCTTGAAGATATACTGGCGCGAAAACCGTTGGCGCAATAGCGTATCCAAGAAATCTTGTGCCGTTAAAGATTGATGAGGCGGCTCCTCTTTGCTGTGGTGGGACAATTTCCACGGAGAGGGCGAGCAGAGCTGGCCAAGTGAGCGATATTCCAATCCCCATGACACTCATTAACACTAAGAATTGCGCGAAGGCTTCAGAAGTGGCAGTTCTCATCAGGCTTTGAAGGACAAACATGGAAACGAGGGTTTGGATGTCTATTCCCTTCACGTCCTGCCCGAGCACGTTGGGTATATAGTAGAATGGGAAGAAAGGTGATGGGTAAATCGTGATGGCGGCGAGAACTACTAGTGAAAATGATGCAATGAGGGCCCCCACCGACGAAATAGTTCTCCTACCAAACCTATCTGCTAAAAACCCTGCCAGAAAGGCCGAAATGATTCCGGTGACCCCGCTTACTGAAAGAATCAGCCCGACAGAGCTGGGGTCCAAGAAATATGGGAAGCTTGTAAGCGCATCTGACGTGATAGATATAAGGGCAACGTAAGAGAAGAAGGTTATGAACCCTGCCACACTTACGGCAAGAACCCCCTTGTTCATCACTGTTTTCTTTAAGTTTCTTACCAGCTCGCTTTCCACCCTAACCCCACCTTTAAGTCCCCCTAAGCAGACCCAGGAGCAAGCAGCAATTGCTAAGCTTATAACTCCCATCGCCACGAAGAGCGCCCTCCACTGGTATGCCATTACTCCTCCTATAAGGGAGGCGAGAGCTATACCTGCTCTCAGCGCCGAGCTGTAAAATCCCATCCACCTCCCCCTGTTCATGGTGTCAGTCAAGTCTCCTATAACTGCTATTAGGACAGGGGTAGCCAACGCGTTTCCAGCTCCCTGCAAAACTCTAGCGGCTATAAACCACCATATGTTACTCGTCGTGGACGCCAGAATGAAGCCTAGACCATAAATAACAAGTCCAACTACTATTGGCGGCCTCCTCCCATACACGTCCGATAAGCTGCCTGAGAAAAACTGGACGAGCGCTGATGGAATCATGAAAAGTGTAACTGAAAGCATTATCATAGAGATGTCAGTGTAAAACTCGTTTTTGAGAACGGAAACCATGGGGAGAATCAAGTTTCCACCTATAGGACCCAACGTGCCAATAGTTATCATGAGAACCAACACAAACCTGACGCTCCTCAATGACACCACCCGGAAACACCACTACGCCCCAGTCACAAACCTTATATTTTTATCGGAAAGAAGAGCTAAAACTAAGAAGCCCAACCCTAACCAGCAGAGAATTAAGGAAACCTTTAAACCAGGCTGAGCAACCAAGCTTCCAAACTTAAAGGAAGAAAAATATTTTTACCATAAAAATGTAATGGACGAGTAAAATTACGAAAGTTCTTAATTCATCCAAACCAATACCTGAAAATTACATTTATTGGTTCAGTTCCACCTGCAACTTAAATCGAGGATGGTTATGTGGGATGTATCCGACTGGGAGCAGGCTCAATTCCTTTTGATAACTTCGAAAAACTCTTTGTTCCTTATGCATCCAGGGTCTGGGGCTGTTATTTCTCCAAAGTAACTGTAAGCTCTCGCCCTGCACCCTCCGCAGTAATCTCTGTAGGGACAAGACCTGCAGTTCTCCTTTAACTTGCTCCTATCCCTGAGAGTTTCAAAGACCGGGTGGATATCCCAAAGCTCCTCAAAAGAATCATCTCTCAGGTTGCCAATGGTGAGCGGCATGAAGACGCATGGTTGAAGGGCACCATTGGGTTTTAAAGCCGCATACATTCGTCCAGCTCCGCATCCACCTATAAATCCGCCAAGGCTCTTCAGTTGCCCGTATAGTTCGGGGTTGTAGAAGTGCCCTGGAATTTTCATAACTCCTGCTTCTCCCTCCTGCTGGAGGGCTACTCTGGCAAACTGAGGAGCAGTCGAAAGGTACTCAACCTTTTTTCTACTATGCATTCTCCTCCAAAGGTAAGTGAGGAGTTCTTCTCTCTCCTCGGGGGTTAGGTCATTTTCGATTATGAAGCGCCCCCTTCCGGTCGGGACGAAGTTGAATATCATGTACCATTTTACACCTAGCTCCTCACAAAGATCAGCTATCTTGCCTATTTCACCATAGTTGGTCTTCGTCGCCGTCGTTGAAACTTCGACAAATAAACCTTCCTCAACGCAGTTCCTTATCCCCTGAATGGTTCTCTCGTAAGCTCCGGTTATACCTCTGAAGTCGTCATGCACCTCCGCCACGCTCCCATCAAGACTTATCTGGACAAAACCGACGCCAGCCTCCTTAATTCTCCTTGCCATCTCCCTTGTTATGAGTGTGCCGTTAGTAGCAATAGCTACAAAAACCCCATGCTCCTTGAGCTCGCCCATAACCCTAAAAACGTCTTTTCTGACGAGTGGCTCTCCGCCGGAGAAAGCCACAGCCGTTACTCCCGCATCAGCCAGGCTCTCCGCGGCTTTTAGCTTCTCATCTAAGCTCATCTCGTCCTCCAACGGTACTCCTGCGGAGGCATAACAATGCTTACATCTCAGATTGCAGGCGTAGGTGTAATCCCAAACTACTAGAAACGGCGCCCCCGGAACAAAAGGCTTCCTAACCCCGAACTTAGCTATACCTAGGACCACGTTCGTGAGCCCAGTGCACCAATAAGCGTCACTGAAACGTCTCTTCAATTCATCCTCCGAAACTCCGAAGGCTTCTCCCCCCTTCACGATAGCCCACTCCACTAGTGGTCTCACTACATGGCTACACATGTAGCAGGCACGCTTCCTTATTCCGGCGAAGAGCTCTAAGGCAACCCTAAGCCTTCTCGCTCCGTCTTTCTCACACTTCCCGGTGAATCTCTTGAGCATGAACCTGACAAGCCTGTTATCCAGAGTGGACTTTAATACCTCAATGCTACTTGTTATGTTGCTCGTCAGCACCCCTCCTTACCCTTCTCGCAACTTATGATTACTACTCGGCCACATATATATTTATCGTTGAAAATCGATATTTTATATAATTCGCCCTTTATTTAATATAACAATCGTTAAATAACGGCACGCCTCAAGAAGCCAACCCCACTTCTACATAGAGTCTGCCACCTCAATAGCCCTCTCCACCAATTCCTGGAGAAACTCCGCTCTCTTATCCACGCCTTCAGCACACCGCACAAGCCTAACAGCTCTATTAATAAGGTCCTCTTTCTTAAGCTTGAAGCCTGCATATAAAAGCAGGAGAGCGAGCTCTCTACCCAGAAGATACCTTGGAATGGGATTCAAAGCATCCACTTTCACCTCCAACTCATCCATCACTTTTCCAGCAGCGTCATACTCTCCTGCATCAAGCATTCTCCCAGCTATCTGGATGGCGAAGTCAAGCTTACGACTCGTGTCAGCATGTCTCTCTAAACAAGCGAGCGCCTCCTGCCAGTCCCCTCGCCCGGCTGCAGCTATCATAGCCAAGACCAATGAGCACCCCCCTATAAGAGAAGAACGCATCGGCTCCTCCAGCCTCTCCGCCTCCTCTCGTATCTCCCTAATAAGGGAAGCCGCCTCCTCTACTCTTCCAGCCTTCAGCAAGCTTTCAGCCACCCTCTCCCTAATGCAAGCCCTATAAAAGGGATCCTTAACCTCCTCAGCCCACCTTAAGATAAAATTAATCACCTTGTCCAACTCTTTTCTCTCATCCTCGACGAACTTCAGCACGTCACACACCGCCAGCTCTTGAAAGCTTGGCTCCATCATGCCCAGAACACTGAGCACGCGCGTCAGATGACTAGCATCCACACCCTTAACTCTGAGCATTTCAACAACTATTTTTTGAAGTGTAAATGAGTAATACCTCACGTCACCCTTAACTTCTTCACTCAGCATTAAAGCCTCCTCTACTAATCTTTCATTACCAGTTTTTCCTCCAATCTTTGCAAGGTCAACTATTATGTCCTTTAGAACGGGCATCCGCTCCCTGTCCGACAGTATGCTTC